>OGCY01000468.1_pt1 | contig 11150 bp, 9 predicted proteins | sample 1570311 | NCBI WGS metagenome assembly OGCY01 (sample SAMEA2582165, study PRJEB24529) | metagenome | biome: Human gut stool | place: China | collected 2011
TTATCCCCGTTTATCCCCGAAAAGCCTGATGCGGCAGTCCCGCAGTCTCCCGTATCCCTTCTCCGCTCATGATCGATCTCCAGGAAAGCCCGGCATAACCGGGCCAGACCCTCATCCGTATCAGCCACCGCAGTAATCGCCGTCACATAATCCGGTCCGCACATTTCCATTTCCAGATGGTATCTGTTCCGAAGCAGCTCCGTAAGCTCCGGCCCGGTCAGACCGCTGCTTCCAACAGAAACCACAATTTTAGACTTATCCACATCAAAGACCTGGCACCGCCCTTTCACTCCGCCAAGAAGAGCCAGACCCTCCATCTCCCCCATCCGCCGCCGGATACGGTCAAGCCTGCCGCTAAAGGCCTTCATCTCATCTCTTCCCGCTTCATCCATCCATCGGATACAATTTTCAATAGCGGCCATCAACACATACGACGGGCTGCTGCTCTGGAACATGTGTACATACCGGTCAATCCTGCTGATATCCGCAAATCCCGCGTTCACATGCATGACCGCGGTCTGAGTCAGAGAAGGAAGCGTCTTATGGAGACTCTGTATCACCACATCCGCTCCCAGTTTCAGCGCAGAAACCGGGAATCCCGCCTCCCCTCCAAAGGGGAAATGCGCCCCGTGAGCCTCATCCACAATCAGCGGAATCCCCCACTCATGGACGATTTTCGCAATTGCGTTGATATCCGAGACAATACCGTCATACGTGGGAGATACCACCAGCACAGCCTCCGTCTCCGGATGGTTTATCAACAGCCGCCGTACATCCTCCGGTGATAATCCACCCTGAATCCCACATTCCGGGATCGTCTGTGCATAAATATATTCCGCCCTGAAATGACCCAAATACACGCCATGATACGCCGATTTATGGCAATTCCGGCTCATGAGAATAGTGCCTCCATGGGAAACAGAGCCGCAGACCGCGCTCAAAATACCGCAGCTGCTTCCATTCACAAGATAATACGTCCGGTCCGCCCCATAGACATTTCCTGCCCACTCCATAGATTCCTGCAGAATCCCTTCCGGGTGGTGGAGATTATCAAATCCCTCAATCTCCGTGATATCTATCGTATAGGGATTTAAAAACGGCAGGGGTCTTCGTTTATGTCCCGGCATATGAAACGGGTAAATTCCGCTTTTGGCATAAGCGGCAAGTTTTTTATCCAAATATTCCATCGTAACTTCTCCTGAAAGTGCACCATTCCTCTTTTTGCAGGAATGCACTTTTTATTATGACATGAAAAGATTTGCAAAACAAGGAAATAATATGCTATAGTAGTGCGCAGATATTGTTTAGGAGGACCTTTATGGGATACGCACTCGTAATCTTATGTGGCGGAAAAAGTACCCGCATGGGCACTGACAAGGCACTGCTGCCTTTTGGTGACTACTGTTTAATTGAATACCTGGTCAGACGGTTTTCCACTTATTTTTCCAACATTTATCTGTCGGTAAAGAAAAAAGGGGATTACGCCCACTTAAATCTCCCGGTCACTGAGATTGCGGATATTTATCCCAATGCAGGTCCGATGTCCGGCATTTTTTCCGGTCTGTCCATGATTGACGAGGACGCCGCTTTTTTCATGTCCGTGGATACTCCTTTTTTGGAGCCTGAAACCGGAATTGCACTCCTTGAAGGCTTAGACGCTGCCGACATCTGTACGATACGCGGAAAGGCGAATTACCTTGAGAGTGCAACCGGCGCCTACTCTAAAAATTGTATTACAGATATAGGAAAAAGCCTTTTGCTGCATCAGTTTGCACTCCAGCCGCTCCGCGAGAAGTGCACAACCCGCTATCTGACAGAGAAATCGCTGTTAAACCACACAAAAACCCCCGTGGAATTCCAGTTTTACAACCTCGACACGCGTGCAGATTATTACCACGCCCTTCGGATGTTAAGCGGAATCCGTTCCCAGGAATCCTCCGATGCTCTGATTGAATATTTTAACGACAAGGAAGACCTCTTTCGTCACCGCGTTCCTGCTATCTCGTTTTGTGCAAAGCCCGGAACGCTTATGTCTCCTTTTATAGAAAAACTGGTCCCTCTGTTAAAACGGGACGGTCTCACCGTCACCTATCTCACCAGAGAAGACCAGTCTGTTATTTTTCACGATATGAAAAATGCCGTTACGCCGGAAACGCTGACCGCGGCATTAAATACTTCGGATTTGCTGTTGCTTGAAAATTTCGGCGAAGATTCTCCAAACCCGGTGGAAATTCTCCGCAAAGGCTGGTCTGAGGAACTGACCGCGGATATCTCAAAGTTAAAGGCAGTCGTCGCCGATTTTCCTGTTCCGGAAGAACTGCTTACCGGGACAGCTTCCGATGACGCCCCAAAAACGCTTCCCTGCTTTGATTTTGGCAAGCCACGGGATTTTGCTGTCTTTATTGTTGAATTTTTGCGCCAGTTTCCGGACTAACCAAGAAAACGCAACAGCTCCGGCATCCAGTCACCGATGAACACCTCATCGCGACACACTGCCTCCCAGATTGGCGGCAGAAATTTTGCCAGAAGTTCCATCACGTCCTCAAAAGAGGGCGTTTTTTTCTTCTGCTGGCGCAGATAACGCTGCCAACGCTTCTTCATGTACGGGTAATCCCGATAGGAGAGTATTTCCTCCACCCGCTTCATTGCAGCGTCCATATTCTGTTTCTTGCACGCTTCTCCTAAAAGCTCCCTGACCCATCTTCCATCAATCATTTCGTGGGAAAGAATCTCATAGATTTCCGCATACGTTTCCATATCAGAAAGCAGCTCCATATCCCGAATCACCGCAAAAAGTTTCTGTGCCAGAAGCTCCTCTATCGGATACTGTAAATAGGAGATTTCCACCCCATCCTCCACGCAGGAAAAAAGCGTCTTTTTTGCCGGAGACATTTTCTGTACCGCAAAATCTTCGTTTTCCCGTATGAAAACACGCACCGGAACCTTCATTTCTTCAAATTCTGCCACTATTGAAAGACAAATATCGTTTCTTCCATTATTTTGTACGGTTGACAGATTCCCCATCCATTTGATTTCCGGTGTTTTCTCTTTCTGCACAATGCAGGCGAGCATCAGAAATGCAAGCTTCGGCGACAATGTCTGCCCATTGACAAGCACACCGCTCTTTTTCGCCTTTTCATCCATCACATATGTAAATTCAAGTGCCAGCACATTCTGCCTGCGGTACTGCTCCACACCGAGACTGCTGCCATTTAGCAGCCACAGATTACCGCCAAATTCGGATTCCGCCAGAAGAGACAGCACTTTTTCTAAGACAAATCCGGCTAATAGCCGGGAAAAAGGAATCTGTAACGCCTCACTCCTGGCTTTCAGTTTCGCTTTTGTCATGCTCCTCCCCTTCCTCTATAGCCACACGCCAATCATCATCTGCACTTTTTTGACTACTCTGCGCTCTCTCGCATATTCCATAAGCTTTGCGACGTCCTTTTTCGGATCCTTGATAAACGCAAATACACCTTCCCGCAGCACCTCACGTTCCATCTTGTCCTCGTATTTGAGACAGTCGCACACAAGACGCTCTTTTTCGTAAATTTTCATCGTTCCGCCGCCAAACGGAATTTCCGTTACCCCAAGCTCCAAGGTTTCCGCCTCGGTGTAAAGCGGAAGCACCTGCGGATAATCCAGATGAAACCGCGACTTCGACGTATTCTTGTCCACCGCAAGCCGGTAGCCGTAAGGCTTTCTCTCAAGATAGCCATACGCATCCAACGCACTCTCCAATGTGAGCACACAGTCCGGGAACAGCTTCGCAATCAGCTCGTCCTCCGAAAAATCCGACAGACGGACACAATAATATCCGTTCTTTAACCGGATTAAATCTCCTTTTTCCACAAAGTCCAAAATTCTGCGGTAGTCAATGTCTAACTCCTTGAGGCTTGACCATTTTACCACACCGCCGTTTTGGTAAATAAATTCCTTTACACGCTCTAAAATCAGTTCCCGTTTCTCGTTGATGACATATGAATCCGACATCGTAATCTCCCCATTCCGGCGCCTCCCCGCGCCCAACAATCTCATGATTTACACAACATTCTGCCACGCATCAAACACTCATGCGGTACTTATTTTAATTTCACTATAATTCAAGTAACTGCCTTTGTCAATTTCTTGTACATTCTGTTTTTTTGTCGTAAAATAAAGTATCAGATTTTTTTATTCAAAAAGGAGCATTTTCATGGAATATACGTCTGGAGCTCCCCGCAAAAATCCCTCGCGTGAAACCTCACCCGCGTTTGAAGGCAAATATTTAACCATCATATACAAAAACGACAGTAATCTTAAAAATTACTGTCGTTTTTTACGTTTCATACATTGATTAACGTCGTCTCCGTCGTTTATGTTTTTTCCGGATTCTTTTACCGCTGCCAAACAAATCTTTTCTCTGTTTTCTTACTTCACGATTGTGACGAATAATATAGATATTGTCCACGAAATATTTAATCACAAATCCAATCACAACGAGTGCCACAACACCAAGTACCGCAAGCACAATCACCCATGGATGAATCCGGATGACGGAATTCTGTTCCTCTACGCTTTCCGTCTCTTCATTCATCTTTTCATTATCAAACACAAAGCCCTGAATCTGTACCCCGGTCCGCACAATATCCGCTTTTCCCACAACACGGTCCGCATACCTATATTCTATCGTGCCTGCCACGTCCTTATCACTGCTGTCATAGACAATGGAGGATGACGCATCGGAAAATTCCGCCGTCTTTGGCAGAACGATACTGGCATTCCGGTCGATATCCACAAATGCCTCATTCGTGTTCAAAGAACCCGTGCTGGTCTTTTCCATGGCATTATAGCTGGTCTCATTTTCCGCAACATTAAAGAGCTGGAAATTATCAAATGCATAGTCAAACAGTGCGATACTGTCCTCCCACTGATGCGGGACCTCCGTCCGCATGACCACGCAGATTAAGGTCATACCGTCTTTTTCCGAAATCGTTACAAGCGTATAGCGGGCATCGTCGGTATATCCTGTTTTTCCACCCACGCAATACGGATAAACATAATTGAACTTTCTGGAAACTAAAAGCTCATTGTGGTTGTTTAAATAAGTCGCCTCGTCATGTTTATTGGTCGGCGGAATCGTATAACGCGCCGTTCCCGTGATAATGCGGAATGTTTCATTATTATATGCAGCCTGCGTAATCAACGCCATATCATAGGCACAGGTGTAATGATTTTCATCCGGCAGACCATGCGGATTGGCAAAATGCGTATTGACGCACCCTAATTCCTTTGCCTTCGCATTCATCATATCCACAAAGCCTTCCACGCTGCCGCCGACTTCCTCGGCAACCGCGTATGCACACTCATTCGCAGATTCCAGCATGATAGCATAAAGACATTGCTCTAACGTCATCTGCTCGCCATAATCTCTTGCAATTCCAGAACCTTCGGTATTGTCGATTGCCTCGTTGGAAAAGGTAACCACCTGATTCAGCTCTGCATTTTCTAACGCTACCAGCACCGTCATAATCTTGGTAATACTCGCCGGATACTGCTTTTCTGTTATATTTTTATCGTAAATAACCGTTCCGGTAGACTGTTCCATCACAATTGCAGATTGCGCATCCACTTCCGGTGCCTCCGGCCAGTAATCTGCCGCCATTACCTGTTTCGGAAGGGCTGCCGCCATTAAAAAAATGCCGAACACCAGTCCACACGCCCGCTTCAAATTCCATTTTATCTTCATTTTGTCACTCCAAATAACTTACAGCCGTTTGCCACAACTAGTATCAGTATAATCGCAGGGAAAAATACTTGCAACAACTTTTCAAAATAACTTTTTTTCTTCCTCTTTTTATTATAAAATGAAAAAGAGTTTATGCCCCGACAGATGGGTAATCTGAATGAAAGAAAGGTTTTTATATGCGTTTACGAAATATCCCCGGCGCCGATGAGGCGATTTTAAACAGTGAATATTGTATCAAGGAGCCTGCCTGCGAGCGCGGCAGCTGGCAGTCGCACTTTCCTTTCAAAGCTCCTCTCCATATCGAGGTTGGAATGGGAAAAGGCCGTTTTATCATGGAAATGGCTGCTGCCCACCCGGATATCAATTATCTGGGCATTGAGCGCTACTCAAGCGTCCTTTTACGTGCCCTTCAGAAAATGGAGTTAAATCCGCTTCCCAACTTAAAGTTTATCTGCATGGATGCGGCAGCGCTCCCGGAAGTTTTTGCACCGGAAGAGGTCTCCCGGATTTATTTAAATTTCTCCGACCCCTGGCCAAAAGACCGCCATGCAAAGCGCAGACTTACCTCCCGCGAATTTTTTGCCCGCTATGATGCAATTCTTGCCAAAAACGGACGGGTGGAATTTAAAACCGACAACCAGGACCTCTTCACGTTCTCCCTCGAGGAGATTCCGGAGGCCGGCTGGCATTTAGACGCCTCCACCAGAGACTTACATCACGATGCCGTTTTAAATGAAGGAAATATTATGACCGAATACGAGGAGAAGTTTTCTTCTCTTGGCAATCCCATCTGTAAGCTGATTGCGAGCAGATAATTTTAACAGCATAAAACCCGGGCAGGGAAATGATTTCCCCGCCCGGGTTCTTTCTATCTGTCAAATCTGATTTTTCTTCTCCGTAATTTCCCGAAACGCAAAAAGAAAGCACCAACCCCGCAGTCCATTCTGCAAAATCAGTACTTTTTAGTGCGCCACCAGGGGTTCGAACCCTGGACACCCTGATTAAGAGTCAGGTGCTCTGCCAGCTGAGCTAGTGGCGCATTTCTTATGTTATGTTTGTCCTGTCTCTCAAGGACGAAATTTATTATATAATAAATATTTTAAAAATGCAACACTTTTTTTTAAAAAATTTTATTTTGTGGTATAATCTAATAGACATTTTATTTATGGAGGTTTTCTATGCGCGTAGAAGAACGATTTTTAACGTATGTTTCTTACTGGACTACTTCTGACGAAGAAAACAGTACAAAAGACGGCGCTGTAAATATCCCGTCAAGCGACCGCCAGTTTGAACTTGCAAAGGTTTTAGAGCAGGAATTAAAGGATTTGGGGCTGACCAGGGTTCGTCTGACCGACCACTGCTATGTATATGGCTTACTTCCTGCAACACCGGGCTATGAGCACAAAAAAGCCGTCGGTTTTATTTCCCATATGGACACAGCGCCGGATTATTCCGGTGAAAATGTAAAACCGCAGATCATCAAAAACTATGACGGCGGTGATGTCCTTCTTCCGGGAAGCGGTGCTCTTTTAAAGGTAAGCGATTTTCCGTCTCTTGCTTCCCTTGCCGGACGCACACTGATTACAACCGACGGTACTACTTTATTAGGTGCTGATGACAAAGCCGGTATTGCCGAAATCCTCACTGCCGTGGAACAGCTCATTGCTTCCGGCAAGCCACACGGCGATATCTGGGTCGGTTTTACCCCGGATGAGGAAGTTGGAAACGGTGCGGAACTGTTTGACCTCGACTACTTCAAGGCCGATTTTGCCTACACGTTAGACGGCGATTATGAAGGGGAAGTTGCTTACGAGAATTTTAATGCCGCAAGCGCTCTCTTTACGATAACCGGTGTGAATGTCCACCCGGGCGAGGCAAAGGATATCATGGTAAATGCCGCTCTGGTTGCCTGCGAACTACAGTCCATGCTTCCGGAAGCCGAAACACCTGCCCACACGGAAGGACGGGAAGGCTTCTATCACCTTACCGATATGAAGGGAGATGTTGCATTCGCAACGCTTTCCTATATTGTGAGGGACCACGACAAGCAGACGTTTCTCGCACGCCTTGATACGCTGCGAAACCTCGAAACCGCTTTAAACCAGAAGTATGGCGAAGGCACCGTATCCCTTGTCATCAAGGAGTCCTACTCCAATATGCTTGAAGTGATTGAGAAGCATCCTTATGTCGTTGACATTGCCAAAAAAGCGATTTCCGAAACCGGTCTTTCGCCGCTCTCCCGCCCGGTACGCGGTGGCACGGACGGAGCGCGCTTAAGCTTCATGGGGCTTCCCTGCCCGAACCTCGGAACCGGCGGCTACGGCTTTCACGGTCCTTACGAGCATATCAGCGTAGAGGGCATGGAGACCGCCGTGCGCGTGGTATTGGGAATTATCGCGATTGTTACGGATGAGAAAGATGTATAAAAAGAAGTTCCGGCTCATCTGAGTCGGAATTTTTTAAATCTCCTACTGTCTGTACTTTTCTTCATTCCATACAGCCCAATCATTATATATATCCTCAAAGCTTTTTCCACACAATTCCTCGATTTTCCCCTGTTCCATGCAGGCAGAAATGACTGCATCCATTCCATACTGTTCGGTCAGGTATTCAGAAAGACTTGCTCCCGCCTGATAAGACAGCGCATAAAGCGTTATCTGTTCCGGTTTTGTGATGATTTGCTGTCCAAGCGAACCGTATTCAAATGTCTCATCCGCTTCCACAAAATAGTTTCCCCAATAAAAACACAGCTTTTGCAAATCAACCTGATTGTTTTCTTCATCCCATACTCCAACCTTCTGATATGCCGCAAGCTCCTCCTCTGACTCTGAAACATATTTTGTCAAATACTCTGTTTTCATGCGATTTTCACAGGAAAAAACTGCAACCACTTCTGTCCAGCCCTCCACCAAACCGGATGCAGAGCTAAAAATTTTGCCATTTCCCAACGTAAGATAATGGACATACTCATGTAGCAAATTCTCTCTTGTCTTCTCCCAATCCCGGAAAAGAAAGATTCCATCTGATGCCTGTGTCATCTTCCTGTACTCATACCGGGAAAGAAAATCATTCCTGTCGTAGGCATCATAATAATTCGTGAATATCCGCTGTAAAATATCCGGGATATAAGATTCGTCTGCTTCCACCAGTATGATCAGGTGCTGAAGAGAGCTGTATCGGGTGCATATATCGTTCTTCCGGATATTCTGCCGGATTGCTTTCTCCATGCACTCCATTGCTTTATCGATATGATCAATGTACATCGTCTGGTCTAATTTTGCACCCATTGTGACCAGCACCAGATAACAGCGGTGCCGGTATCGTTCTCCCAGGCTGCTTACATATTGATACAGTCTGGCGAACTCACGATAGTCAAGATCTAATGCTCCTGTATAGCTTCCGCTCTCCAGCAATGCTCCGGCGATTACCTCCAGGTCATTTTTTCTGGCCTATGCATCCGTCTGCCAGCACCCGGTAAAAGGTTCCGGTATAAGTAATGCTTTCCTCCGTGACCGTTTCCCTTTCACTTGGGTAAATATATTGTCCCAAAAGGAATGCCGCAAGCAGCACACATATCACCACATAAAATAAGTCCATAATCTTTCACCCACTTATCAACAAATTTATCACAAGTAGCAGGAAAAGCAACTATCCATTTCGCTCTGTAAAATGTTTATGGAAAATTCATTCGACAAATCATGCTTTTCGAACTAAAATAGGAATGCGATATGATAATTTCATGATCCTATGAAAGGAGACAACATGATATGAAGAATAAAAAATATTCCATCGTTTATAGCAGCTTAACAGGTAATACCAAGGTGCTGGCTGATGCAATCCACGAGGCATTACCTCAGGATGAATGTGAGTATTTCGGTGTGTCCGACACAGTGATCCCTTCTTCCGAACTGCTCTATATCGGATTTTGGACAGACAAGGGTAATGCAGATACCAAGACATTACAGCTATTATCGCAGTTAAAGAATAAACAGATTTTTCTGTTTGGAACTGCAGGCTTTGGTGGCAGTGATATCTATTTTCGGAAAATCCTGAGTCAGGTTAAGCAGTTCATTGACGCAAGCAATGTTATCGTCGGAGAGTATATGTGTCAGGGCAGAATGCCGCAGTCTGTCCGGGAACGCTACTTGAAAATGAAGGAAGCTCCTGATCATCCGGCAAATCTTGATGTATTGATCCAGAATTTTGACTGTGCATTGTCTCACCCTGATGCCAATGACCTGGAAAAACTGAAGGAAGCCGTTATGGATCCATCCTTCTGATAAGACCATAAAATAAGGCAGCCCCACATAGCTGAGTCTGCCTTACTCTCTTTATTTAACGCTGATGCCACTGGCATATTGCTGCAGAAACTGTTTCTTTCCACATGGTCTTCCAAAATAATATCCCTGCAGATAATCAACCTTCATTTCTTTCATTTTCAGAAGCCATTCTTTTTCCTCGATGCCTTCTGCGCATATCCTGACGTTAATACTATGTACCATGGGGATGATATTTTTATATAATTCATAATCCCTGTCACTGTTCATCGCCTTGGCAGTAAAATCCCTATCCATTTTCACGTAACTTGGATTCATATCACGGATACAATGAAGATTCGAATATCCTGTTCCAAAATCATCGATCACAAAGGGAATCCCGTTCTTGTCCAGAGTTTTACGGAATTTACAGAACGAAGGTGTCATATCCATAAATCCGCTTTCTGTCATTTCAACACATAAGCATTCCGTCTGTAATGAATATTTTTGAATTGCATCCAGAATATCCCGCTCCACATTGCCTTGCAGGATCTGAACATAGGATACATTTACATTCATCCGGAAGTCAGGAATATATTTCTGCATTTCACAGCACATTGCTGCAGCTTCGTTCAAAATATATCTTCCAGCGGGAATGATCAATCCGGTCTCTTCCAATAATGGGATAAACTCCATCGGTGAAACAAACTCCCGCCCTTCTTCCGTTATCATGGAAAAACGCATCAGTGCCTCTGCTCCAATGATCTGTTCGGACTGACAGTCCACGATTGGCTGGTAGTATACTTCAAAGCCATCATAATGGTTCACAATAGCATTACGAAGTGTTGCTATGATTCTTCCTTTTCGTAAAAAGACCTCATAGTCATCCTGGTCAAAAAAATAGAATCCATTTTTACCCATGCTTTTTGCCTGTTTCAAGGCAAATTCAAACTTTTTGCGGCATTCTTCGGTTCCCTCACAAAATGTTGCTGCATCTATAACACCAATAGAAATAGAAAATATAGCTTCATAATTTTCGGCTACTATGAAATTATGAAGTTTATCTGTAATCTTTTCTTTCAGTGCCACAGCGTCTTCTGCGGAGGAAGCTTCCAGATCCACGATCACATACTGATCCGCTACCAGATGGTAAATTCTCTGCTTGT
>OGCY01000469.1_pt1 | contig 11091 bp, 12 predicted proteins | sample 1570311 | NCBI WGS metagenome assembly OGCY01 (sample SAMEA2582165, study PRJEB24529) | metagenome | biome: Human gut stool | place: China | collected 2011
CAATCTGATATAACGCAGCATCCGGCTGGTGCTTTGTCAGCACACTCCAGAAGTCCGAAAAAGACATTTCTACGCTGCCAACGCCAATGTTCCAGAAAAACAAAACGACCAGCAATCCCATGATCACAAGAAAAGAAACCAGATAGCGGAGCGTTCTGTTTGTTTCTGTCCCGGAATTATTCTTTTTTTCTTTTATTTGTGATCTCATGTTCTGCTCCTCATGCATTACGACAATTGTTATTATTTGTACATCCGTACGCTCCGGCTCACTGCAATTTCTTCAGAAACCGGTATGTTCCATCCCCTTCTCCCGTCAGGATCTGATTCAGATCCTCGATAAAATCACAGGTTCCGGTAGACTGCTGGTAAAAATTGCTTCCCGTTGTGTATACCTGTCCGCTTTTTACCGCCTGAAAATCCGCAAACAGGCTGTTTTTCTTTACCAGCTCATCAACGGACGTCAATTCCCCCTCAATGGTTCCGTTGTAGATCAGCACATCCGCATCAACCTCCGCAGAATAAAAATCTTCCATCTGCATTTTCATCGTGGAAAGCGCATTTTCTTCCGTATCCACATAGTCCCCTAACGAATAGGTTCCTCCTGCAAGCGCAATCATGGATGCAACATAGTCATTCGGCTTTCGGACCGTGATGGTTCCGTCCGATGCCACAGCAAAAAACGCTACCTGCAATCCGGTCTTTTCTTTTTGCAGAATCGGCTCGATACGCGCTACCTGCTCCTCAAAAAACGCTTTGGCCTCCTCTTCCCTGTTAAACAGGACACCAAAAAGTTTTATCCATTCCAACCGCCCTAACGGGTGTTTTTCATAGCTTGAGCGCTCAATCATCACCTTTATGCCGAGTTCTTCGAGTTTTTCCTTTACCTCCGGATTGTGCGTAATCATCGTGTTTTCAACGGCAAAGCTGCATCCGCCGGAGAGCAAAAGCTCATAATCCGGTGCACTGTATTTTCCGGCATAGATAAGCTCCCCGTCTTCCATCGCCTTTACTGCCTTTGCCACATACCAGTCCTTCTGCTTCGTTGCAGTATATGTCACATGGGGCAGCGCTCCGATTTCACAGACCAGATCCATCACGGCACTCGATACCAGGTACACCTGATTTAGCGGCTGTTGCAATAAAACTACATCATCCGGTATATCTAACGGCGTTTCCACCCCTTCCGGAACAAGCAAAAAACGACCGTTGTCCACGATCGTAATCATTTTATAAGCACCATATTGTTCCACCGAAAACTGGTCGGTATATGCAAGTTCCATCTGCCCCCCGGATGTAAGCTCCCCAATGCTCACTTCCTCCGGGAACACAAATGTCAGTGTATAGTCAATCTCATGCGGCGTACTCATCGCTGTCGTATCGCCTGTGACTTCCATCTGGCATGGAACCCCTTCAATTGGGAATGTAAAGGTCGAATTTCCGCCTTCATTTTCATTCAGATATTTTTCACCGTCCACAATCATATAGTCGTAATAGATGCTGCTCCACACGATTGTGGCATATGCCTGTCCGTCTGTGACGGTCACTTTCGCTGTCTCATCAACCGTGGCTTTTCCGCTGCCGCCCTCTAGTGTGACGTTTACGGTATATTCCCCGTCCTCGAGCACTGCGCTCTCTGTCCCGCCGCTCTTAGCGCCATCTGATGTACTTCCTGCTGCACCGGTATTCGTTCCCGCACCGCACCCCGCAAACATCTGCACCAGAAGCAGTACTGCTAAAATTATCGCTGAAATTCTTCTTTTTCTCATAGAAATCCCTTACTTTTTCTACCGGATGCGTTACACCGGACTTAGTTTTCTGCTGCCTGTGGGTCTGAAACGCTGACCTTATGGTCATACCACTCACCCTTAGATCCAAGGATTGCAAGGTCAAACTCCTGGTCTAACGCTTCCACCGGAACGTCAAATCCGTATACCTCTTCCTCTGTTCCATCACTGTATTTTACGGTGTCGGTTGTCGGCTCTAATACGGCTGCACCTTCTTTTGCTGCATCCTCTGCAGTTCCAACAAACAGGTTCACGATTTTCTTGGAAACAAGGCTGATGTGAATGGTCATTTTTCCGTCCTGTACGGTAAGCACGCCGCGTCCGTCATTTGCCTCGTTTACATGAAACATGCTGCTGTCGGTATCAAATTTTGCCAGATAGCTCCCATCCTCGAGAGTACCGGAGGTACTCTCAGAAGATGTTGTGATGGTTCCAAGGGAATCAATCGCATTTTTTGTATGCTCTACATAAATCTGCTGGATTGCTTCGATTTCGCCAAGCCCGGAAATCTGTGTATCGATGCTCTCGAAATATCCGCTTGCTTCAAACTGGCTCTTCCAGGAATCGTCATCATCACCAGCCATATCGTTATTTGCATGGTCACCGGCAACAACCATTAACGGTCTTAAAACTACTTTTGTATATCCTGCTTCTTTTACTGCTTCAATGACATTCTCACATGCAGTCTCTTCCGGCTCACCTTCAACGGTTCCGATATATACGTTGTCATAGCCAAGCTGCTGCATCTGGGTTGCCATCTGGCTGTAGCTTACTTTTGCAGAATGGGAGGTTCCGTGTCCCATGAAAACAAATGCGGTCTTGTCTTCTTTTGCTGCTTCTAAGGAATCATATCCTGCTGCTTCTACCGCCTGGGCTGTGATTGCCTCTGCAACCTTTGCCTTATCCTCATTAATTACAGTTGCATCACTTCCTACCTCACCGAGCAACGGCTCTGCAACGGTAACGGTTTCAAACTTGTCCTTGTATGTCTCAAGTGTCTCTACCAGCTCATCATACTCAGCACCGTGCATCAGATGGGTCGGCTGTACCACAAGATTCTTTACACCGTTATCAACGGCTCTCTGTAATGCCTGATCTACGTTGTCAATGCTCTCGCCGTCTCTTGCCTGGACATGATTGATAATAATCTGTGCCGTGAAAGCTCTTCTTACTGACCAGTCCGGATATGCTGCTGCCAGTGCCTTCTCAATGCCACCGACATCTGCAGTACGGCTGTCATTGAAGGATGTACCAAAGCTTACCACTAAAAGTTCATTTTCTCCGATGCTGTCTTCATTGAGCGGGTCATCCTTTGAGGCATCTCCGGTATCTCTTCCAAAATAATCCGGGTCTGCATTCTCACCGGAAACCAGTTCCTTCTGCGCATCTGTCAGGGCATCCCATGCTTCTTTTGCTTCTGCACACTGTGCATCTGTCTCATCGGTTCTGCTCTGTACATAGATTGCGTCAATCAGTTCTGCAACGTGGTCTGCTGCTGCCTGATCATCCACCTCGGTATCAGCGCTTTCCTCTGTTGCAGGAGCTTCCGTCTGAACCTCTGTCTGCTGTGTCTCTGTTGTGTTGTCTGCTGTTGTCGGTGCGTTATTATTTCCGCATCCTGCAAGCAGGCTGGCTGACATTGCAAATGTCATTAACAATACAAGTGTCCTTTTTTTCATAATTTTCCTCTTTTCCGCGCCATTTTGTGCGCTCTGCTTCTTTGCAGTTCCAAAGAAGGTACAAAGTTTTCCCCAAAAAGGTCACAAAAAGGTCACGACAAGAAAAACTCCGCCCTTTGATTGAAGGAACGGAGTAATAAGTCTACGAAAAACAAGCTGACAGCAAGACAGCTTCCTATAACAGTACGACCAATTACTCGTGATCTGGGAAATTTATTTCCCTGTACCAGACAACTGGCAGGTTTCCTGGCTGAAAGATCATCACACAGATTCCGCCTTCCCAATACCGCTCTGGGCATCAGTGACATCTCTATAGAATCTGCACTCCCTAATCACAGTGACGAGATCGTACAGGAATCGCACCTGTTTCCCTTTTAACCGGCTTTGCATCCGCATGCGGATACAGCCGGCACCAATTATCTTCTCTATGAAACTTTTACCATATTAGCATATCTGTCCGGTATTTACAATCATGAATCCCGATAATATTTCCTGACAGTTTTCTCCAGCTGTTCAAACAGTGGCAGATATTGCACAAAAAGAGTGATATCGGTTAATAAATCGGTTTTCCATACTTTTCAATATCCTCCTTTAAATGTGGGTTTTCAATACTGTCGTAGTCAAAGATATCGATTTTCCGCAGGGTATCAATCTGCTCTAAATCCAGTTCGAGTTTCAAAATATCCCTGCACCCCCACACAACAAAATCAATGTCACTCCGGGGCGCGGCTGTTCCAGTTGCAAACGAGCCAAATAATGCCAGATGTTTCACGTCATTTTTTTTACATGTTGCTGTCACCCGCTCTATGATTTCTTCAATTGGCATTACATTCACACGAACCTCTTCCCGCTTACTTCCCCGCCATCTTCTTCAGATAGCTGTTTTTCAGCTCATTTTCATTCTTAAGCTTCTGATTCTCATCCTTTAAGTACTGGATATAATCCCGCGCAAGCCGGACGCCGCTTCGCACCGCCACATCCTCATGCTGCTCCATCTCATCAAGCCACTGCATCAGCGATTTCTCCCTGATATCATTATAAGTATTATCTTCCTGAAAAAACATTCTGCTTTTCTCCGCATCATCTACATTTGTCTTTTATTTATGCTATAAGTTCATACTGCATCAGTTCGTACTTGAGCCTGCTGCCTTCCATAATCTCTGCCGGGAGCAGTGCCCTTGCCACTAACTTCAAATCGTCCGACGGGATGTCGATTCTGCGCAGATTGGCATAATCTCCGTCAATTGACACTACTTCATAATACCATGTTTCCATTACTGCAAATCCTCCTCTGTATAATACGTTCCGGACATCGCCGCATTGATTTCTGAAATTTCACGCGTTCCATTGATGTAATCTGCATAGATTTCCCAAAGGTCCATCTCTCCTCTGCTGTCGATGCCGTCTTCATCGGGAATCCACTGTCGAATCAGTGCAATCCGCTGTTCCTTGGTTGTATTTGCAATGCTGTAGTCTTCCATCTGTATTTCCTCCTTCTTAATTTCTATCGGAACAGTTCGCCGCATCAATTGCAATGGCAAGCATCAATGCCACGATTTCGTCCTCCGGGTTTACAATGTCAATCACATACGTATCTCCCCAGTGGAACAGCTCCTTGGAGATATGCACGGCAACACTGCATCCTGCATACACATCGTAATCCCATGAGAGAAAATCGCCCTCACACCGCCATCCATTGTAGTCAAGCTCATACTTCGGCTTAAACAGGGAAAACTGTTTTTGGATGCTGCCAAAATCCATCCCGTTTATCTCAATGTCAAACGCCGGAAGCAGGGTAAACAACCGTTGTTTTACCATTCCGACCTCCTGCTTTGCGCTATCATAGACATGAATCTGGTGTCCGAGTGCCAAAAATTCTGCTTTTACAAAGTACTTCGCATTTCCCGCCTCGTCATAGATATCATAGGTATCTGTCCAGGAAAATACACGCTGCTTAATCAGTAATTTCATTGCCTTCCCCCTCTTTCGCCTGTCTGTTTTCCCCATCATACCACAATTTTTTTGCACAGACAATGCACGGTTCCCTGTCACTATTGACTTTGTTATTGTATTGCATTATACTTTGTATTAGAAAGTATATATCAAAGGAGGTTTTATTTATGGCAGAAGCTGTTTTTTCCTGTTTTTTCCTGTGTTGTCGCTGCTGTCTGTATGTTCCCGCTATTTCTCCTGGGAATCGTTCAATATCACAGCAAAAAGCCTGTCGGATTCTGGGCTGGAAAGGAACCGCCGGAGGCCAAGCAGCTTACAGATGTTAAAGCCTATAACCATCGGCACGGCATTATGTGGATGGTATATTCGGCTGCCTTTGTGCTCTGCTTTTTCATCGGTCTTGTTATGGATGGTCCCCATGGATACGGCGCCGCGATTGCGGGCGGTATCGAGTGTCTCGGCGGTCTGCTGGTTTTAATCTGGTATCATAACCGGCTGAACTGCAAATATTTAAAATGAGGAGATATAGTACGGCATTTACAAATTGCTTTCCTTCTGATTTACATTTTTGCGCAACCAGTTTCCAATCTCTGTCAGACAAAACAACAACAGAATCAAAAATGCTCCGGGAATAACAATTACCCACCATGCTTTTGTCATCAGCGCTTTATCCGACGCAGAGAGCAGGCTTCCCCAGGATATCACATCTAGCGGCAGTCCCATCCCCATAAAGCTGAGTGTCGACTCAGCTACGATTGCCGACCTTATATTCATCACCACCATAAACATGATGGATGACACAAAGTTCGGTGCAAGATGCTGCACTAATATATGAAAAAAATCTGCCCCCATACATTTCGAGGCAATTACATATTCACTTTTTCTGATTTGTCTGACTTCTGTACGGATAATTTTGGCAATGCTGCACCAGCTTGTAATTCCAATCACAAACGCAATGGAAAAAACGGTCGGTTCCCCCAAAACTGCCTGAATAAAAATTATAAGAAGAAGTGACGGAACGCTTAAAAATATTTCCGTCATTCTCATCATAACCGTATCCACAATATCGGACGCACTTCCACTCACCGCACCATACACAATCGCAAGAATGGTAGAAATAAGTGTGGACGTCAACCCAATGAACAAAGAAACCCTTCCCCCATGCCAGATACACGAAAAAAGGTCATGTCCAAGGCTGTCTGTCCCAAATAAAAACTCCTTACATGGAGTCTGCGAGCAATTTGACAAATGCAGATACGCCGGATTTTTGTCCGAAATTACGTCTGCAAAAATACATCCCAGAATTATCATTCCTAATATTATAAAGGAGACATACGGTAACTGTTTTCCTGTTTTTGGTGGTAATGGCGGGTTTATGTCCATTTTCCCAGATCCGGCTATTTTAAATCCGCTATCATCTGCCATTATATTGAACCTCCGAATTTTCTGTGACATCGTTTGCCTTTATACGCGGGTCAATCCGTTCATTCATCATCTGACCCAGAATATTGCAAAAAATAATTACAATCCCTGTAAGCATACAAAGAACCATCAGCATATTATAATCCCCGAACCGTGCACTTTCATAGGAAAGCATCCCTATACCCGGATAAGAGAAAACCATTTCGACAATATAAGTTCCCCCTAATATATGTGGCACGGAAATTGCCATAATACTGATAATGGTAGGCATAATATTCTTAAGACAGTGCCGGAAAAGAATTGCTCTTCTTCGGACTCCTATCGACTTATAAAGTAAAACATAGTCCGCACGGATTTCCTCTAGCAGCTTATTACGAATCATATATGCGTAATACCATAAATGCTCAAAAATTACAACTGTAAGTGGCATAGTAAGATGAAGCACCCTGTCTCCAATTTCGCTCTCTTTTCCGATGCTGTATGCACCACTGCTCGGAAACCAATGCAGCAATACGCTGAACACAAAAATCAGAATCAGTGAAAACCAAAATTCCGGTATACAGCTTGTAATCGTACCAATAGAGGAAATCACTTTGTCCAGAATGCTGTCCTCGAACATCGCACACAACATCCCTAACAGTAATGCTCCCAGAAAAGTCATGACAAAACCAATTCCCCCAAGTAAAAGTGTATTTCCTGCACGTTTCCCAATCACAGTCGTCACATTCTGTTTATATTTGTAAGAGATTCCAAATTCACCCTTGCAGGCATTTACAAGCCATCTTTGATATTGCACAATAATTGGCTCATTTAATCCAAGTCTTTCCCTTGCCTGTTCTTTTTCCTCCACGGTCATCTTTTCCGTGCGCTCTCCATAATAGGACTGAAGCGGGTCTGATGGAGTGAGTCTGGAAATAAAAAATACTGAAATTGAAAGTACCAGAACACTTATCAGAAAAATAAATATTTTTTTTAAATAATAAATCCATCTGTTTTTATTCATATTGGATGTCTCCCCCAGCCTGACGTACAAAATGTCCCGGTATAACCTCCAAAAACTTTCCTTCGGTATCAAAATCAATTTTTGAATACTCCGGTCGTCGCTTACTTCTCTCCGCAACCGGGTCTGGAATTGGGATTGCAGATAAAAGCATCTTTGTATACGGATGCAGCGGATTCTGGTACAGTTCTTTTGTCTCCGCCAGTTCCACCAGTTTTCCATGATACATGACCCCGACACGGCTGCACAAAAATTCTACCATTGCCAGGTCATGCGCTATGAACAGTATGGAGAAACCGTGTTCTTTTTGCAAATGACGAAACAGATTCACAATCTGCGCCTGAATAGAAACATCCAGGGATGCAATTGGTTCATCTGCGACAAGAAGGTCCGGTTCTGTGGTCAATGCACGGGCAATTGCAATCCTCTGCCGCTGCCCACCTGACATTTCCGACGGATAACGTTCCAAAAAACTTTCATCAAGACCAACTGTCTTAATCTGAAATAATGCCTCCTCTTTCGCACTCCCCCGTATCGTTTTGATTCCATTGATTTTTAACGGTTCGCAAATGATGTCTCCTGCCTTCATTCTCTGATTTAAACTTGAAGAAGAATCCTGGAAAATAAACTGTCGCTGTGTCTGTAGCTTTATTCTGTTTGCTTTATATTCTGACTTATCGTAGATGTCAATTCCCTCAAAAAAGACTTTTCCTTCCGACGGTTTATAAATGTTCATAACACATCTTGCCAATGTTGATTTTCCAGAGCCTGATTCTCCTACAAGTCCGAAAATTTCACCCTTTTTAATCTGAAAGGAAACGTCATCGAGTGCCTTGATTTTTATTTTTTTATTTAATTTAAAAAAATGGGTAAGGTGACTTACCTCCAAAATATTTTCAGACATTCTTATTTTCCCTTCATTGGATTTTTTATCTGTGGTGCTCTTTCATCGAGCAGCCAGGTAGCTGCAAAATGGGTGTCTGTTATCCGGAACATCGGCGGCTGTTCCTTATAATCAATTTCAAGTGCATACTCATTTCTATCCGCGAAAGCATCGCCTTTCGGCGGATTTTCCAGCGAAGGCGGCATCCCGGGAATCGTATATAATTCCTCCCTGCCTCTGGAAAAAGCAGGAAGCGACCGTAAAAGTCCCCATGTATATGGATGGCGGGAATCATAAAATACTTCTTCTACTGTTCCAACTTCAACTATTTTGCCGGCATACATGATAGCGACCCGGTCAGCGGCACGTGCAACCACCCCCAAATCATGGGAAACCAATATCGTAGATGTATTCAGTTTTTTCTGGATATCCCTTAGCAAATCTAGAATCTGTGCCTGAATCGTTACATCTAATGCTGTAGTTGGCTCATCTGCAATCAGAATCCGGGGATTCGATGCAAGCGCAATTGCCATGACACTTCTTTGTCTCATTCCACCGGAAAAATTATACGGGTATAACTTCTGTCGTTCTTCTGCATTTTCTATTCCAACCAGGTTCATCAATTCCAAAACTCTGTTTTTGACCTGTGTACGCGTCAATTTTTTATTATGTGAACGCACTGCCTCTGCGATTTGGGCTCCAACCGTATATGTCGGATCTAATGCCGTCATCGGGTCCTGAAAAATCATGGAAAAATATCTGCCACGCAATTTCTGCATCTGGCTTTCCGTATATGCCACAATATTTTTTCCTTCCACAATAACTGACCCCTCTGTAATTTGCCCGCTTTTCGGTAAAATTCCCATAATGCTCTTACATAATATGCTCTTTCCGCACCCCGATTCGCCTACAATTGCAAGTACTTCACCCTCCTGCAATGACAATGAAACGTCCCTGACCGCCTTTACATGTTCTCCTTTCCGCCCTATTTCAACGGATAAATTCTGTACCCTTAACAGTTCCATGCACATTCCTCTTCTGCCTGCTTTGCTTATTTCAAAAACACAGCAAAAAAGGGTCTTCAAAAAGCCCCTTTTTGCCAATATCTTTATGGTTGTTACTCGATTGTCCAATCACAGACGTTCCAGAAAATGCCGACTCCATGATGTCCTAGAACCGTATCTTTATCAATTCCGCATATCGAATTTGAAGCAACATACATGGCATCAATATAACAGAAAAACGTATATGCCGGTGTTTCTGCCAGTTCTTTCTGGAACAGTGCATACTGTTCCATTCGCTCTTCCTCATTGTCTGTCTGTCTGGCTGCGGTCAGATATTTATCCACATTTTCATTTGAATAGCCAGAATAGTTTGCACCTTTACCTGTGCCAAAAACCTTATACGTATGATCATCCGCATCGAATGGGGAACCCCATCCAATGATGCAGCATTCCTGACCACCCCAGTCAATTCCTTCTGCCGGAACATTTGCTTTCACATCAAGTCCTGCCTCATTTAACTGTTGCGCAACAATCTGCGCCATATCAATTCTTACCTGGTCTGTCGGTGCTGCATTAATTGTAAAACCAATTCTTTCCCCATCTCTGCACCAGTATCCGTCTGCATCTTTCTCACATCCTGCGGCCTCAAACGCTTCACTTGCCTTATCCAGATTGTATTCGTATTTTTCGACATCTTCACAGTTATATTTATTTTTCTGTAATGGACCATACGCGACCTGTCCATGTCCAAGCAATACCGAATCAATGATTGCCTGTCTGTCTACACAATAGTTAATCGCAGGAATCAAATCTGCATTTTTCTGCCAATACTCATTTGCAAAATTATAAAGAATTCCTCTGTAATCAGATGTTGTCATCTGATATACCGTGTAGTTACTGTTATCTGCAAAAGTTGCTGCATCTTTCGGTGTAACCTGTGCAAGATTCAGTTCACCGGACTGCAGCTGCAATGCCTTTGCGTTATCATCACTTACAATTTTAAAAATAATAGAATCAATCTTTGCCGGTCCTGCAAAATAGTCTTCATTTTTCGTCAGGATAATCTGCTGTCCTTCATCCCATTCTGTAAACTTAAACGGACCTGTTCCAACCGGAGCACGGAAGAAATCAGACTCCTGCATATTCTCCCCTTCCAGTAAATGCTTTGGCAGAATTGCCATTGACATATAATCCAGAAATGCGACATTCGGTGCATCCAGTTCAAATGCAAATCTTAAAAAATCTTGATATAAATATCCCCTTGCATCTTTAACATTTACTCTATCTTCACCTAGAGATCTTAATTTTCCACGTCCTGCCATAGAATAAGCCTGGCATGGCGGTCCTCCTATCACAATACAGCCTA
>OGCY01000476.1_pt1 | contig 10975 bp, 8 predicted proteins | sample 1570311 | NCBI WGS metagenome assembly OGCY01 (sample SAMEA2582165, study PRJEB24529) | metagenome | biome: Human gut stool | place: China | collected 2011
CATGCCTTCCGCATCACATTTATGAAATTGGCCTGCGAAAATTTCTTTTATTACATCACTCATGTTTCCTTCTTCCTCCACTTCTTTCCAGTTTGCGCGCATGACGGTATCAGCCAGTGCCTGAAACAATTTTGAATCCCTGTTTTTCTCATATTGTTCCATAAATAATTTAATTTCTCCACCGGACTTCAAATTGTTACGAAGTTTATTCAGCCAGTAATTATTTTCGATTGACAATTCCGGTACGATAATAAGCTGTATTGGAATTGCATCTCCATAGAGATAATAGATACCATTTTCGATATTTTTCACATTTACATTTCTCTCATTCTGAAGATTTCGTAACATTTGCCGCGGATAATGATAACACACAAACGTAATCGTCAGTTCTTCTGCCGGAATCTGGTTCACTTTCTCGACTTCCGTTTTGTAAATACAGGTATAACCATAGACTTTATAAAAATCATCAATGTTCAAATGATCTTCCGGTGACTTATACTCGATAATGTTATGCAGCCGGAAAATCCTTCCAATATTTTTCCTGATTTTTACCTTCTTCTCATATTGGATTTTTTCTCCTTCTGTGTTCAATCATGTTCCCCCTTTATCATAATAGAATCTGCTTTGTTTTTCAACGCATAAGAAGCATTTTCTATGTTAAAAATATAACAAAAAAAATGAGAATCTATATGCATTGCTGTTCTTCATCAAAATGGAATCTCGTGCCGAACCGGCTGTGAATATTGAGATTATATCCTTTACCACTAAAAGCTGGGTTTGGATTTGCAGACAAGAAAATATAGAACCCTTTATTTGTCTGCGACTTTGATGTGATTCCAAGTATAAAGGGTTCTGTGTGGAATGTCAACAAGTATCTACTGTTGCCACCTCTCTTAAATAAATCTCTTTATTACATTCATTTTTTCAATTGAAAGTTTATCAATCTCCCTATCAAAGATGATTTCTTCTTGATTAATTGTTTTTATGTATGGCTCTAACCATTCAATATCCTCAAAAGAAAAGCCATATCTAAGCATCCATATCTCCTTTTCGTCTTCTGTTCCATATTTAACTAGTTGAGCCATTCTCTTTGCTCTTAAATCATTCTTTTTTTCAAAATACTCATTAAAAGCTGCATAAAAAATATCACTTAACTTAAAACCTATTATTTTATCCAAATAATCATAAGTATCAAATACTATCCTGTCATAATCAACATCTTTAGCCTTTATCGCATTGTTTCCAAACATATTAAATGCCTGAAGATTTTTATTAGGAATATCTGCGTAACCAGTTACAAATGCCGCTTGTAAATGTTGCAATTTTAAATTTGCCATATAACTTTCAAATTCATTTCCGTTTTGAATTTGTTTCTGCAATTGCTCTCTCTCCTGCTTTTTGCTTGCATAAGAATATCTATAAAAGCATATATCTTTAAAGGATTTACAATGAATTTGCCAAAGTAAAATTTTAATTGCTGTATTAAAAACATTTTTTTCGCCATTATTTAATGTTCTACCAAGATAATTTTCATACAGTTGTTCAAAATACGTATACAACCATAATTTACATTCCTGATCTTCATTAATGGAACTTAGACTCACAAAATCATTATTTTCAAACATTGTATCCAATATATTTTTAACAATGTTCTCTGCATTTTCATCGCATAATTTAGTCAACTGTTTTTCTGAAATATTGTATTCATCTGAAATAGTACCATCTATAATTGCATCCTTAAACTCCTTCAAATCATCTTCCACCTCTGACTCAAGCATCGAAACATTATCGAGTATATCGGGAGAATTAATGATATGCCTCAATCGAGTCATGTCGCCTTTTTTTATAACAATACTGCCAAAATCAAATTTTTGTTCCAATGTTGACCGTCCTGCTCTGCCTATCAAATTTTTTAATGATAAGGGTTTACTTGCTTCAAACGTGTTAAGATAAACAATATCAAATGGCATATTAATTCCTTGTTCCAAGGTTGATGTTGCAAAACAAATTTTACAATATCCTGCATTAGTAAATTGTTCTAATAGCAATCTAGCTTGTAAAGGCAATGAGCCATGATGAATTACAATTCCATGTTTCATCAAATCAATCATCTGAGAATATCTTTCTTCACCAGAGTTATCATTTGCTCCGATATATTTTTTTATTTGTTTTATATACTTTTTTGCATTTTCATCATTTATTTCTGCACACATGTTAATGTACTTTTTAAATTTTGAAAACACCTTTTTATTATATATACTTGCTTTAGTAAACTCACATGCCACCTTATGCTTTCCCATAATTTCTTTATCAATGCCAAAATGATAATACCTATTTTCATCTACTGCATAAAATATTTGTCCAACATTTCTATATTTATAACATATCGCCCCAGAATTATTTATATTAAAATGATTTTTTTGAATCTGTGCTTCAGGATTTTCTACAAAAGGATGTGCAAATACAAATTTTGCATCAGGAAATGCCTTTTGAGCCCGTCTAACTATGCTATCAAAAAAAATTCCTCTCGATGATTCCTCATTACTTAACTGTGCCTCATCAAACAAAAAAAATCAATAACAAATTCTTCCTTTTGCTTATATATTTCCTTACATCTTTCCGGTGTGACAATAAAAATATTTCTCTTTGCTCTTTTGATATTAATTTTGTCTATAAACGTAAGGATATTGACACTTTTATCTGTAATAGTATTACATAAAGCATTAAAATATTCATTAATCAATGCTCGTGACGGCACAACTATAACAATATCATTTTTTGAATCTCTTATTAAATGTTGAAACACATATGATTTTCCAGTGCTTGTCGGAGCTGAAAAACTAAAACATTTGTTTTTCTGTATCTCACTTACCAAATTCGCTTGAACAGGTGTATAACTGTCATTAAATAATTCTTCTATATGTTTTTCGTACATACCAAAAATTACTTCTGGAAAACAATCTGTTTTTATTTTCTTATAATATACTCCCATATATTTCAAAATTCTATTTTCCCATTTTTCAAACTCCTGTGACTGATAAATTGATAAATAACATAATATTTCCATGGTAGTGCCATTAATTGGTCCATTTTCATAAATATCATGTACTACGCATTGTATTATCTCTGATATCCTGTCCCCAGCTTTAATTCTCTTAATTAAATCGTTCATACATTCACCGCCAAAAAAATTACTTCTTTGTTGATAGCAATGTCTTTATAATGTTTGTTTCTAATAATTCCTTTTATTATCATATCTGATGCTGTTCCCTTAGCAGCAAACGCAATAGCATACGCTTTATCTCCCTTATCTGCTAACTTTAATGATTCTTCTTCAAAAAATTTATCTATATCGTTTAAATCTGATACATCCTGCCCCTCCCTTATAAACCTGTCTACTTGCTCCATTCCAATACCATAAGCATTTCTACCTGAACTGTATTTAGCCTCTCCAAAAATAATAACTTTTTCCTTATTCGCAGAATAAAAATCAAATCCCGGATTACCTGAAACTTGTTCTTTAAATAGTTCCGCCAAAGGAACATCAAGATATTTTAATTCAATTACCAACGCTTCTCTTGCTAATTCAGAAACAACATATTCTCCTGAGTCCTCTGTTATCTTATCCCCATCATCTTTTAAAATTTTATCTGCTAAATACTCTGCGGTATCTTCCGCACGCTTAAAAAAACTATTACGAATATAAGACTTATCAAACTTTGCAATCCATGACAAATTAGAAAGTGATGTTATAATATCTCGAATAGTGACTGACAGATTCTCTGGATCTATTCTTATATATGTAATGCTATTATCATTCTCAACATCTATCTTTTTGCATTCTAAAACTTTCAAAATATATAACCTCTCTATTTCATCTGTTGTAACATTGTTTACACCAATCTTTCCAGCAAATAACCTTTTCCAATATTATATAATATATATATTCATCTTTGACCCTAAAATCTATCTTTTAATTATATATCTATTTCCATACAAAGCCATTCGATATCATGTAACTAGCCAATTTTCTACTAAATATAGATGAATTTTCCCTAATAGCATAAATCTGGAGATACTATTATCAATATCTCCAGATTTATAAAGTACAAAATATAACTTTTCGGCTTTAGCCTATGTTAGATCTTTTTTCCAACGTGTATACCCAATCCTTGACCTTTTTGATATATGCTGCTGAATCCGTTCCACCATAACCTGCTTTTGCAATGTATGTAATACATGTATTTATATCTGGTGACTCTGTTCCTTTAAGATATGTGATTAATTCTGAATATCTTGAATTATTAACAAAAAACTTTGCAAATGCAATTGCATGTTTTCCTCTTCCTTCAAATTTTGCCCATCCGTTTACTCCCTTTCCAATATTTCCTACCGGATTATTTGCAGTCGAATATATCATATTTGACCAATTCTGATTGCTATTTTGTGTACTACCAGTTGCCCAGCCTGACTCTCCTCCCCAAATTGCTAAAATTAGTTTTCTCGGCAAACCATAACAACTGGTGTGTGCATTCATCGCACTTGCCCTAAATGCATCTACAAATGCCTGCACTTTATCATCCGCATTTGTATTAGGATTAATGCCTACTTTGTAATCAATAGTACCATCTTGACATACTACTTTTGTTAATGTAATTTCTTTCTTTGCCATTTCTTTTTTCTCCTTTTTTTATTGATTTGCAAATCTAATAATAAAGAAGAAAATTTGTCCCTTTTTGTAAACTAATTTCTAACTAATTTTCACATTCCTGTTGACATCCTTATAAACATGGCTATTTCTCTGTCCAGCCACTCCCCATAACCCGGTAATTCCCAGACTGTCCAGCTTGCACTATCCATTTCAGACTGCACCGCCAGATATCCATTATCGCCCTGTCTGTAAATTAGATAATCCCCATGTCCTGTCTCTGTGGTTTCTGTCTCAGAACGAACCTGTTTTTGAACAACTCTTACCCATGTATCATACCCTTCAGTATCAATGATTTCATCATATTGCTCCAAATATCGTCTGCTTTCCGCAATATAACCGTTCTCCTCCTGCACCTGTTCGATTCCTTCTGTATTAATTCCAGCACCACCCCGCGGTGCTATCCATGCAAGTGCATTTATGTCTTGAACAATTCCGGTAAGTTCAGGCGTATCCGTATCAAAAAACTGAACTTCATTTTCCCAGTTTATAATCACACGACTGGCAGACGCTCTTTCTTCCTGTTTCTTCTGTGAAATTAATTTAACATTATGAACCAAAAATCTATCATCTGACCACTCTAACTCTATTTGCAATTCCTCTGGCAGACGATAAAACAGTTTCTCATATAGAATTAATTTTTGATCTCTGACATCTGCTCTCCATGCCATATTTTCTTCTTTACCCGTATCTTCCCCATACTCCACAAAATAACTATCATACACTTCTCTCTCATCAACAGGAATTGTATAAAACTCCTCAAAATTCAAACAGCGGCTGGAAATGTTCACTTCGTACTTATGATCTGTTTTTTTACAAGAAACCGGAAACCTAATTTCTGCCGTCTGCTTTTCCGTCCACTCGACATTTTTATATGTTCCATTTTCACTCATAAAAACTGCAATTTTGCTTCCACTTTCCGGATAATCGCTCCCCATATCCTGCCCAATATATACAATATCCTTCATTCCATCCGCATTAAAATCTTCTGTCAGAATGGATATCCCAATCCATGCGCTCTCAAATGGTCCAATTTCTAACAACTCCCCACTTCCAAATATGATTGCATACATTTTTCTCCCGTCCTGGAGAAAATATTGAAGAACTCTGTCTTCTTGACCGTCTCCATCGAAATCCCTATGAATAAATTCTCCTTGTAATACATCCACCAAATCTAAATATCCCTCATAGTCAAACAGAAAATCCACATATCCCATTGATGTTGTTTCTTCTGGAAATTGTGATACAGTTCTTCCGTCCATTAACTTTGGCTTAACTTTCTGGCAAGCTAAAAGGAAAAGAATGAACATCATTATGACGATCAAAGCACTTTGAATGAATCTTTTTTTTATATTACTTTGTTTCATATTTACCTCATTTATAATATTGAAATTATCTTTTTAGTTTTATTTATTATAAAATAAATATATATCTTTTTCAATACTGTTTAATCTCAAATACGTCCGCCAGCCACCAGTTCCACAGTTAAAAAATAATACTGATTTCTCAGAATACTGATTTTATCTGTCATGGCTGCAATTCAAACGTAAAAACTGCTCTTTTATCTGTTGGCTGAAGTTCTACTTTATCTTCTCCTTCTACTTGTAAAGTCATTCCGTCCACGTTCATTCCGATTTCTTCATAAGTCAGCGCTGCAGCTCCAACATTAATTTTTACTCCTTTTTTTGTGCCGTCTTTATAATTTGCAGTACAGGTAATAACCACTCCATCTACAAGTTTTTGATATGCTGCTGCCACTTCCTCCTGTGTTTTTTTCTTTTGTTCTACAATACTGTCAAAATCTGAAAACGGAATTTCATCATTACAAAAGGTTACCCACACTCCTTCTTTCTGCTGATTTTCATAGGAAACTGTGTATTCAACAAAATCGTTTACTTCCTGCTGCATGGCAATTTCTCCATTATCATCAAAAATTGGGTTGAGATACCCATTGCTATTTTCATCCAATGGCTTTCCGCTCTCGACAGCACTCTGAAAATCATCCGTAATATTTTCGCATATTTCAAAATATCCTTTGTTGATACTGTAAGTTACACTTTCTATATTTTCGCCTTCACAGTAAAGTGGCATATCTATTCTGTAGCTGGCTGTATTTGTGTCACTGTCACCACTAATGGAATGACTGATTCTATTGTTTTGTGCGATTGCTACCGGTTTCTGTGCCGTCACTTCTGCCTGTGCCGCCATTACTTTCATGGTAAACATATTCTCTTTTTCTGTTGTCGTATGTTCTGCCACTGTTGTTTCTTTTTCTTCCTGCGGTCTGTTGAGATAGTTGTTTGTTGTGGATGCAACAATAATAATCGATGCACAGGCAGCCATTGCTGCAAACAATTTTGTTACTTTTAAATTTTTCTTACTCATATTAGTTTCCCTTTCCGATTGAATCTGTGAAAAGGCGACATCTGCTTTTTTCTGAACGATTTCTGGCACTTGAATATCACTATTTAAAATTTCACTCACTTTTTTTGACATGAATCTCACCTCATTTTTCCTTATAATAAGCTTCCAGCTTTTCCCGTCCACGTTGTAAACGTGTTTTCACAGTACTTTCAGGAATTTTTAAAATGTCAGAAATTTCTCTGATACGATAGCCCTCGCTGTAAAAAAGAATCATAATAATCCGGTATTTTTCATCTAACGCTGCGAGTGCCTCTTTTAATTCCAGATTATATTCATCGCAGGCTGACGGTTCTTCATACTCATCTAAACAAATGAGATTCTGATTTTTCTTTCTGATATCATAGCATTTGTTAATGAGGATTCTTGTCATCCATGTTTTAAAATACCGTATCTTCACTAATTGATTGATTTTTTCCCAGCATATCAGGATCGTATCTCCAATTGCATCGGCAGCATCTTCATCATTCATCAAAATTGCATACGCAACCTTATACATATCCTTCATATAAAGCTGCATTAATTCTGTGAAAGCTTCCGACTCATGCCGTTTCGCTCTTTTCACAAGATCATCTGTTTGTTTTTTCATAATGCTTTTCTCCACGCGCGCAGTGAATGTAAGACAGTCGCTTTTCTTCTTTTTTTATCTTACATATATTAGACAACAAAATGTGTATAAAAGTCTCATAAAGGGACTGTAAAATAAGTACATAAATAAAAAAAGTGCCAGTTCCGGCAAATGTCGGTTCTGGCGTTCTGTGCTATCTGCTAATATATGTCTCAAATGCGTCCATTCCTTCATAAGAAAAAAATCCGTATTGCATTGCCTCATTGCACATTCCATAACAGGAAAGTTTCTCTGGTCTGACAGTCTCCTCCTCCGAATAATACCATGACGGCCACCATATCAGAAAATCTTCCGACAACTGTTCTATTGGCGTTTCTGGCATATATAAAGTAAAATTCTCACCATTTTCCAAACCATATGGCTCATCTTCTTTTAGAAATCTGTATCCATTCTCAATCCCCATCTCTGGAACATTCAACACCTCTAATTTTTCTAAAGACATTGTATAATAATATTGATCAATGCGCTCAATATCTGTAAATTTGCCCTCAAACTCACAGATTGCTACTGTTCCTTTTGGGAAATCTTTCTCTGCGTATGCATCATAATCCGAATACTCTCCTGAAAATGAACCATCTCTGTTTAATCTTAAATACGTCCGCCAGCCACCAGCTCCACTGTTAAAAAATAAATCTTTTGGGAAATCCACTGGAAGATCATTATCTGTGTTCTGTTGCATTTTATCCGCTACCGCTGCATTCTTTGCAACGTTTCTTTTATCTTCATCTGAGTGCAAAATACATATAGATAACATTGTTAATATAAATACGCCCATTCCCAATACACTTATCCATTTTTTTTGCTGTACCCTATTCATATCCACTCCTCTTCTATTTTTATAAATATTATATGCCTCTTTTGAATAATCCTTTTTTACCATTCATCACACATAATTTTTCTTTCATTTAGAACTCAAATCACTTATCACCAAACTTGTTGGCAATAAGTGATTTTTCTTCATATAGAACAATATTTTCCTATTCTTTTTGTTCTATCGAAATCTGTTCCATTTTTTTCTGAATTTCATCCACGCTGTTTCTGATATCCTCAACAACAGCATATTTTTCTGTCATATCAGAAAGTAGTTTCTGGTAATTTACCTCTCTCTGATCTTGCATACTAGATGAACTAACATTTTCGACATAAATTTTATATGTTCCTGCACTGCCCACTTCAAACGCATGAGAACACATACCAGAGCCATACACATAGCGCAGTTTTCCATCCGGCATAATCAGACCATACCGCACTTCGTTTTCGAATGGATTGTTTGAAAGCGAAACCGTAATCATATTCTGTCCGCTAATACGGATATTCTCCCATACCGCAGCCTCAGATTTCCCTAATTTTTGCTCCGTCAAATCACCATTCCCCTGTGGCAGCTGCTCCTCATTTCCATCATACACAATTGTCACTTTGGAAGCGTCAAAATTTTCTTCGTGCTCAGTCTCTTCCACAACCACATCCTCAACTTCCACTTTCGTCTGAGCAAAAAGTCTTTCATATCCTGCTTTGAATCCCTCACCTGCTGCAAATGTCGTTGTGGTGCAGACCGCACACAAGAACACGACAAGTGTAATACCGCCAATTCTTTTGAAATCGTTTTCTTTCTTATAATTCTTCATTTGCAGAATCCTGCTTTTGAAATTGCTTTTTTTCCGAAATCCGGTGACCATCTTCGGCATCCAGAGATGCGACTGTTCCAGACCGTCCACCGCAACGGTGTAATACTCCTGCACGGTATATGGATATGCGGTTTCTCTGCACACATAGCGGTCGCACGCGATCTCGCCCCACATATCAATGCTTCGGAGCAGTCCGTTCATCATCGGATTGCACCAGAATATCAGTTTTAAAAAAATGCCCATCTTTTTCATTTCCAGAATATGCTGTCTGATATGGACAAGTTCGTGATACAGGATCGTTGTAAGTTCTTTTTCTTCATACTCCCGCACCGGAAAAATGATTTTTTTCTGCCGCCAACCGATGACAATCGGTGATGTCACTGCATAGTTCTGGTACAGTTCCACATTTCCTTTCGTTCCTAGTTCCTGTATTATTTTGTTCTTTTCGGTTTCCGGCAAACGAAATCTGACGCTTTTCTCCAACACTTTTTGAAATTTCAAATACTGGACTACATATTTTGCGAGATTCCAGACTGCACCCACGATCCATATTCCTGCGATGACACACTGTGCATGATAGATAAACGGTGTCGGCAAAAATAATGTTCCATAATACATTCCATGCCTACCCGGAACATGCGTTGAAATTTTCAGATAAATATACATAATCGGAAAAATAAAAAAAGCTTCGACAATTCCAAGCATCGGATAAATATATTTGAGTTTCTTTCTCCTCGCCATGTTCATTTTTAATAATATCCACAATCCATAGGCAATTGCACCTGTAATGCAATTAAAAATAAGAATATAGAATAATTCATCTGTCCATCTCATGCCAAATTTCCACCCAGTTCACACCAATCTATTTTCATCTCCGGCATCCAGAAAATCTGTTTTCCCCATGCAAGATATTCTTTTTCATCCATATACGCAACGGATTCACCCTGACTGATGATATACACTTTTCCATCGCCGTCTTTATCATATTCCTCTGGGAAAACATCAGAATTAATCGGAACATTAGTAATCTGATCTACACTTACTTTCTCCACAAACTCCTTTTTGTTTTCATCATACTGATATACGGTATAAGGCCAAAAACCGTCCTGATAGTCACTATACATCGAATGAAGCGGACTTGCCTTAATCACCCCATTCTCATAATAATCAAATCCCGCTGTAGATCCAAATTCAAGTTCAAAACCATTTTTTTCTTCCGAATACCGATAGACATATTCATCTAAATCTGCCATACAAACTCCATCAATCAAAATAAGCAACTCATTTGTACCGTCTCCATCTGCATCCGCCACTGCAATTCTTATCGGACCATGAGCACACTCCAGCTGTTTTCGAAACCGTTCCACATCCGTTCTTCCATCCGGCTCTACCGCAAAGCAGTATCTCCAATCCGGCAGGAATCCCGTTGTATCCAGTGTTTTGATTGCATTATAATATGCCTCATTGATCTTATCATCCTCCGAAAAACGAGGTACTTTGCGTTTCAGTTTCTCCATATCATAATTTTTGTCTATCTCTTCCAATAACTCTTTATTGCTTCCTAATTCACACCAATCTATTTTCATCTCCGGC
>OGCY01000477.1_pt1 | contig 10964 bp, 10 predicted proteins | sample 1570311 | NCBI WGS metagenome assembly OGCY01 (sample SAMEA2582165, study PRJEB24529) | metagenome | biome: Human gut stool | place: China | collected 2011
ATTATAGTGATCTAAATCAAAAGATCAAGCGATTTCTGCTAATTTTCTTGAAAACCTAAGATTTTTTGACCGCACTTTGCTTCCATCTAAAAATTAGAATCCCAAACCAGTACTTAGTCCGACACCTACGCCAACCCCATTACTTCCTCCACCAGCTCCAACGCCAACAGAACAAGCTGAAACCATCATACATAATGATAAAACTAAGAGAATTTTTTTCATTTATTTTCCTTTTTATATTTGAGTAAACGAACATAGCTTATCAGATTTCACTATATCAAAGCTATTTAAAAAATTTTAGCTTAGTACTGACGTCTACAAATGTGTCCAATTGAGTTTTATTTTCTATATATTCAAAAATTATAATATTTCACATTTATCCTATATAATAAGGACATATATTCATTTTTTAATCAACAAAAGAGGAAATTCAATATGAGCGCTTTTAATCCCTCATTACCTTGTCCACACTGTAATGCCCCTATTCATGGTGGGTTAGTTAAAGGTCTTGGAGCTGTCAAACAATGCCCATCTTGCCAAAAGAAAATTAAGTTTAAAAAACCACCAGCTAGCGTTATTCTTAAACTCTTATGGAAACCATTTGTCATTTTTATGGTTATTGTAGTTCTAGTTCTTGCCGTTTCACTTGCACTTTTTGGCGATGTACCTGAAATGCTCGTTCCTGTTGTGACTGTTTTATTCATGTTATTTACGCTTCCAAAAATTAATAAACTCTCTTCCTTCGAAAAAGATGAATAACTCACAGATTAAGCAACCTAATATAAGGTTGCTTAATCTATGTTATTGTCAACTATCTTCTCAAAATAAAATTACCAAAGGACTCTTATGAAACGCCCAATTTCAGTCACAATTGCAAGCATAATTTATTTTATTTTCTCTGCATTATACTGTTTTCTCTATGTAACATTTGCCATTTACACACCAGACCAATTCCTACAAAACCTAGCTGATGCTTACTCATTTTTACCTTCATGGCTATCCATTATCGTTTCAGTTAGTTTTGCTGCAATGCCTGTTTTTATTGCGGTAGGCTTACTCTCCGGAAAAAAACTCGCTCGCTGGATTGCTGTCTTCTCCACAATAATTTCACTGATTATGATTTTCGTTGATAGTGAACTTTATTCAAATGGAAAAATCATTATCCAGTGCATCATCCAAGGCATATTAATGTTCTTACTTTTTAACCCAGCCGCTAATCGCTATTTCCAAGTTAATAAGTAAACAAGACCTAAATACTTTCATAATGGTGCTTCAGCAACTAACTGATTTTGCTTATACAGATAGCGATAGCCTGAAAGTGCGGTCAGGTTTTGTGAGTTTTTTTCGGTTTGACTTTTTTCCTCTTTCGCCCAAAGCTCATTTATCTTATGCCAATAATCCTGATTTGCTCGAATTGGCATATTGATAACTTGATTTGGTTGAGGCTGGTCTGTTTGGATTTGGTATTTGGTGACGCGTCTGCCAAAACTGTCGTATTCATAACGCCACGAGCCTTTGAATGGGCTATGTAGCTCAACAAGTTGGCTTTGACTATTCCACTTGTAATAAGTCGTAACAGGTCGGAAACCTTTCTTCGTTTCTGTTTTGCTATGCAAGCGACCAAGTTCGTCATACTTATAGGTCTTATTACTAAATCGGGTAATTCGACCATTGCGTTGTTTCATGCCGAAACTGGCATCATTTGCTGCTTCAAATTGATATTGACCTAAAGCATCGGTTTCTCGTTGAGCTTTTTGTGTTAAGTTTAATTGGCTGTCATAGCGATAGTGCTCACTATGACGAAGACCATTTAACACATCCGTTACTTGTCCGTTTTTATTGACTCGATATTCCGTCGCTCCCCAATGGTTATCTTGAGTATGAACAAGATTAAATGCTTTGTCATATTGCCATTTTCGGCTAATTTGTGTACCCGCAATTGGATAAGTTTGATTAGGTTGATAGTCGCTAAGCTGTTGTTCCGTTAAGCTGTTATTCCAACCACCACCTTGTGATTGCTATATTAAAAAAGCAGAACCATCCAGCTCTGCCCTATCAATCCTAGTAGAGTTACCTTACTGACTAATATGTATTCCACCCTATTTATAACGATAAGAAATCATCAGCCAGAATTAGTAAATAGATCTCGTTTATTGCACATATTTTTTACTATCAGAAATCATAATCGATTGATTATACTCTTTATAACTATAGTTCGTCAGGTAACTATTGTCGAATTATCTGTTAACGTTCATTACAACAATATTCTCAATATTCAATTAAAGCTTTTATATCTAAGAATACACCATTTACATTATATTCATGACAGAATTATTAATTATGATCTACAAAAAATTAAATTACCAATCACAGACCCCTACCCATGGAGAAAATTAATAGCCTAGCTCTTTTATAGGAACAGCTCCTGTAATGAGATCAATAAACGTTTCATAACTTTCTGGAACATCTTTCCCTAGATCTATATCAAGAGTAGGATTTACATTTTTTCCTGCCAAATAACAAAGATATAAACGTTCATTTAAATTAGGATAAACATCAATAGACATATCCTCAATATTTATAATTTTTTCCCAATGTTCTTGAGTAATATTATCTATGAGTATTTTTTTAAATAATCCATGAATATGATTATTCTCATAAATATCAAGATCTCTTTCGACTAAAGAATAATAACCTACTGGAATTAGTACTTCTCTTTCTTTTCCATTTAGACACAAAATTCTTTTCCCTGAACCCAACCCTCCGTATAACCATTTACTTGGTAATTTATAATCTTTCAATGGCTCTATTTCTTTAACGACAGTAATATCACTATATCGAATAAATTGTCGACTAACCGCATGACAAAAAAGTACCTTATCTTTTGATAGAGTAACTCCTTGCCAATCATTTTCTTTATAGAAAAGATTAAAAAAAATCAAATAAGGCTCTTTAACCATTTGAGCTAACACATAAATATCATTTTTTAATCGAATTGAAATAATCTTTCCTTCTTTCCAAGAAGTTGTTCTTTTTGTTCTTTCCTTCATAAAAATTTTATCCTTTACAGCTTAAAAGTTTGCCGGCTACACTATCAGGATCAGCTAGTTCCTTATTAGCCGCTTTTTCATAATCAGACTTTTTAGGATTTTTCTCTCCCACTGGATTCTGAGCATTAGCTACTTGATCCTTTCCATATGTCTCAACATCATATTCATATCCTTTCTGTTCAAGCCCCCCTGCGGTATTTTTTCCTTCACTATCCTTTCCAGAATAAATCGGCGTAGGCGCCCTACCTCCAAATAAACTAAAATCATCATTATATCGTCGAGCAACTATTTGCTCCGGAGTTAATCCTAAATTTGTATCTGCGCTTGCATAACCAGTATAGTAACTTTTTCTCTTACCTTCTGTTTTCACCCCTCGGTATGTTACATGAGTTCTCCCCTCCCCATTTCTAACATCCAATCCCAAAGGATCCACAAATGCCGTCGGTATCCCCACATACCCATACGGATTAAATCCTCCCAATAACCCTATCGGGTCATGGCTGATATATTGTCCCGTCTCAGGACTATAATAACGGAAGCGGTTGTAATGGAGTTCACTTTCATCATCATAGTACTGCCCCACAAAACGATGGTTACATTTTAAAGGATTTGAATCATTTGCAGCATAATGGCGGTGACCGTCAATCTCTGCTTCACCCCACAGATTCAGTTTCTGCCTGTAGTCAATGTACCCGTCTTCGGTTAAAAGTTCGGTAATCGTCCCCACCTGGTCGGCAACAGTATAATGTAACTGACCTTTTTCATAACGTGCCGTCGGGGTGAAATCATCTTCCTGATACAGCCAGTAAATCGCATCTGCCCAGTTGGCTTGCGTTAAAGCTAGATTACCTTCTGTACTGGTGGTTTGCAATGGTGTTTCGGCTACAAGTTGATTTTGCTTATACAGATAACGATAGCCTTGGATTGGTTGGTTTACGCTCGTTACGTTGGATGAAAGTGCGGTTGTTTTTGCCGGCGTTTTTTTCAGTTTTCCCTTGGTTTTCTATAACCTGTTTTTGTGAAGAGTTTTCTTGTAGCTTCTAGATTTGCCACAACATATTAAAACTGCTAGGTATGTAATTCTATTGATAATTATTGAGCTGTTCTTCGGTCAATTCGTTATGCCAACCATCACCTTGGGCTTGCAATAAGGCCGCTAGGCTGAAGTGCTCAGATTAAAATAAAACGGTTTTACTTGTGGGTTGATTGTCTGCCTACTTTGGGCATAGCTGAGATTAAGAGAAATATGATTATTGACTGAGAATTAAGCCTGCTCCCCACACTGCTTCGGTATAACACATTTCTAGTGCTACATTATTAGCTTATAAATATTTTAGGCACGCGTTGGAAAACGCGCGCCATCGTATGAGGTACTATAATAAATGATAATCTACCCTTTAAATGGAAACAAACTAAAAATACCGTTATCACTAATAAATTTTTGAAGCTCAGCTATTTGCTGATATATTCTAGAACGAATAACTTCCTCTTCAAAAGTTGATTCATCAATAAATAGGTTTAGTTTTAATAAGTCTTTTAAATATAGCAAGCGCAACTCCATTTCCGATACTATATTTGATGCGTTCTCAATTTTAGAAATTCTATTTTCCAATGAGCTTCCTGACAAAAACCTCTTATGGACATTAGTATTTATCTTTCTTTTAGACTCATCTCCATAATTTAACTTAGATAAAACACGCTCTTTCAAATGAATCACTTTACTTTTATCTTTTTCTTGAATAAAAGCTAATAAAACTATCGAACTTTCTATAAACACCCAATAATTATAATCACCATCAAATGGTATCAGCGAGATTATTCCCAACAATTTTTCCGCCAATACTTCTTGCCTATCAAGATATAATAAATAACTAAGATGATTTAATGATTCGAGATAAACAACCTTAGTTTTTTTATTCTTTTTTAAAATCTTATCTATATAGCCCTCAAGCTCACTATCATTTTCCACTAAATTAAATACATCAGTAAGATTCATATAACAACTCCTATTCTATTCAACAACAATTCTTACTCTTGTTCCATCATCATAACCAGCTAAAGCCCTTGATATAGAAGAACCAGCCCCTCTATTATCTGATGGATCAATATATCTGACACTAGCTCCTTCACCACCCTCTCTAAACATCGCCATTGGAAATTCGTCTCTATCAAAACCAGGCTTAGGTGGAACGCCAGCTAATGAATCGTTACGATTCTGTCTAGCACCATCTCTATCAATTGTAAATACATTATTACCATCTGGGTTTTTACCAGTGATATTACCATTAATATAATCATCTATATGTCCAAAAGCCTCCTTATATTGGTCTTTATCTAATTTTAGAGTTACATCATGGTTATCTCCTCCATCCTCAACGACAGTGCATCCTTTCAACCCCCATGGGTCGACCCACCCCGTCGGATTAAACACATACCCATACGGCTTAAACCCACCTCGTAACCCTATTGGATCGTGACTAATATATTGTCCCGTTTCAGGACTGTAGTAACGGAAACGGTTGTAATGTAGTTCACTTTCATCATCATAGTACTGCCCTACAAAGCGATGATTACATTTTAAGGGATTTGAATCATTTGCAGCATAATGGCGATGACCGTCAATCTCTGCTTCACCCCATAGATTCAGTTTCTGCCTGTAGTCAATGTACCCGTCTTCGGTTAAAAGTTCGGTAATCGTCCCCACCTGGTCGGCAACAGTATAATGTAACTGACCTTTTTCATAACGTGCCGTCGGGGTGAAATCATCTTCCTGATACAGCCAGTAAATCGCATCTGCCCAGTTGGCTTGCGTTAAAGCTAGATTACCTTCTGTACTGGTGGTTTGCAATGGTGCTTCAGCAACTAACTGATTTTGCTTATACAGATAGCGATAGCCTGAAAGTGCGGTCAGGTTTTGTGATGTTTTTTCACCTTGAGATTGCGCTTCTTTCGCCCAAAGCTCATTTATCTTGTGCCAATAATCCTGATTTGCTCGGATTGGCATATTGATAACTTGGTTTGGTTGAGGCTGGTCTGTTTGGATTTGGTATTTGGTGATACGTCTGCCAAAACTGTCGTATTCATAACGCCACGAACCTTTAAATGGGCTATGTAGCTCAACAAGTTGGCTTTGACTATTCCACTTGTAATAAGTTGTAACAGGTCGGAAACCTTTCTTCGTTTCTGTTTTGCTATGCAAGCGACCAAGTTCGTCATACTTATAGGTTTTATTACCAAATCGGGTAATTCGACCATTACGTTGTTTCATGCCGAAACTGGCATCATTTGCCGCTTCAAATTGGTATTGACCTAAAGCATCGGTTTCACGTTGAGCTTTTTGTGTTAAGTTTAATTGGCTGTCATAGCGATAATGTTCACTATGACGAAGACCATTTAACACATCCGTCACTTGTCCATTTTTATTGACGCGATATTCTGTCGCTCCCCAATGGTTATCTTGAGAATGAACAAGGTTAAATGCTTTGTCATATTGCCATTTTCGGCTGATTTGCGTACCCGCAATTGGATAAGTTTGATTAGGTTGATAGTCGCTAAGCTGTTGTTCCGTTAAGCTGTTATTCCAACCACCACCTTGTGCTTGTAATAAACCTGAAGGACTAAAGTGCTCGGCTAAAATAAAACCATTTTGGTTTTGTTTGCGAGTTTGTCTGCCTAGTTTGTCATAGCTAAGATTGAGTGGATTATAGTTATTGACTTGGAATTGGGTTAACTCACCATACTGATTAAAACCTTGAGAGATTTTGATCGCACTTTCTACACCATTTGGTAATAATAATGCTGTTTGTCTGCCATATTTGTCTAACTCTACCTCTATTCGTTCTCCATCTTGGATTTCGGCAATTAAACGGTATTGCTCATCATATTCAAACTCGGTGATATGTTGGGCAAAATATGGCAAATATTGTGTATTGATAGTCTGACTGAGCTGACCTGTTTTATTCGTGTAGGTATAGCATACTTGGTGAGCAAGTTCATAACGACAAATATCATTTCCTTGCAGAACTGGCTGCCAAGTATTGCGTGTTAGTAGCTTATCTTCGATATCATAAGTATAGGTTTCAATATGGCCATCTGCTTGTGTCTTACGAATCAGTCTGCCTACTGCATCATAAGCATACGCTCTGCTTCTACCTGTAAAATCCGTTTCACGAACAAGTTGACCCGCTTTGTCATATTCATAACAATAGCTATCACTCTGTGCATTTTTTACTTCGGTTAAACGTGTTAGTTTGTCGTAGTGAAATGTCAGTGTTTCGCCGTTCGGAAGCGTTTTACTTTCCAACAAGTCATAAGCACCATATTGAAACCTTGTCTCATTACCTTCGCCATCTATGATTTCAGTTAGCAATCTTTCACTATTATATTGAAAACGCTGAATTGTTCCCTCTGGCGTATCAATCCTTGTTAAGCTACCTTTAGGACTAGCGTGCCCTTCACTGTATTTATAACGATAAGTCGATCCATCAGTCCGAACTAACGTAGTAATTCGGTCAAATAGATCCCTTTCATACCGAGTGCGCTCCCCCTTACTATTGGTAACACCAATTAATTGATTTACCTCGTTATAACTATAACCAAAATAATTTCCATCCGGTAATTGTTGTCGGACGACTTGGTAATTCTCATTATAACGATATTCCCACTTCAGCTTATTAGGCGCTACAACAAAACGTAATTCATTACGATCGCCATAACGATATTCCCAATACTCCCCTAATGAGTTTTTAACTTCTAGTAATACCCCTTCTCCACTATATTTATAAAGGAATACTCTACCATCTGGATGTACAACTTTGTTAATATCACCATACTCATCATAGGTATAACGAGTCTCGCGCCCCAACGGATCTCTATAAACAACTTTCTGACTATAATCCCATTCACTTTCGGTAATATTACCTAGTGCATCTTGAATTTTCGTGACAACATAATCCTTATTATACCAATAGCAACTTTCTCCACCTTCTGCATCAATGTAATAGGTGCAATGGTTTTTATCATCATATTTATAAGTATCTTCATAATGCCCAGACTCTGTCTTAGTGCTGATTACCCTACCTAATTCATCGTAGCGTATTTCTACTCGAGTTGCATCACTATCCCACCAAGACGTCATATAACCGTCATTATTGTATCGATGATGTAGCACTCCATATTGGAAAGAGTGGCAAAATTCTAATTGTCCTTTGTCATTATGTTCAAAACTTACTAAATGGTGGTTAATGTTTTCAGATTTATATGTAATAGATTGAATTAAATGATTTTTATTTTTTATAGATAATGAGAACCCATCACTATGACAAACTTCTGATAAACCATCTTTTGTATAATTAAATGTAATTTTATTACCAAAACGATCTGAAATTTCAGTAAGATATCTAATTGATTCATCACCAAATGATTGAGTTGAAAATAAATATTTTCTTTGTTGTTTTCGATTAAACAAATAAAGATTGTTTAAATCATCACTAAACAAGATTAAATGTTTACAGTACACATTTTGAGCATAGACTTTCTTCGTATGATAAGGATAATGATAGGCGGCACCTTTCTCATTAAAATAAATAATCTCTTTATTTTCACTATCAATACGTAAACATTGAGACCATTCATCGAACCAATTTTGCCCTAAATGACCACTATTTTTCTGAGTTGAATAATAATATCGATTAAGTCGTAATGGTAATGTTCTTTCGAATGACAGCACATGCCATTCTTGAATCAAATCTCCTCGTGCTACATCAACTGGGTCACCTACCGCTACTTTTGCATCAGCAAGCCCTTTGAATCCTTTGGCTAAATCAACGATATCCATCACTAAGCCAGTATAAGTTGCTAACTCTTCTAACCATAGAGGAACACTTGATTTAATCGGTAATCGATGTTCTGCTGATGTCTCATCCGTTTCGAGTACCGTTTGTCGACCGCCTACCAACGTTCCATCACAAGTTGTGGAATGACCAATACGTGCAATTGGACGACCATTCGCAAATACCGTTCTAGCACCCTCTGCAACAAATTCCGGCCCCCCATGGTCAGAACACTCGATTAAATCACCTACACGAGCAACCGCTTTACTTTCAAAAAAGACATTTGGTGAACCTTGCAAAACTTTACCTTTTTTCTCTCCGTACTGCGATAAAGCATTGCCAACTCCGCCACAAACCCCTGTAACAGCTCCACAGATTGCAGCGCCCATGAAAACACCAACTCCCGGAAGAGCAATAGCTACAGCTGTACCCAGTACAATCCCTCCCAGTATCCCCCAAAACGTTGCGCTTTTATTTTTATGATATACATCATCACCTTCACAAATGGGATTATTACCAGATTCTGGAATTGGTTCTTTTCCAAAAATATATTTCATGACAGCATGCGTCGCTTCTCCGCCTAAAAATTCACCGACTTTATAAGCAACCATACCGACTGCAGCTGCACCGGCAGCAGTGGCGAGTCCAGTTAAAGCTCCAGCCATTAATGCCCCAGCCGTAACCGAGCAAAAACCACCCGCAGCCGCAGCCGCACTAACCATACCACCGCCAGCAGCCAAAGCGAAACCAGCACCAGTCATTACGTTATTTACACCGTCACTTTGTGCAAAATCTAACATTTGACGACGAAAGCTCGTTAAATCTCCCTGTGAAGATTGTCCGCCTGGAGACTGCATTGCTTGCATTTGGTCATTCATCTGTCCTCGAATGACCTCTTTCGTTGCAATATATGAACCAGCACTTACCGAACTTTGACCAAGACTCATCAAAACCTCCGACTTATTTTACATTACGGGCTTTAAAACTTTGCACCAGTTTCAATAAATACTCTTTTTGACCTCCCGTTAATGGCTTGTGTGATGACACCGTAATAATCGTTGGATGAATAGGCAAATTAATCACCGTTGAGACTTGGTGTAAACGCCCCTCTGGAGAATCCCATTTAAATTCAGACATCACAGCATCATAGCCATCAACTTTTATTGGTTTACGGTGAATTTCTTCATAGCCTTTTAACTGACGACTGACCATCTTAAATTGGTCTTCAGCAAACTCAGAAAATGTCATTCCAAGAGGTAACTCATCTCTAGATATTGAAATATTAAGTTGTGATGGATGTGATAATAAAATAATACTTCTATCTTGCCATTCTGATGAAATATCTAGTGTTCCTTCATTAAAATAAAACATGTTTACCTCTTTTATTTATTTAAGTGAATTTCAGGCGCTATAGCATATACACCACTAGCCTTTATAGTGATGCCAGAACCATCACCAAAACTAATGGTGATAGCATCTGTTGTCATATTTAAAGTAGCTGCTCCAACATTTAATACAATAGATTCACTTCCTACCATTTGAATAGCTTTAGCTTGTGTTGCTCTAGTTTGGGAAACACTTTCATATAAATTCCCCGCCCCAATAGTTTTGCTATCATCGCCAGCAGTTACTTCAACGCTTCTATGACCAGATTTGACAACTAAAGAATCATTTCCAGTCTGAACCTCTACCCCTCTATCACCAGTTTTTACTATTAGAGATTGATTTCCTTCTTCTACTAAAATTGATCTATTACCCTTAACCGACTCTGATGAATTACCTGATTGAATAACTCTTGTTTGATCACCTGATTCAACCGTTATGTTACGGTTTCCTTTTACTGACTCACTCAAATCACCCGATTGAACTGTTCTAGTCTCATTACCTCCAACAACCGTAATACTACGATTATTTTGGATTGTTGAAGTTTGATCATTCAACACCTTTGTATTCATATCCTTTTGAGCATGCAAATCAAGACGCTGATTGTTCGTTGCATCATCCATCATCAAACCATTATAACCACCGCCTTTATAGGTTTGTGACATCAAGTTCATTTGTGTCTTCGCAGCTGGTAATGCAT
>OGCY01000484.1_pt1 | contig 10818 bp, 6 predicted proteins | sample 1570311 | NCBI WGS metagenome assembly OGCY01 (sample SAMEA2582165, study PRJEB24529) | metagenome | biome: Human gut stool | place: China | collected 2011
TTTGAGTCCGTCGGCTGTGGACTTAAAATCCGGATCATCCTCCCGGATACTGCACTCATGAAAGATCTGATTCAAATGTCCGTTCAGTCTGTCGAGATCACGCTTCACATCCCCGATGGGAATCTCGTTCATATCCTCCATCATATTGATCAGACTTCGCCTTGCGACTGCCATATGTTCCTGCGAATCGACATACCCCTGACGCAGGTTTCCACCAAGTTCCAGCGCATCTTTTAATTCCTTCGTCTGTACGTCGACCAGCTTTTTATCTAATTTGCTCGCTAATAATTCTTTGCGGAGTTCTTTTACCTCACGCGTCAACTCTGCTACACGCTTCTGTTCTTCCGTTTTTTCTCCGAAAATCATTGCAATTTTTATTCCTTTCCGTTTGTCAGCCATCCTGATTCTTAGCTTAGTATAATCCAAGACAACAAAACAGGCAATTGCGAATTACCGCAACTGCCTGCTTATGATCTGCTATTACTGTCAATGAATTACATCAACTTTTCTGCTGTATATTGTACGCCGTCTTTCTCATATAAATCTGACAGATTCAGATTGCTTTCCGTGTAATACAGCACACTGTCCTTCCCATAAATTGTTTCAATCCCAAGATTGGTCAGATTTTTGACTGCTTCTGTATCCAGCGTATCAGCGATGTAAACCGGACTTACCTTCAAAGCAAGTTCTCCACAGCTGATGTCGTCCGCATAAACTGCCATATTATTGACTGCGGACTTACACAGTCCGTCTGCGGTATCAACATAACGTGTCCTGATATCACCGCTCTTAAATTCATAATAATTATATTTTTCCTTATCCGACATCGGATAATTGTGCAGACTGACAATGCTTTCTGCCCCGTTATAATGCATGACACCAGCAGGATAAATAATATTCCCCTGCCTGTCATATATATTAAAAGAATAATCCGCATTTTCCTCTGCTGTCCTGGAAGTTTCCGGACCGGCATTTAATTTTGTAAGTGCAGATGTCAGATCCAGATTTCTCGTAAATCCATCATAGCTTGTCAGCGAACCCAGTGTATAACCGTTCTCTATCATGACATCCGCCACATAGTCAGTAATGAAAGCGTTTTTCATCCACGAAAAATCAATGAAATCCGAAATAAAATTATTCTCTGCAAAAGCAAGGTAATCGTCGGATACATACAATTTTACCTGATTGTCTCCGAGCAGTTCGACGTTCACGCCAGACGGATCATTGCTGTAAGCCGCCACCTCTGAAAAATAGGCTGCCACTTCCCCATTCTGGTAAGCATCATAGTTAACTGTCTCCGAGTCATCGTTACAGAAAAACAGATTGTCATATACTGTATACACAGGTGCAAGATAAATTGCCCGGTTCCCGGTATCTGCGATCAGCTCAAAAGCATGATATAATGCATCATCCACAACCATTGTCTCATTCGGATGCCGATTAAGATCATACACGTTTGTGATCCCTTCAAATGATTCATCGCTGCTGAATATTTTATAAGCATTTACAATGGAATCTGTGTAGAGCAGCGTCAGCGCTTTTTTTTCTGCGGTGGCATTTACGCCCGCTGCTCCGACATAATAGCGGAAGATAAAATCATCTCCACAATGAATTTCAGCGGATGAACCCACTTCAATGTTTGTCCATCCGCTGTCATTTGACATCAATCCATTCAGGGCATAAACAAATGCACCTGAAGCAATCACAAGCAACACGATCACTGCAATGAATCTCTGTCTTGTATTTTTCTCCGAAAGTTCCACCCGCTGCACAGGTCTTACATTCGGAGTATGATTTCGATTGCCACCTCTTACGGTTCTCCCCATATCTTAAATAAACACTGCTGCAAGTGCCAGCAGGAATAATGCAAGGATAACTGCAATTACAATAAATCCTGCGATTGCTCCTTTTTTGCACATCTTGTAGTTACGATAATGTCTGTGTTTCTTGAAGATCATCGCTGCAATAATACCGATGACCGGAAGTAAGAATGAAAGCAGTGCGTACCATGTGCTTCCTGTATCGTGAAGTGGCGGAAGCTGAATCTCATCATGTGCAATATTGTCATGATGTTCCTCTGGTCTCGGCGCATCTTTGTCTAAAATCGTAATTGTTTTTAAAGGTATGTTCTTCTCTCGCGTAGCTTTGTATTCTTCAATCTCTTTCTTATTACCAAATACCCAGTGATCATGACCGATGCAGACTAACTCCGGTTTGTCTGTACTGTAATCATGAATGGATGGATCATAAGTAAACAGCACTTTATTTTTCTCTAACTGCGGATCCGGAATCGGAATCGCAGAGATCAGGGAATGTGTATACGGATGCAGTGGGAAGTTGAACAACTCTTCTGCATCTGCGATCTCCACAATATCACCCTTATAAATAACGGCGATACGGTCAGAGATAAATCTCACGATGGAAAGATCATGTGCGATAAATAAATACGTTAAATCTTTTTCTTTCTGGAACTTTTTCAGTAAGTTCAATACCTGCGCACGGATTGATACGTCCAATGCAGAGATTGGCTCATCGGCAACAACAAGTTCCGGTTCCATAACCATTGCACGCGCCAGACCGATACGCTGACGCTGTCCGCCGGAGAACTCGTGTGGGTATCTGGTCAGATGCTCTGGCAGAAGACCTACCTCATTGATCATCTCCTCTACCTTGCGCACACGGTCTGCTTCGTTCTCATATAAATGGAAGTTATATAAACCTTCTGATACGATATAATCTACGGTTGCACGCTCATTTAAGGAAGCTGCCGGATCCTGGAATACCATCTGGATGTTACGGATAACTTCACGATCCAGGGATTTCGGAATTTTCCCGGAAATACGCACACCTTTGTACAAAATCTCTCCGTTTGCCAATGGGTTGACACGGATGACTGCACGTCCGATGGTTGTCTTACCGGAACCGGACTCTCCTACTAATGAGAAGGTTTCTCCCTTGTGAATATCAAATGTAGCATTTTTTACAGCGCGGACAGCGTTATCGCCCTTGCCAAAAGTAATATCTACATTTTTTAAAGATAATAATACTTCTTTACCATTTTCATCAATCGGACCATGCTCTGGTAAAGGAGAAGCATGCTCCTGGTTTTCTGTTTTTTTATTTAGGTTAGACACGATCTAAATCTCCTATATATTGAATGCTTTAACAAGTTTCTCATGAATGTTCTGGATTCCTTCCGGTTTTTCAACCTTTGGTGCATCCGGGTGTAACAGCCATGTTTTTGCATAATGGGTATCCGTTACTTTGAACATTGGTGGTTCCTCTAAGGTATCGATCTTCATACAGTATGGGTTACGCGGTGCAAATGCATCTCCGACAATACTGTTGTAAAGTGAAGGCGGTGTACCTGTGATAGAATACAGTTTTGTGTTTCTCTCAGCAAGCTGTGGCAGAGAAGAAAGCAATGCCCATGTATAAGGATGACGAGGGTCATAGAATACCTCTTCTACCGTACCAACCTCTACGATCTGTCCTGCGTATAATACTGCAACACGGTCTGCGATGTTGGCAACCACACCTAAGTCATGTGTAATGAATACGATCGTATAATTGAACTCTTTCTGTAAGTCCTTTAACAGTTTTAAGATCTGTGCCTGAATAGTAACGTCAAGCGCTGTCGTAGGCTCATCACAGATTAAGATCTTTGGCTGACAGGACAGTGCGATCGCGATAACGATACGCTGTCTCATACCACCGGAATACTGGAATGGATAATCATCAAAACGTGCTTCCGGATTCGGGATACCAACCTTATCCATCAGATCCAGTGCACGGAGTCTTGCCTCATTCTCTGTACAATCCTGATGTTTCATGATAACAGATGTGATCTGTTTTCCGATCGTGATGATCGGGTTTAAGGATGTCATAGGGTCCTGGAATACGGTAGCGATCTTTGTACCACGGATCTGGCTCCAGTCTCTTCCGTCCTTGATATTTGCAAGGTTTAAGATACAGATACCATGTAATCTCTCGCTGTTTTCATCGAGATATTTTACACGGAAAGTTACCTTATCAAAAACTGCATTGCGCAGTTCCTCATCATTTAAATCAACGCCAAGCTGCATTGCCTCTTTTAATGCATCTAATAAAGCGTTGTTCTGTTTCATACGTTTGCGGAAGCTGAAACGTCCAATGGAAAGATACACTTCTTTCGCAAGAATCTCATTTCTTGCTTCTGTCTCAGCCGTAATCTGTGCGTTGACTTCTTTTGTATGCTTTTCCTTAAGCTGTGCCATCTTCTGGTCAAACTCATGATTGTAAGCAGTATCATGTGCAAGACTGTTTGCTCTCTCTTTGACCTTCTCCTGATGTGCTTTCTCAAATGCCTTGATCTTGGCATCTAATTCAGAAATTCTCTTTCCAGCATCTTTGATCTTATCCTTCTCTTTGGACGGATCATAAGTCTGTTTCTGATTGAAAAGATTGGTTCTCTCACGTTTTAACGCATGAAGTTCCTCTTCATAAGCTGCTGTCTCTTCCGCACTTAAGTCTCCTCTTCTTCTCTTCTCAGACTCTAACTCAAGCATTGCCTTATAAGTATCTGCACCAAACTCTAATTTGGAGTACTCATCTAATTTTTTCTTATTTTCTGCGATGATCTTCTTTGCACTGTCATTTAATTTTACGACAGTATCAGCAAGTTCCTCATCATTGAAAATAATCTTTCCATTATCAATGAATCCGTTGCTGTCTAACATTCCTGCAAATGTTTTTGTAAAAACAGATTTACCGGAACCAGACTCACCTACGATCGCAATGGATTCATTCTCATAAATATCCAGTGAAACGCCACGGATAGCAGTCAGTACCCTGCCACGCACATGGAATTTCACGATCAAATCTTTTACTGATAATAATACTTTCTTATCTTCCATCTAACTAACCTCTACATATGTGTTCTCGGGTCAGATGCATCACCAAGGTTCTGTCCAACGACATATAAAACAATCGTGATAATAGAAGCAACGACTACCGGGCTCCAGAACTCGAACTGCCAGCCAGGGGTAAGCATCGCACTTTCTGACTCGTAAATCAATCTACCAAGTGACATATCTGACATACCCATACCGATATATGCTAAGAACACCTCATAAGAAATATAGGAAGGGATCTCTGTTGCTGCCAGTGTAACGATAACAGATGTCATAAATGGAAGAATATTCTTCAATGCAATTTTAATTGTGCTTGTTCCAAGACATTTTGATGCAAGATTGTACTCTCTGTCTCGGATGATGACTACCTGTGTACGAATAAAGTACGCAATGGAAAGCCAGCCGGTAATGGTCAATGCCAGTACCATGGTCCAGAATCCTGCCTTAAACAACATAACCATAACGGCAATCAATAAAATATATGGGATATTTGCAAGGATGTTATAAACCTCCTGCATCACGATCTCCACTTTTTTGGAAAATCCCCAGATAGATCCGACAACAACACCAACGGAAAGGTTGATTGCTGCACAGATAAATGCAAGGGAAATGGAGATCCTTGATCCAAACCATACGGCATCGAATGTGGACTGTCCGGCTGCACCGGTACCTAAGATCCAGTGAATGTTCATTCCCAGACGTTCGATCGCTGCAGATGGTGACAAGTGTTTGGTTGTCGCATCCATTAAGTTACCAAACTTATCATATTCCACAAATAATGGATAAAGGTAAGTGAATGCGATCAACACACCCAGAATTGCCAAAACAATAATATTAATTTTTTTCTTAAAAAATACACGGAATACAGAATGCCAGTAAGAATATCTTGGCGCTGTAATCTTTTCTGATTCCAGATCACTGTGGTCTACCGGAGCGAATAATTCTTCCTCCGGCATACCGAACTTTTCTAAATCCTGACTCATTTCTAATTACCTGTCCTTTGTTGAGAATGAAATTCTAGGATCAACCATTGCCATTAGGACATCACCTAAAATAAGGGATGTGACTGTTAAAATCGCATAGAACAGTGTTCCACCGACAATAACACCATTATCATATTTGTTGATAGCCTCTGTTAATAAGTTACCAATACCGGGAACGACATACACACGCTCTGTGATGATCGCTCCTGTCAATGCTCCAAGCACTGCTGCAGGGATTCCCTGAATGATCGGGATCGCTGCGTTCTTCAAAATATGTCTGGTGAAAATCTCACCCTCTGTCAGACCACCGGATCTTGCGAATTTGACATAGTCCGAATTCATCTGGTCGATCATATAACGTCTTATCCACTTCATCAGATTTGCTATGGATGGAAGTGCTAACGATACGATTGGCAATATATACATCAGCCTGCTCGGCGATTCCATATCAAAGGTTGTCGGCAGGCCAAAGCTTCCACCGATCGCCTTGAACAGGAAAATATACGCAAGTGATGGTACTGCGATAATAAATACAATATAAAGCGTACCGATCTTATCGACCAGTCTGTCCTTCTTTCTCGCCATAAGGATACCCAGCGGCACACCGATCAGATAAGACATGATAACTGCGATCAGTCCGATCACAAAGGAATAACCCACTTTGGATTTTCCTGTTTTGTATGTTGCAACATTGGTGTAGTCATCCTCATAACGGTCTGCATACAATAAGCTGGATTCTCTGGAACCCTGCATATAGGTTGCAGTGTGCAGATTGTCCGCACTCTCCTCCACAAGACCGGTTGGATAGGTGACAGTTGATTTTATATAAGATCCCTGATGGCTTGTCATCGTACTGAATACATCCACTCCCTGATTTACCGTATAGGATGTTCCAAGATTGATCGTCACAATATTCTGATGAACAAACGGAAACTTGGAATCAAAGTACAGTAAATACTTGTGTGTTGTACCATTGCCAATGATCGCCGGTGAGAATTTTTCCCCACCATAGACAGGATCATGTAACGTAAAGGTGAGACCTCTCTCGCCTACGATGTCTTCTACATTATTAATATCATCAATTGTTATTAAATTTGCAAAATATTTTCCCATACGGGATGCCAATGGGACATCTTTATACGCAAAAAGCTGTTGCTGACCACCGTCGGCATACTTCTTCTTGTTCATCATGACGGCGTCTTTGCGGACTACCGTGTATCCCTGAGACTTATAATACTTTGTGAATTTCTTGACATATTCACTGACCTGCTCAGAATCCTGTGCCTTGGTTCTTCCGAAACCAACCACTGCAGATCGTTCTTCCTCTGTTAATTCTCCACTGCTTACAAGTTCATTCAGCCAGTCAGAGTAGGTGACATAATCCAGATAACCATAATCTTCCCATTTAGAGTATTTATAGGCAACTCTTGCATTATTACTTGTATGTGAATATTTTGTATCCCCTGCAAAAACAAGGTTTCGGTCTAACATTGTGTAGATCATGATCATGACCAGCGCCACAACGATCACGATAGACACTAATCCATGTAATATACGTTTTAATAAATATTTTGTCATAATTGTTCACTCATCAATAGTGCATGGGAGCGGGGATTCCCCGCTCCGATGCAGTGTTGTTATTTCGTAGATACGATTAATAAATACCGATAGATTTGATCATATATCCGGCATATTCTGGCTGGAATGTATCCAGATATGTTGAAGGATCACCATAGTCAGGACCCCATCCGGATAAGTCACAGAAGTCATAGTTCATTTCGTAACCATAGTTCATGTAATATCCGCTGTAGTACCAGTCTGTGTTATCTGCCGCTGCAATTAAGTTTACCTGGACAAGTCCCTGTGTAGAAGCTTCAATAGACTGCTTCAGAGAGTTTGCTCTGTTTGTAAACACTTCGTTGGAAGAAGCATATACAACATCCATCTGGATTGGGTTGTCAGCATCGATTGTAAGACCATCTGCTGCTAACTCTTCTACTGCCTGACTCATTTCTTCCCAGGAGTTATCTGCATTGTACCATCCGTCATATCCGTCGGAAGAACCGGCACCCTCGTTAGCTGTCGGATCCCATACTGTGATCTTAACGCCGTCAGCATCGATCTGATCCTGTACGATCTGTCCATAGTATGTTCCAGCCGGATAAGTTGTTGCTGTTCCGTTGATATCAACTGTTACTTCTTCCTCTAAGGCAACAAAGTTACCCGGTGTGTAAGAGTTTCTCATAGAAGCATATTTCAGATCATCACCAACCTGCTGTGCAAGGTAAGTACCACGATCCAAGCCCATAGCAAGTGCTCTACGGAAGTGGACGTTCTGCATAGCCTGTTTTGTTCTTGCTGCATCTTCCTCTGTCTGTGAAGAAACTGCTTTTGTTGTATCGTTTGCGTTTGCAAACTGATTACGGTTGATATTGAAGAAACCGCTGTATGTTGTTGCATCTGTAAGAGCTACATATGCATAATCATCAAAGTTTCCATCCGCTTTTGCTGCTGCAACAGAAGCTGTGTTAAGACCTGTTCCATCTACAGTTCCTGAAATTGCATCGTTGTATGCTTTTGTCGCATCAGATTGATCATTGTATACCCATGTCAGTGTATGGATATTGATGTGATCTGCATTCCAGTAGGACTCGTTAGCCTGGAATACGATTGTGTTCTTGGATGTAAAGTTCTTAACAACATATGGTCCGCAGTATGCGATAGAATCAGAATCCTTACCATATGTGTAATCTGCTGCATCCGGATCATACTCAACGCCGAACTTACCACCCATGGATTCATAGAAGGATCTGTTCATTGGAGCAAATACGTTGTAACCGAGCATTGTTGTGAAGTATGTGCAAGGAGCTTCCAGATCATACTCTAATGTGTAATCATCAACCGCTTTTACACCAACCTGGCTGAAGTCTGTCACTTCACCGGAGATGTACTGGGATGCGTTTGTGATGATACCCTCAACAAGATACTCAAGACCGCCCTGTGCATCCATCATGTGCTGCATTCCGGCAACAAAGTCATCTGCTGTCACATCAGCAACTTTTCTGCCCTGGGAATCAACCCATGTAGCACCTTTGCGAAGATGGAATGTGTAAGTTAATCCGTCATCAGATACTTCATAGCTCTCTGCTAATGCAGGCTGTAAAGTTCCCTCTCCATCATACTCCATTAATCCATCGTATGTGTTCACGATTGCTTCAGCATCTACAGACTGAGAAGTTGCAAGAATATCCCATGTGGTAGGATCCTGTGTATATAACTGATAATTATAAGTATCTTTGAGCGTGTAACCCTGCTCCTCTAAGTAAGATTTTGCCCATGCTTCATACTCACCTGTTCCTCTTAACTCAGCCCATTTTGCTCTCATTGTGCTGACATCAGAAGCTTTGATCAGCTCTGTTGTGACAACTGCATTATGGAATCTGTCCATATCGTTGCCCCACAGTGTATAGTCAAATGTATAAGGAGCTACACGTGAGATGGAATAGTTACCACCTTTTGACTGTAATGGAAGAACAACTGCTGCCTCCATTAATTTTGCCTCTGCAACTGCCTGGAGAGCAAATTTCTCAGAAACGGTCTGTGCTTCATCCGCTTTCTGGTAAGCTGCCCAGAAATCACCGAGTTCTTTGTCATACAGTTCAGCAGATACTTCTTCATAATTAGCTGGAGCTACTGCTTCTTCGCTGCTGCCTGATTCTGTACCGGCTTCTGTGTCTTCGACAGCATTTGCATCATCTGCGGCATTGTTCTTATTGCCACATGCAGTCATGCTGACTGTCATAGCAAGTACAAGCATAAGGCTTACTACTTTTTTCTTCATAATATTTCCTCCTGTAGAAATAATCTATATAAACGCTTATGCGCTTATATCGCTGTAAACGTACTGTATATCTTTCACAGGCGGACATTTTCCTCCGGCAAATATCTTTTGCCGCGCTATCAATGCACCGCTTTATCGCATTAAATTATTTTCTTACAACCAAAAAAAGTGCCTTTAGACTTCTCTGCCTAATGCACTTGCCAGATACAACTGTCTTTGGTCTGCGTACAGTACCCTTACTATTATACATACGTCTGCGGATTTGTCAATAGTTTTTGATCTTCTACATACTTCCTTTTTACCGTTTTTTTACAAAGAAATCCCCGAAAATCAAGGTTTCCTGACTTTCGGGGATTTTGTTTTCCTGTAAACAATTTCTGTTATTGTTCACTCTTATGTTGTTCCAGTAACGTTTTTTTATCTTTACCAGTACTTTATTCTTACTGTGCTGATTTTGTTGCATACATGAAGTATTTCATTCCGTATACAGTTGCATAAACACCTGTTACGTTAGATTTCTGCATATAAACATCATTGTAATAGTAGATTGGGATAACTGCCCATGTATTCATAAGCATATCCTCTGCCTGATGCATCAGATCGACACGTGCTGCAAAATCAGTTGTTGTACAGATCTGTGAAATCAGATCATTATATGCTGTCCAGTCTGGTGAAGAAGAAACCGGAGTTCCTTTACCAAGCTGCATATCGTTGTTACCGGAATCCGTTGTAAAGAGTTCTAACATATTGATCGGGTCGTTGTAATCTGCCAGCCATCCCTCGCGGGCGATGGTAAAGTTGCCGGACTTACGGTCTTCAATAAATACATTCCAGTCTTCCGACTTAATCTCCATATTGATCCCCAGCAGTGCGAAATCCTGCTGCAGGGACTCCCCAACTGCAATATGCGTACTGTCATCGTTGGTCAGGAACGTCATGGAAATTGCCGGATCACACTTGTATGAACCATCTCCGTTATCCGTAAATGTATAACCGGCACTTTCCAGCAGCTTCTTTGCTTCCTCTACCTGGTCTGCACCTGTCTTGTCTGCATCATAGTAGCTTGTATCATCGGTCTTGAATACTCCGCCGTTACCGTCTG
>OGCY01000489.1_pt1 | contig 10713 bp, 10 predicted proteins | sample 1570311 | NCBI WGS metagenome assembly OGCY01 (sample SAMEA2582165, study PRJEB24529) | metagenome | biome: Human gut stool | place: China | collected 2011
GGTGTAGCAAAGACAGCAAAAAACTACAATTGTAAAGTGATTGCTTTTGCCGGAAGTGTGACAGAGGAAGCAAAAAACTGCAACGAAAAGGGAATCGATGCATTTTTCTCCATCCTGCCGGGTGTGTGTTCACTGGATGAAGCTATGGACACGGAAATTGCGCAGAAAAATATGCGGAATACGGCGGAGCAGGTGTTCCGGTTGGTTTTGGCTTGTGGGAAAGAAAAATCTTTTTTACATCCATAAATTCCTTTGCTATAATCCACTCAAAGCATAATATTTTCCAGTATTTCTAAGGGTGCAGAGAGTTTTCAGATATAGAAATACTGATCTTGATAAGATTTTGTATCTTATTCTTAAATTCATGATAAGCAGTTCATCAGAAAATCTATGCTTTTATTCCAGACAATTTACAAAAGCAGGATTTTTCTAAGAACTCAAGAAAGTCCTGTCATAAAACAGGAGGACTATCATGGCAGATATGAAAGCAATTATGCAGCAGCTCAGTATGCAGGAACAGTACGATGAGAATGCCAAGTGGCTGAATTCACAAAAACCGTTTTTGGCAAACATTCTTATCAGGAGCGTGGACGACTTTAAGGGGATGCAACCGGAAGAAGTTGCAAAGTTGATTGAGGGAGAACCATCAGTTGGAAGGACGCCGGTAGAGGAAGGGTTTACCAATGAAAGGCTGGAAGATGAAACGATGGCGATTTCCGGCATGAATACAGAAACGAAAGTGCATAATGAAGGTGTTACTTATTTTGACGTTTTGTTTTATGTCAGAACCCAAAATGAACTGGCAAAGATTATTGTAAATATGGAGTTACAAAAAGAAGAACCTGCGCTTTATGATGTGGAGATGAGGGGAATTTTTTATGCAGCAAGGGAAGTGTCTTCTCAGCTTGGCAGAGAATTTAAGAACCAGCATTATAATGATATGAAAAAGGTCTATTCTATTTGGATTTGTATGAACACAAGAGAAAATAGCCTGAATAAGATTGCGTTAAAAAATGAAAATGTGTTTGGACAGTCAAGGTGGAAAGACAAATATGATATGATTCATATTGTGACGATTCGGCTAAGCCAGGAAAATGGATGAAGACAGAGGGCATGAACTGCATCGTTTTCTTGGAGCAATCTTTGCACAGGAACTGTCATTTTCGGAGAAAGAAAAAATTTTAGTCAAAGAATTTGGAATAAAGTTAGAGGGAGACAGGAAAGAGAGGTTGACAAATATGTGTAATTTGGGTGAAGGGATTTGGGAACAAGGAATTGAGCAGGGAAAAATATCTGGTATTATAGAAACATGTATGAAGTTAAATATGTCAGAAAATGATATTATTGAAAAAATAAAGGAGATCATGCACATTTCTGGTGAAGAGGCAAAAAGGTACTATAAACAGGCTATGTAAGAAAATAGAATACAAACATAGGCAGAACTACTTTGTGAGGTCATTTCAGATTTCACGGAGTAGTTTTTTTGTGAAATAATTCCAAAATCCTTCATCCAAATCCAACCCTTCAATCGTTATAATAATCAGGAGACGTCCTACAAGAAAAATAATTACAGTTTCACAGAACAGGTGGACTGTAAAGGAGAATATCTTAATGCGCGAAGAGATACTGATAAAAAAATTGCAAAATGGGGATGCGTCTGCATTGGACGAACTGATCTCCATGTATTACCAGGAGATACTGCGGTACTGCATCTGGCATGCGCCGGATCGCACACAGGCGGAAGATGCGGCACAGGAAACTTTTTTGAAGGCTGTGAAATATCTTGGAAATTTCGGATTTTCCGGTAAATTCAGAGCCTTTTTATATAAAATTGCAGCAAACACCTGTATTGATATGCAGAAAAATAAATGGAACCAGCATACCGCGTTGGAAGACTTACAGGAAGAACCGTCCTATGTGGAAAAAGATTTTAAAAACGTGGAGGAAGAGCTTGTAATCTGTAGTCTGGTAAAAAATCTGGAGCTAAAAGATCAGGAAATCGTGCTGTTGCGTTTCGGACAGAATCTGAAATTGCGTGAGATCGCAGAAATTGTTGGTCTGCCAATGCGTACAGTGCAGTCCAGATTGAAGGTAAGTTTAAAGGTGATCGAGAAGGAAATGAAAGGAGGAAATTTAAGATGAGCCGGAAAATGGAAGAAAAATTAAGCAGGGCATTTGAAACATATGATGTATGCAAATTGAACAATGTTGAGCATATGCAGGCGGTCGAAGAACCTGTGATACAACTTGCAAAAGCCCAGTTTCAGAAATCCTATCGAAACAAAAATAAATTCCGTGATTTGTTATTATGTCAGCTAAAATTTTGCGGAATCAAAATGTGGACATTTGAGCTGTTAATTGCAATTATAACAAGCTTGATACTGAGAAATCTTTTGTCAGATCCGTATTTTATGACAACCAGAAAATTAGTGTTTTTTGTTGTCTGTTTTGCCATCGCAGTGCCGATGATGCTATTGCCGTTTTTGTACCGGTCGATACGATATCAGATGTTTGAGATGGAGAGTGTATCGGTCTTTTCCATAAAAACAGTTTTGTTTTCCAAATTTTTGCTGTTTTTCGGCGGCGAGGTGCTGCTTGTCGCATCCGTTTTGTTAGTTTTATGGAACACAACATCCATTACATTTGCAGAGTTGGCAGGTTGTATTCTGATTCCGTTTTTACTTGCCAACGATGGTTACCTGTTGTTGATAAAAATAAAATCAGAAAAGCTGTGTCAGAGTTTTCTGGGATTTGGAATTGTATTAATCGCAATCATAGTAATAAGTTTTCGTTCAACAGAACAGATGTTATGGATGCGGATGACACCGGCAACCGTTGTGTCTATTCTGGGGCTTGTGCTGTACGGAGTGTATCAGAGTATGACGCTTTTTAAAAAATATGAATGAACTTTACGCGAATCGAAAGGAGGAATGAACCTCATGAAATTAGAAGTAGAAAACATTACAAAAAAATACAAAGATAAAACCGCAGTAGATAATGTCTCCATCACATTCACCCCCGGAGTCTGGGGATTACTTGGGGCGAACGGCGCAGGAAAAACGACACTCATGCGCATGATCGCAGGGATCATGGAGCCGACCGAAGGAAAAATCCTGTATGACGGAGTGCCAATCGAGACGTTGCAGGGAGAGTACCGTCGAATTTTCGGCTATCTGCCACAGGAGTTTGGCTTTTACCCGGAATTCAACGTGCAGGATTATCTGGAATATATGGCGGCGTTAAAAGGCATGCCAAAAAGGGAGGCAAAAAGAAAGATCGATGAGTTGTTAGAACAGGTAAGTCTATCGGAAGTGCGTAAAAAGAAGATCGTGAAGCTGTCCGGCGGCATGAGACGGAGAGTTGGGATCGCACAGGCACTTTTGAACGATCCGGAAGTATTGATCTTAGATGAGCCGACCAGCGGACTGGACCCGGGAGAGCGTGTGCGTTTCCGTAATCTGCTTTCGGAGTTCGCGAAAGACAGGATTGTTGTCATCTCCACGCATATCGTGTCGGACGTGGAATATATCGCAAACCAGAACGCGATCATGAAAGATGGAAAAATCATCGAAAACGATACGACCGAGCAGTTAGTGCGACTGGTAGATGGAAAAATCTGGGAGTGCAAAATTCCATCTTCTGATCTGGTGAAATGGGAGCGTGCATTAAAACTGATCAATTTAAGAAATGAGGCAGATGGAACCACATCGATCCGTTATCTGTCTGACCAGGCAGAGACGCCGGATTCGGTTTCGGCAGTGCCACGGCTTGAGGACTTATACCTCTGGCTGTTTCCACAGGAAGGAGAGGCGCGCTTATGAGATTACTGGCACTTGAGATAAAAAGAGTTTTAAAAACAAAACGGACATGGATTCTGATTGTGGCTTCCGTATTGCTGGCTGTGTTTATGGCATACATCCCAATCACATTTGTGACTGTGCAAAAGACGGACGAATCTGGAAATTACGTGGAAATCACTGGAAAGGATGCAATCAACTATTATAAAAGTAATATGGTGCAGGGAGTTGTGAAACCGGAAATACTGAGAGATGCGGTGCGCAGATATCAGGAAGTATATAAAACATATGATTCTGTCTATGGGGACAATATTCCGAGTGAAGTATACTATGAAAAATTGAGCGCTTATCAGCCATATATCCGGGGAATCAAGGAGGCGCTGGCAGACCGGAACAATGGAATGTCACCGGTGATCGCGGACATTTCGATTGATAAAGTTGGGGAATACTATGACTTATTAGAGAGCAGACTGGCATCGGTTATCGATATGGAGCAAACCGGTCATCCGGCTGCAAAAGAGGTTGCACTCTCCAAATTTGCAAAAGTACAGCGGCCATACGAGTATTACTATGGCGCTCCGAGCGACTCCATGGAATATGAGACGATTTTCATTTTCCTGATCACAATCCTGTGTGCGGTGATCGTGGCACCGATTTTTTCAACCGAGTATCAGACAGGAGCGGATGATATTATCCGCTGTACGAAAAACGGAAAGAGGAAGCTTGCAATCATAAAAGTTGCTTCGGCGTGTCTTATCGCGGGGATGCTCTATCTGTTGTGCGGCATCACATGGATTGTCGTGACAAATAGTCTCTTTGGATGGGAGGGAACGAAAACCTCTATCCAACTGAGCTTTTCTGTGACGACACTGCTTCCTTACAATGTTGGTCAGTTACAGTGGGCAAATCTGCTGGGAGGATTTTTATTATTCTTGTCATCAATCTGTTTTACCTTACTGCTGTCTTCCCTTGCAAAAAGCAATGTATCGGCTCTGGCACTGGCGTTATTTTTTGTTCTGCTGCCGTTTCTCGTGTATACCGTGATGCCTGGACAACTCGGCGACTGGCTGCAGGCACTGCTTCCGGGTGCAGGAATCGGACTTGGCAATTCCCTGCTGTATGCAATGACCAATTTTGACTTCCTGCATCTTGGAAGCGCGTCCTTCTGGAATACGGATGTGATGCTTATGCTGGCGTTGGTGAAGATACCGTTATTTATTATGTTTACGATCGTGGTATACGACCGGAAGAGAATCCGGTAAAAACAAAAGCTGAAAAAATGTCACGAATAATGTTACAAAAATACATATAAAATCACGGAAAAATGTTACAAATATGTGGCAAAAACGAAGGAAAAATGTTACAGGAAGTCTTGAAATACTTTGGAAAAATGTTAATATGAATATAAGAAAAGGGAATCCTAACATTTGGAGGGCGTGACATGCTAAAAAGAAAAGTATATCAGGAACTTTTAAAATGGAAAGAAAATACAGAAGGGAAAGCGCTGTGCATTATAGGCGCGAGACAGATTGGCAAGACAACTCTGATCAGGGAATTTGGAAAAAATGAGTATGAACATTTTGCAGAAATAAATTTTGTGACAGATGAAAAAGCAGTAGATATTTTTAACGATAAACTGACGGCAGAGGCAATTATTACGAATCTGACCGCATATCTTCAGACACCACTGGAACCGGGAAAGACACTGATTCTGTTTGATGAGGTGCAGGAGTGTCCGGCGGTACGTTCAGCAATCAAATTTCTTGTGGAGGATGGCAGGTTTGACTATATAGAATCGGGTTCTCTGCTTGGAGTGAGGTATAAGGAAGTGAGATCATATCCGGTTGGCTTCGAGCAGATTTTACCAATGTATCCGCTTGATTTTGAGGAATATTTATGGGCAAATGGAGTACAGGATAAGACCTTGCAGTATTTGAAAACCTGCTACGACAGGAAAGAAAAAGTTTCTGACTCCGTGCATGAAACGCTTTGCAAATTATTTTACAGTTATCTTGTTGTCGGGGGCATGCCGGAAACAGTTCAGATTTATATTGACACGCACGATATTGCAAAAGTTGTGCAAAATCAGAGAAGCATTCTCGATTTGTATCGGTTGGATATTGCAAAATATGCAGAGAAAAGTGACAAATCGAAAATTAAGGCAATTTTTGACAGCATTCCAGCGCAGTTGAATGAGAAAAACCGCAGATTTAAATTAAACAGTATCAATGCGTCTGCCAGACATATCCGGTATGAGGACAGCTTTAACTGGATCGCGGATGCGGGGGTTGCATTGCCGTGCTATAACGTAACTGAGCCGCAGGCTCCATTGCAGATAAGCGAGAAACGAAATCTGTTCAAATTATATATGAATGACGTGGGACTGCTTTGCGCTTCCTGCATGGAAAATATTCAGTTTGATCTTTTGATGGGAAATGTCGAAATCAATATGGGAAGTATTCTGGAAAATGCTTTTGCACAAAACCTGAAGTCAAATGGTTTTGAACTGCACTATTATGATTCCAAAAAAATTGGAGAACTGGACTTTGTTTTGCAGAAGGGACTGCATACGGAGCTTGTGGAGAGAAAATCTGGAAATGATTTCAAAAAGCATCTGGCAATGGATCATGCAATGAAGGTGGAACAGTGGAAATTTGAGCAAAATATTGTTTTCTCAAAATCAAATGTAGAACGAGAGGGTGATGTTTTATATTTGCCGTGGTATATGATTCTTTTTTTCACGCAGGAAAAGGAACCGGAAAAACTGATTTACGAAATCGACCTGAGCGGATTGTAAGGTAAAATTTTACTCGGTCACGGCTGACTCGGTTGCAACCGAATAAAAATTGACTTTTTCGTAGATGATAATTATACTGAGTATATCAGCTGCTAATATGCAACATATTAGTTTGACAGAGCGAAAGCTTATCTATAGGGATTGTCAATTTTGAAAAAGAGAAAGACAGGCGTATTATGAGAAAATTTTATGGCAGGGGAACAGAAAGAAAAAAATTAAATTCCATGTTTCAAACAGATGGTCAGATGATCTCTCTGATCTATGGACGAAGAAGGATCGGAAAAAGTGAACTGATCCGGCAGGTACTCAAAGAAACAGAATTAAAAAGTATTTACTATGAGTGCAAGCAGACAACGGAACAGAATAATGTAGACAGCCTTTCTGAACTGGTAGGAGAAGCATTCGCTTTTCCAAAGCCTGCATTTGCCGATATGGAGAGTCTGCTTCGATTTTTATTTCGGACGTCGGAAAAAGAGCCACTTATTTTTGTTTTGGACGAATATCCTTATCTGCGTGAAAATGTGAAAGGACTTGACAGCGTGTTACAGTCTGTGAGTGATGAATACCGGGATTCTTCCAATATGAAGCTTATTATCTGCGGTTCTTATGTAGATACGATGAAGGAACTTCTTGCCAGACAAAATCCATTATATGGAAGGATTGATCTTACATTAAATCTGAAACCAATGGATTATTACGAATCGTCAATGTTTTATGCTGGTTTTTCAGATGAGGACAAAGTCAGGATTTACAGTGTATTTGGAGGAATCCCATACTATAACCGGTTGATTGATGAAAAGAAAAGTGTGAGAGAGAATATCATAGATCTGATCGCATCACCGGGAGCGCGTCTGGAAAACGAAGTGTCAATGTATTTAAACTCGGAAATATCAAAGATTACAAATGCCAATGAAGTATTTGAAGCACTGTCAAAAGGTTTTTCCAGATATAAAGATATCCTTGATCAGTCCAATGTATCAAGTGGTCCGGCTCTTGTTGATATTCTTGATAAGCTGATCCGAATGGATGTGGTTGCGAAGGAAGCACCGATCAATGATGAAAATAATAGGAAAAAGTCGGGTTATTTTATATCAGATAATCTTTCATTATTTTATTATAAATATATTTTCCGAAATATATCCCGTATGAATATTATGGATTCAGAGGTCTTTTATGAAAAATATATTTCCGAGGATTTTGAAACGAAATATGTTCCAAAAATATTTGAGGATGTATGCCGGCAATACCTGATCCGAAAAAACCGAATGGGATGCATGGATGAGATTTTTGAAAAAATAGGAAAGTATTACTATGATGATCCGGTGGAAAGAAAAAATGGAGAGTTTGACATCGTCACATTAGATGATAAAGGATATATTTTCTATGAAGCAAAATTCCGGAAAGAACCTGTGACAGAGCAGATGATTGAGAATGAGATTGTGCAGGTAAAACAGACGGGATTGGAATGTTATAAATACGGATTTTTCTCAAAATCCGGGTTTGCGTGCGAGGAACGGGAAAATCGCAGTTTAATTGAATTGAAGGAGCTATACCGGTAAAAAGCAGAATACAATCGGAAAGAGGCAGTTAGTTATTGGACACCAGACCGGTGACAGTCCTTGCATTTGCGCAGGTGGACGAGCTGATTTCTTATATAAAAGAAAATTCTCTATGAAAGAACATTCTCGTGGATTCGTCATTGTGAATAAAAAACAGCGGATTTTTTCGCATGGAAATTGGAAAAAGTGATCTATTTTAGTGAAAATACTTTCTAAAAAGTGTATAATGATTGAAAATAAACTGCAAGGAGGCTATGCTACAGACATGGACGAATATGCAAAGTCGATCATTCCGATCATTGAAGCAAATTATGAAAAGTATACAGAGACAGAGCGGTATATCGCGGATTACTTTTTAAAGCAGGCAAGACCGGAGCGGCTGTCGGCAGAACTAGTGTCGAAAGAGCTTTCCGTTTCCGTGGCGTCGCTGTCACGTTTTGCAAAAAAATGTGGTTTTGGCGGTTACCGGGAGTTCACGTATGAATTTCGTAATTCCTATGTGGAAAAATCTGCTGTGGAGCAGCAGCAGTCCAGACTGGTTTTAGATACCTATCAGAATCTTTTGAACAAGATTTACAGTCTGCTGGATGAAGGACAGATTCACCGGATCGTGACAGAACTGAAATGGGCGAGACGCGTTTTTGTCTGCGGACGTGGCAGTTCCGGCTTGGCGGCAGAGGAAATGGCGACAAGATTCCGCTGGATCGGTATAGACATGACAGCACTTCGGGATAATGAGGATATGAGGATGCAGTCTGTTTTTTTAAACCGGCATGACCTGATGATCGGGCTGAGCTTGAGCGGTACAAAATCAGAGATTTTGTATATGCTCGACAGAGGTTTTCAGCAGGGGGCAAGGACAATGCTTATTACGGGGAAAAACCGGCAGACCTATGAGAATTTTTGCAATGAAGTATTGTTGGTTCCTTCTCTGCAGCATCTTAATCATGGGAATCTGATTTCACCGCAGTTTCCACTGCTTTTGATGATTGATATTTTGTATGCAGCCTATGTGAATGACGACCGTATGCGTATTGAGAAGATCCAGAGAGAAGTACAGCGCACATTGCGCGGAAATGAAGACAGATAGGAGAGATTGAAAATGAAAATTATCAGAACCAAAGACTATCGTGACATGAGCAGAAAAGCTGCAAACATTATTTCAGCACAGATGATCTTAAAAGATGACAGTGTACTTGGACTTGCAACAGGATCTACCCCGATCGGAACTTATGACCAGTTAGTAGACTGGTATAAAAAAGGAGACTTGGATTTCTCTAAGATCACAACGGTAAATCTGGATGAATACAAAGGACTTCCAAAAGAAAATGATCAGAGCTACTGGTATTTTATGAACAAAAATTTGTTCTCCAGAGTCAACATCAGACCGGATTATCATTTTCTTCCGGACGGAATGAACCTTGACAGTGCCAACGAGTGTGAGAGATATGAAAAACTGATTGATTCTCTTGGCGGTATTGATCTTCAGCTGTTAGGACTCGGACGTAACGGACATATCGGTTTTAACGAGCCTTGTGATTCTTTCCCACAGGATGTTCATGTTGTTGACCTGACAGAGAGTACGATCGAGGCTAACAAACGTTTCTTCGCAAGCGCAGATGACGTTCCAAAACAGGCTTACACAATGGGTGTTGGAACTATCCTTCGCGCAAAAGCAATCCTGCTTGTAGTCAGCGGAAAAGATAAGGCAGCAGCATTAAATGCAGTCGTAAACGGACCGATCACACCACAGGTTCCTGGCTCTGTTTTAAGACTTCATCCGAATGTAATTATTGTTGCAGATGAGGATGCTTTATCTGAGATGGAATAGAACGGAGTTTGAGTGATGCAGTGTGGCAGATCTCGTGGTGCATTCACAGCGTTGATCGGGCATGCATAAGAGGACTTTCACAAGTCATTCATAACGTAAATAAAAGAAAAATCGTGCAGACAAATATGATTTCCTTTGTGAGCCTTGCGAACAGGAACATCATATTTCGTCTGTACGATTTTTCTTTTTCATTAACCTATAATATTTACTTGTGAAAGTCCTCTTATATTTGCCCTTCATCACCTGTAAAAGCACCACAAAATCTGTGATACTACGCTCGTTAAACTCCGGTTTTCGCTTCAAACTCCTGCACAGCCTTAGCATCAAGGATTGTGGTGCACATCGGGCAGCGACATGCATCGATGGCAATCTCACTTTTACACATTAGACAGATTTTTTTGCAGGTTTTTCGGCGGGTTTGTCTTCTTTGTGGGCGAGTTTTTCAGAAGCAGTATTCAAGGCCTTTACCATAAGGAATAGATTTCATCTTGTCAGACCTCTTTTTTGCGTTAAATTAGAAAAAGTAAAGTATGTCGGTAGGAATTCTGTGCAATCGGGTATGGAAAGGCTATTGCGTTACAAACAAGAAAAGAGGAACAAAGTTACATGAAGAAAAAAGCATTCAAGGCAGCATTGCCCTACACATTGCCAGTCTGTGTAGGATTCTTATTTTTAGGAATGTCTTATGGATTTCTGATGCGGAGCATGGGATTTTCATTTTTGTATCCG
>OGCY01000497.1_pt1 | contig 10605 bp, 10 predicted proteins | sample 1570311 | NCBI WGS metagenome assembly OGCY01 (sample SAMEA2582165, study PRJEB24529) | metagenome | biome: Human gut stool | place: China | collected 2011
ACTTCTGGAACGAAGTGAATGCAGGTTGTGACCAATATTCCATTCCAAAACAAATCGCGGTAGATTTAATTAATATGCACCAAGCACGTGGTGACCAAATTTATTTTATTACCGGTCGTACAGCGGGCGATAAAGATGGTGTGACACCAGTGCTACAAAAAGCCTTTAATATTAAAGACATGCACCCTGTAGAATTCATGGGTGGTCGCAAACTTCCAACTAAATATAACAAAACACCGGGTATTATTGAGCACAAAGTAAGTATTCACTATGGAGACAGCGATGACGATATCCTCGCAGCAAAAGAGGCCGGTATTCGTGGTATTCGTTTAATGCGTGCTGCTAACTCCACTTATCAACCAATGCCAACCCTTGGTGGCTACGGTGAAGAAGTATTGATTAACTCAAACTACTAATCTTTATAAAAAAAGTGCGGTTATTTTTGACCGCACTTTTCTTATCTGATTAACCACCTTAATTTTTAAAAAGTTTCTAGGAATATGCTAAAATTTTTACGTTTCTAGGAGCCTATTTATGTCAGAACTCACATCTAATCAATATTTAATCATCATTGCCGTACTGGTTTTTATCAGTATTGTGATGATTTTTCTATTAAGCCGCAGCAAACGAGATACGCAAGAATTACAACAAGATCTCAATAAAACCATCGAAGATTACAATCAATTAGCTGAGCGTTTTGATTCCTTAAGTGCGGTCAAAAATCAACTAGAACAACAAGCTGTTAAAGCACAAACCCATGCAGAAGGCTTGCAAACTCGCCTTAATGAACGTGATGAAAAAATCCAATATTTAGAAAAAGAATTGGATGAAGAACAGCTCCGCCACGATCAAATCAGCGGGCAAATCACCGCATTAAAAGAGCGTTTTGGGATCGCGTCAGCACAAGCTGAAAGCTTGCAAGGTCAATTACAACAAGCGCAAGAAAATGTGCTACGAAAAGAACAAGAGCAGCAAAAAACACAGGAAAAATTGACCGCACTTTCACAAGAATTAACGGAACTCAAAACCACCCTTTCCGAAAAAGAAAAGCATTTTGCCGAACAGCAGCAACATATTGAGCAATCCAAACAACAGCTAGGCGTAGAGTTCCAAAATCTGGCCAACCGCATTTTGGAAGAAAAAAGCCAATCCTTTAATCAAACCAATCAAACCGCATTGGAAACCTTGTTGAAGCCTTTCCGTGAGCAAATTGAAGGCTTTCAAAAACGCGTCAATGAAATCCATTCGGAATCGGTGAAAGGTAATGCAGGCTTAGAAGCGGAAATCAAAAAGGTGTTGGAAATTGGCTTAAATATGTCGCAAGAAGCCAATAATTTAACCTCGGCATTAAAAGGGGAAAAGAAAACCTTAGGCAACTGGGGAGAAGTACAACTTGAGCGTGCGCTTCAATTAGCCGGACTCATTGAAAACGTGCATTACAGTGCACAAGCCCATTTTAAAGATGAACAAGGCGGTCGAAACTATCCTGATTTTGTGCTCAATTTACCTGATGAGAAAAATATTATTATTGATAGCAAAATGTCATTGAATGCTTACGAAAGCGCGGTCAATTCTGAGGATGAATTTGAACGTGAGCGTTTACTAAGGGAGCATATTAAGGCCCTGAAAAATCACATTGATGACTTGCACCGCAAGGATTACAGCAATTTGATTGGTATGCGTAGCCCTAATTTTGTCTTGATGTTCATCGCAGTGGAATCTGCTTATATTGAAGCCTTAAAATTAGACCCAAGTCTGTTTAATTATGGCTATGAGAAAAATGTGATTATGGTTTCGCACACGACCCTCATGCCAATTTTACGTACCGTGGCGAATTTATGGCGTATCGAACGCGGCAACGCCGAAGCGAAAGAAATCGCTGAAAAAGCAGGTGAAATTTACAACCAGATTTGCCTAGTGGCAGAACGTTTAAACAAATTGGGCAACACCCTTTCCACTGTGAGCAATCAATATAACAGCACCGTCACCGCCCTTGTGGGGCAACAAGGTTTAGTGGGGAAAGTGGAACGCTTTAAAGACTTATCAGCGAAAGCTAACAAGACCATGCCAAACGTTGAATTACTCAATAATGACGTAGATTTAACGCGCCTATCCCTTATCACTACCGAAAATGAGGAAAAATAATACATGTCTGTTGAATTTTTCTTTAAAAGCGGCTATTTTCTTGCCGCTTTTTATTTGAATTTTATTTGTGGGGAATTTATGGCTACGGAACAAAAAGAAATCACGGATCCATGTGCAAAATATAATGAGCAGACTAACTTTCTAAGCAAAACGATTTTTGCAAGTCGTTGGTTACAAGTGCCTATTTATTTAGGTTTAATTGTTGTACAAGGCATCTATGCCTACAAGTTTATGAAAAACTTGTGGTATCTCATAACTAATGTCAATGAAATGGATGCAGACACCATTATGCTCGCCGTACTCAATCTCATTGATGTGGTGATGATTGCTAACTTATTAGTAATGGTAACATTAGGCGGTTATGAGATTTTTGTTTCAAAACTGCGCACGAAAAACCACCCCGATCAACCTGAATGGATGAGTCATGTAAATGCGACAGTGCTGAAAGTCAAACTTTCCATGTCAATTATCAGTATTTCGTCTATTCACTTATTGCAAACCTTTGTAAATGCCTCAAAAATTCCTGAAAAAACAATTATGTGGGAAGTGATTATTCATTTTTCTTTCTTGATTTCAGCGATTGCGATGGCTTATACCGACAAAATCCTATACAGCACAAGTCACAAAAACCATTAATACACAAAGTGCGGTCAAATCTGACCGTACTTTTGTTTTCTAGAACTCATCTTGATGTTTAAATTTCAATAAATCTCGACGTTCTTTTTTGTTTGGACGACGATCAGGATGTGGCATCGAAAGTGCATTATTTTTTCTTGCCCATGCCATTTCTTCGCGTTTTTTCACACTCTGTGCCGTTTCTTGGTAAAGTAATTGGGCTTCAGGGGCGCCACGGCGTTGGTCACTCAACGCAATCACTTCAATTTCTTTTTCATCATTGCCTTGACGTAGCTTAATCATAGCACCGATTTCTACATTTTTACTCACTTTAGCTCGTTGACCGTTGTAATGGACTTTGCCCCCTTCAATCATCGCTTTCGCAATGCTACGGGTTTTATAAAAACGCGCCGCCCAAAGCCATTTATCTAACCGTACTTCGTTATTTTCAGCCATAACTCTTCCTATTTCTCTCACTTTGCGTATGATGAGCCAATAACAAGATAATAGGGCTAATATTATGAAAAAACAACTTCCATACATTCTCTCCCTTTCCACGGTGGCAAAATCCCGCTTGTTTGAAATTCAAGCTGTCGATCTCAAATTCTCTAATGGCATTGACCGCACTTATGAACGTTTTCGCCCTTTCAATCGCGATTCCGTCATGGTGATTGCAATTGATGGAGGGGATCTCCTCCTGGTTCGCGAATATGCTGTTGGAACGGAACAATATGAACTCGGTTTTGTAAAAGGTGGAATGGATACAGGAGAAACGCCCGAACAAAGTGCTAATCGTGAATTGCAGGAAGAAATTGGTTTTGGCGCAAAAAAATGGACATTTTTACGCACAATGAAGATCAATCCACAAATAATGGGTCATAAAATGCACGTTTTATTGGGTGAAGATCTATACCCAAATCAACTGGAAGGGGATGAGCCCGAACCGCTAGAAATCGTGCGTTACCCTTTATCTCAACTTGATGCCCTGTTGGTGAGTGATGAATTTAATGAGGCAAGAAACTTAACCGCACTTTATACCTTACGAGATTATTTAAAAAAACGTAAATAAATCGAAGAAATTTAGATAAATTCTAATAGCAAGTGATTAACTTTAAATAAAACTTGAATAATTATTCTTTTTTTGAGAATGTGTAGTCATTTTTCAAAAATAAATAGGAAAATTTATGTCTCATGATAATTTAAAAGAATTGACCTTCCGAGGAATGTTCCTTGGGGCGTTAATTACAGTGATCTTCACTGCATCTAACGTTTATTTGGGTCTTAAAGTGGGGATGACATTTGCCTCCTCTATTCCAGCTGCCGTAATTTCTATGGCAATTTTAAAATTCTTCAAGGATTCCAGTATCTTAGAAAATAACATGGTGCAAACCCAAGCTTCATCAGCGGGCACATTGTCCTCTGTTATTTTCGTTCTTCCAGGCCTGTTAATGATGGGTTACTGGCAAGAATTCCCATTCTGGCAAACAGTGCTTATCTGTGCCTCTGGCGGTACGTTGGGCGTACTATTCACTATTCCATTACGTCGTGCGATGGTGGTAAACAGCGACTTACCTTACCCTGAAGGTGTGGCTGCAGCCGAAATCTTAAAAGCAGGCAATAATGACGAAAGTGACAGCGGTGTAAAAGATATCGCTTATGGCGGTATTTTTGCAGGAACCGTTGCGTTCTTAACTAACGCATTACGTGTCATGTCTGACAGCGCGAGCGCATGGTTCTCTAACGGCAAAGCCGTTTTCCAATTACCGATGGGTTTCTCTCTTGCATTAGTCGGTGCGGGTTACTTAATTGGTATCGTGGGCGGCCTTGCAATGTTATTCGGTACATTCCTCGCTTGGGGTGTGGCTGTACCTTATTTCACCGCAACGGGTGATATGCCAACTGATGCATCCATAGTGAGCTACGCGATGACCGAATGGAAAACCAAAGTTCGCTTTATCGGTGTGGGTACTATCGGTATTGCAGCAATTTGGACATTATTAATCCTTCTCAAACCAATGATTGAAGGGATGGTTCATTCTTTCCGTATGTTAAAAGGCTCACAAGCTGAATCAGAACATCGTATTGATATCGACTTATCACCAAAAACCATTATTTATATTTTATTGGCGACTGTCGTATTAATCGTGATTTCCTTATATCACTTCGTTGCAGCGGCACCAATCTCTGCTGAACTTGCCGTCTTATTAGTGGTAGTTTGTACTCTACTCGCGGTATTAATTGGTTTCTTCGTCGCAGCAGCGTCTGGTTATATGGCAGGACTTGTGGGCTCATCTTCTAGCCCTATTTCTGGTATCGGGATTATTTCTGTTATCGTGATTTCACTTGTTTTAGTGACTATTGGTAAAAGCAGTGGTTTATTTGAAACGGCAGACGGTCAAAAATTCTTAACGGCATTAACCTTATTCACTGCATCTATCGTATTAACCACAGCCACTATTTCAAACGATAACTTACAAGACTTAAAAACCGGTCTTTTAGTTGAAGCAACTCCTTGGAGACAACAGGTTGCGTTAATCATTGGTTGTTTCGTTGGTGCATTAGTGATTGCGCCGGTATTAGAAATTTTATACCACGCCTATGGTTTCACAGGTGCATTACCACGTCCAGATATGGATCCAACACAAGCGCTTTCAGCGCCACAAGCGACCATTATGACCACCATTTCAAAAGGTATTTTCACCAACCAATTAGAATGGACTTACATTTTAAGTGGTGTAGGCTTAGGTGTGGTATTAATTATTATTGATGCACTTATGCGTAAAACAACTAACAGCCGCTTTGCCCTGCCAGTATTAGCGGTGGGGATTGGTATCTACCTTCCACCATCAATCAATATGCCGGTTGTAGTCGGTGCAGTAATGGCATGGTTTATCACACGCAATATTAAGAGCTATGCAAAACGCACTAACGATACAGAAGTGGAGAAAAAAGCAGAACGTTTCGGTACGCTTTTCGCGGCAGGTTTAATTGTCGGTGAAAGCTTAATGGGCGTTATCTTAGCCTTCATTATCGCGGCATCTGTAACATCGGGCGGATCTGAAGCACCATTAGCCTTAGCGTTAGAAAACTGGGATAATATGGGCGAATTACTCGGTCTTGCCGTGTTTATCTTCGGTGTCTTTATTTTCATTTCTCGTGTATTACGTGCGAAGAAATCAAAATAATGGATGAAAATAGGCTGTCTTCGGATAGCCTATTTTTCTAGGAGCTTAAGGTGTCAACTCAATCCCCTTATTTGAAAGCGATTATTGTCTTCCCATTGCTTACCCAACTGATAGGCAGTGTTATTGCTTATGTTGTTTTCGAACTAGACGACTACAGAGAAGGTTATTTTGACTCTGTGTTATTTGGTTTCTCTCTGACATTTTGGCCACTCACAGTTCCGGCGATAATCAATGCTTACTTTGCTAAATTCCGAGGCTATCTACGCCATCACTGGAAGAAAATTCTCCTTTTTTCATTTATCATTATTTTTGTTTATTGGAGTATCGGTAATGTCGTGATCGCACCAAATACCCAATATCTGACTGACCGTGTATTATTCGTCTTAGAGGGCTCTGTCATTCTCGCAATCTATACGACAATTTTCCTCTCCTTGTTATTACCGAAATCAAAGTAGGAAATAAACATGCAATTATCTCAATCTCTTCTCGATCAAGTCCGTGCCCTCGCGAATGAAGCGGGAAAACATTTAGCTCATTTTTACCAACAGGATGTGGCAATACAAACCAAATCGGATAACACACCTGTTACAGAGGCGGATTTATTTGTCAGCCAATTTTTAATCGAAAAACTGACCGCACTTTTCCCTGATATCCCAGTTCTTTCAGAGGAAAACTGCAATATTCCCTTTGAACAACGACAAACTTGGCAAACCTATTGGCTAATCGATCCTCTTGATGGCACGCAGCAATTTATTGATCGCACGGATCAATTTTCGGTGTTGATTACACTCGTGCAAAACCATCAACCTGTACTGGGTGTTATCCACTTCCCTATTTTGAATATCACCTATTACGCCATGAAAGGCGTTGGAGCATTCAAACAAAGTGAAAAAAAGATAACACGCTTACAGCCAAGAAAAATCGATCTGACAAAACCGTTAAAAATCGCCGTAGGCGCCACTACCTCACAAGAAAAAGTGCGGTCAATTTTAGCGAAGAATTTATCATGCGAATTTACTGTGGTTGGCTCGAGCAGTTTGAAAAGCGGTTTAGTCGCAGAAGGAGCGGTTGATTGCTATGTTCGACTCGGTAAAACAGGCGAATGGGATACGGCAGGTGCTGAAATTTTATTAGCTGAAATCAATGGGATGATTTTCGATCCGCACTTTCAGCCGCTCACCTATAATCAGCGTGAAAGTTTAATTAATCCACCTTTTGTGATGGTGTCAGATAATACACAAAATTGGGCATCTGTCTTTCAATTTAATTGATTGGTTCGATTGGTAAAGTGCAGTAATATATTGCATTATTTAAAAACACTACTCGGAACAATAAGGAATAATATGCAAACGAATAATAACTGTATCGTAATTTTTGGTGCTTCTGGTGATTTAACGCACCGCAAACTCATTCCAGCACTTTATAATCTTTTCAAATTTGGGCGTTTAAACCAATTTTCTGTATTGGGTGTTGCTCGTACAGAATTAAACGATGACACTTTCCGTGAAAAAATGCGTGAAGCATTACTTGAAACAGAAGAAACCACACCAGAAACGTTAGATGCTTTTTGTAGCCATCTCTATTATCAAGCAGTAAATACATCAGATTCGGCTGATTATGGCAAGCTAGTGCCTCGTTTAGACGAATTACATAACAAATATCAAACGAATGGCAACACGCTTTATTACATGTCCACCCCACCAAGCTTATATGGCGTGATTCCTGAATGTCTTGCTGCACATGGTTTAAACACCGAAGAAGACGGTTGGAAGCGTATTATTGTGGAAAAACCATTCGGTTATGATGCAAAAACAGCAAAACAATTAGACGTACAAATTCACCGTTTCTTTGAAGAACATCAAATCTACCGTATCGACCATTATCTTGGTAAAGAAACCGTGCAAAACCTACTTGTCTTACGTTTCTCAAATGGTTGGTTCGAACCGCTTTGGAACCGCAATTTCATTGATTATGTGGAAATTACTGGCGCTGAAGTGATTGGCGTGGAAGAACGTGGCGGCTATTACGATGGCTCCGGCGCAATGCGTGACATGTTCCAAAACCACTTATTACAAGTTTTAGCCATGGTTGCCATGGAACCACCTGCAATCATCAATGCGAACTCAATGCGTGATGAAGTGGCCAAAGTCATGCACTCTTTACGTCCATTAACGCAAGATGACGTTGAACATAACTTAGTGCTTGGTCAATACACCGCAGCCGAAATTGATGGCAAAGAAGTCAAAGGCTATTTACAAGAAAAAGGCGTTCCAGCTAACTCTCGCACGGAAACCTTTATGGCGCTACGTTGCGAAATCGAAAACTGGCGTTGGGCGGGCGTGCCTTTCTATGTGCGTACAGGTAAACGCTTACCGGCACGTGTGACGGAAATTGTGATTCACTTTAAAACGACACCACATCCGGTATTCAGTCAAAATGCGCCTGAGAATAAATTGATCATCCGTATTCAACCCGATGAAGCCATTTCAATGCGCTTCGGTTTGAAAAAACCAGGTGCAGGCTTTGAAGCCAAAGAAGTATCAATGGATTTCCGTTATGCCGATTTAGCCGATGACCAAGTCCTGACGGCTTATGAGCGCTTATTGCTTGATGCGATGAAAGGCGATGCAACACTCTTTGCGCGTACTGATGCCGTACACGCTGCATGGAAATTCGTTCAACCAATTTTAAATTACAAAGAAGCTGGCGGTCGAATTTACGAATATGAAGCCGGCACTTGGGGCCCTGTTGCGGCAGAAAAACTCATCGCGAAAAGTGGTCGCGTATGGCGTAAACCAAGCGGCAAAATGAAGAAAAAGGTTTAATCATTAATCGCAAGCCTTCTTCCCTACAAGCGGAAGAAGGCTTATACCCAATATAAAGAGAAGCAAACATGAACACCATTACCTTCCCAACAGCTCAACACGCGGTTGAAAAGATCGCCCAAGAATTTGTGATTTATAGCCAATTAAATCACCCTGTGCATATTTCTCTTTCTGGCGGTTCAACACCTAAGCTATTATTCAAAACCTTAGCCAAAGCGCCTTATGCAGAACAAATTAACTGGAAAAATCTGCATTTTTGGTGGGGTGATGATCGTATGGTTCCACCAACTGATTCAGAAAGCAACTATGGTGAAGTGCAAAAACTCTTATTCGCTCATATTCAAATTCCAACGGAAAACATCCACAGAATTCGTGGTGAAAATGAACCGCACTTTGAACTAAAACGCTTCGAAGAAGAATTAAGTGCGGTCATTCCAAACGGTGTTTTTGATTGGATCATTTTAGGTATGGGAACGGATGGTCATACCGCTTCTCTTTTCCCACATCAAACCAATTTTGATGATGAAAACCTTGCTGTCATGGCAAAACACCCTGAAAGCGGTCAAATCCGCATTTCTAAAACAGCCAAACTCATTGAACAAGCTAAACGCATTACCTATTTGGTCACTGGCGAAAGCAAAGCGGATATTTTAAAAGAAATCCAAACGACTCCTGCAGAAAATCTGCCTTACCCTGCAGCCAAAATTAAAGCAAAAAATGGGGTGACGGAATGGTATTTGGATAAAGCAGCGGCAGCATTATTGTAATACGCCCATCAAAAAAGGAACTTTGAGATGAAAAAAGTATTGTTATTAACTTTATTGCCAGTAGCAGCAATGGCCACTTCAATCAAAGGTATTGGAGAAAACTACCAAGATTGGGATTTAGTATGTGATAACACGGGCACTTGTCGTATGGCAGGTTATCAAGAGGGCGATGGTTCTGAACATCCTGTTTCGATTTTATTTACTCGGGCAGCAGGCGAAAATGCTGTAGTGGAAGGAAAGCTCACCATTTTACCATTGGGTGATGACCGTGATATTCAAGTCGGTCAAGACATTGAAATTTGGCTAAATGGTAAATCATTAGGCAAAGTCAAGCATATTTCTGACGACGTGCCAGATAAGCTGACTGAAGAGCAAACTAAGGCATTACTTAGCGGATTGAAAAAAGAGAGCGAAATTCGTCTCACCTATGGAAAAACCACGCTTAAAGTGTCAGACAAAGGTGCAGCGGCAGCCATGCTCAAAATGGATGAATTCCAACAGCGGTTAAATACGCCTTCCGCACTTATTCGCCAAGGTCAAGAAAAACATGCGGTATTAGCGCCACAGGCTGCACCCAAAATTGAGGCTGTAAGTGTGAATAACCATAAAACAATAGAATTAAAACGCGGTGAAAAACAATTTAAACATGTGCTAGCACTGTTACGTAAAGCTTACGATGGCTGCGTTGATGAAGACTTAGAAAGCCAAGATATAACACTTTATCCCTTAACACAAAATAAGGTATTAGCTGAAGCACTCTGTGCCAGTGGTGCTTATCAAAGCACCAATTACTATGCTGTACTCGATGATAAACTGAGCAAAGTAGAACAAGTCTTGGCAGATCAGTACAATGGAGTAGGCGGTGATAGAAAACAAGGTTATGCGTTTGTAAGAGGTGCTTACAAAGGACGTGGAGCAGGCGATTGCTGGAGCATTCAAGATGCGGTATGGAATGGCAAAATCTTTATCCTCACCTCAGAATGGACGACTGGATCTTGCAAAAGATTCCCTGATGGCGCATGGCAGTTACCTACTTTCGTCAGTGATATCATCGTAAAATAAACAACA
>OGCY01000502.1_pt1 | contig 10524 bp, 8 predicted proteins | sample 1570311 | NCBI WGS metagenome assembly OGCY01 (sample SAMEA2582165, study PRJEB24529) | metagenome | biome: Human gut stool | place: China | collected 2011
TGGTATCCTTAAATGCCTGACGATCCTCTGCCTTAAAAATGGTCTCTGCGGTTGTACCGATCAGTTTTACTCCGTGCTCTTCTAAAAAGCCGGACTCTGCCAGTTCCATACCCAGATTTAATCCAGCCTGTCCACCGAGTGTTGGAAGGATGCTGTCCGGTTTTTCCTTTAAAATAATTTTTTCAAGAACCGGAAGTGTCAGAGGCTCAATGTATACCTGATCCGCAATCTGCTTGTCGGTCATAATGGTGGCAGGGTTGGAGTTTACCAGACATACCTCCACGCCTTCTTCCTTTAAGGAACGGCATGCCTGTGTTCCTGCGTAGTCAAACTCGGCTGCCTGTCCGATGACGATTGGTCCCGAACCGATTACTAATACTTTTTTGATATCTTTATTTCTTGGCATTACTGATTCCCTCCCATCATCTGAATAAAGCGGTCAAACAGGTACGAAGAGTCCTGTGGTCCCGGGCATGCTTCCGGATGGAACTGTACGGTAAAGATGTTCTTTCCGGTATATGCAAGTCCCTCGTTTGTACCATCGTTGACATTTACAAATGCCGGAACTGCAATCTTCGGGTCAAGGTTATCGGTATCTACCACATAACCATGGTTCTGGGAAGAAATATAAACTCTTCCTGTCTTTAAATCTTTTACCGGATGGTTTCCACCACGGTGTCCATACTTCATCTTGTGCGTATCTGCACCGGTTGCAAGTGCCATGAGCTGATGTCCAAGGCAGATTGCAAAAATCGGAACATCCGATTCATATAATTTGCGGATTTCTTTGATAATCCCCGTACACTCCTTCGGGTCTCCAGGTCCATTGCTCAGCATGATTCCATCCGGATTGGAAGCTAAAATTTCTTCCGCAGAGGTATGCGCCGGATAAATTGTCACTTCACATCCGCGCTCGCTTAAGGATTTTGCAATGTTTTTCTTTGCGCCGAAATCCATTAATGCCACGTTAAATTTCTTTACCGGAACGCTCTTTAACACGGAAGCCTCGCTGCAGGTTACTTTATCTACAACATTTCCAGTCGTATAAGCTTTTAACTTCGGAATGATTTCTTCGATATTGTAGTTCTCATTCGTCGTAATCATGCCGTTCATAGTTCCTTTTTCCCGCAGGATCTTGGTAAGGGCACGGGTATCAATACCTGCGATACCAGGAATGTCATGTTTTAAAAGAAAATCCTGGATAGTTCCTTCGCAGCGGAAGTTGCTCGGCATTCTTGAGAGTTCCCGTACAATATAGCCATCCGGCCATGGTCTCCCTGACTCCATATCCGGTGTAATGCCGTAGTTTCCAATCAACGGATATGTCATAACAACTGCCTGTCCTGCATAGGACGGGTCGGTAAGCACCTCTAAGTATCCTGTCATAGATGTATTGAATACAATCTCACTGATGACTTCTCTGGCCGAACCGATGCTTGTTCCGGTGAATACATTCCCATCTTCAAGTATTAAATATGCTTTCATTGGTTTTCCGTGTCCTTTCTTATTTTTCCAAAAAAAAAAACGTTTCCGTTTTTCTTTTCCCATGAGTCTCTTAGATAGTTAGGCAGACATAACCAGCAGTTTTCTGCTGTGCCCGATTTATCCCTAAATTGTAAAAAGTTTATCATATAATAAGATATATTTCAACCTCTTTTTCTGAAATGCGGGAAAATCTTTTCCGACTTTCCCGCACCCATCTGCCTATGCGCCTGCCACCGGCACATTCTGAAAGCGAACTGCCATCGGACCGTCATACCGGCTGTCCTTATAACGCTCCGTTGAGAATGTCATATTCTTCTGAAGCTCTAACATATTTCCGTTGATGGAGCCACCGGTCACCGGAATGACTTTTTCTCCATCGTAAAGATAAGCAAGACGAATCTCGCCGCCAAAATATCCGCTCAGCGCATCCATGTGGAAATCAGAAAACCGTACCACATGAAGGTATGGCTGTTTCTTCATCTCTTCGACAGAAACGCTTCCGTTGTTGACGCGCATGCATTCATAAATTCCGGTCGGTTCCATTCCCATATAATAAGCAATCCGGCAGTTTCCGTGAATTGCCTTTAAGACACCGTCCTTGCTAAAGTCCATATCCTTCATACGGATTCCATCTTCTGAATACGGCTCTAATGCCTTTAATGTCATATTGATGCGCTCTCCGGTCACATCATCGCCCTGCACACCCATTCCTACCTTATATTTGGAATATCCGGCATACACATAGCCGTTAATCGCTCTTTCCGTATAAATAGAAAGGAGCTGATACATCTGTTTTCCGGAAAGAATGACATTGTACTCGCCCTTTGCCGGAGCCGTTGTTGCATTTGCTCTTGCGCAGACGGTCTCTAACGCTTCTGCCACCTGCCTTGTCAGTTCCTCGGTGTCATAATCCACAAAGGAAAAATCCTGATATAACTCTACATCCTGTGGTGTCAGGCACTGTACCACATACTCGCCCTTTACCGTGTGTTTCTCATAGGAAACTTCCACGCCCTGTGAATTATAGATTGCCACGTTTTCTTTGTTGACAAAGATTTCTGCGGTGTTGACAAAGGAATCTTCTCTAGTGTCGGCTGCGTAAATCGCTCTTGCAAACGCATTTGCCGTCTCCTCCAAGGACATTCCCGGAAGTCTGCCTGACATGACATGCGGTTCCTCTTTTGTGCCCTTCGGAATTTCAAAATACGGGTTGCATACAAACGATGCCGCATAGTAAGCGTCCGCTAACTTCTTTTCAATGGTCTCTTCATCCATCTCAGGAACAATCTGGACATCCGCCATACCGCGCATCTTCTCTCCATCTTTCTCAAAGTCTCGGTAAACTGTGACCTGATAGGTACACAGGCTCTTCATTCTGCGCATATCGAGTTCTTTTTTGATGAAGTAGAGCTCCGCATTTTCTGTTTTTCTCCGGATGATGCGGTATTCTTCAATTCCGTTCTTTTTGACTGCCTTTAAAATGCTCTCTAACATGATGTACCTCCTTCTCTTAACCCAGTCGAATCCGTGCCTTGATGTATGGGCCGCCATCTGATACTTTCACCCATTCTTTGTAGCCTTTTCCACACATACCTGCACCGCACAGTTCAATCTCGTCGGACATCATGGAAATCGACTTCAACAAATCCGGTACATATCCGGTTAAGACGATTGGAGAATAGATTTTTCCGGTAAGTTTTCCATCTTTGATTTCTTTTGCAAGTCCTACCATACACTGGATTCCCCAGTTCTTTGGATCCTCCATGCCGCTGGTTGCATTTTCCAGTAAAAATCCATGTTCGATGGAAGCAATCATATCTTCTACCTTATCCTTACCCGCCTCAAAAAAGGTATTGGTCATACGGGTATATGCCTTGTGGTCCATGTTCTGTCTGCGTCCGTTTCCGGTCGGTACACTGCCAAGTGCCATTCCTGCCTGCGCATCACAGATTCCCTTCTTCAAAATACCCTTTTCAATGATAACGGTATCCTGTGCAAGTGTTCCCTCATCATCAAAAAAGTAGGTTGCAGTCTGTTCCACACCCTGTGCGGCTGCCCCATCGTGCATCGTCACAAGCGGAGACGCTACGTACTCGCCTACGTATTTTTCTGCAAGTGCCCTTTTTTTCACGAACATATCCATCTCAACACCGTGTCCGAATGCTTCATGAACAATCATTCCTGTCACATCCGGCGCGCAGATACAATCGTATTCTCCCGGTGTAATCGGCTCACTTGTGAGCAATGCCTTTAAGGTATCTACAAGTGCCGGAATCTGGTTTTCCATGGAATCCATCACTTCAAAGCCTCCACAGACGGAGGATGCCTTAAACGCAGATTCCACCTTTTCGCCTCTTCCTGCCATTGCAAACATCATTGCAGATGACAGCATGACGTTCTGCATCATATCCTTTTTTGGGGAAAGGAACAGTTTGTGATAAATCTGATATTCATAGCGTACCTGGCAGTCTAAGATGCTCTCATCACTCTTCAATACCTTCTCACGCAGTTTGATGACCTGGTCGATAATCTTGTCATCGCCGACTGTCTTCGGATTAATTTCACATTCGGTACTCTTTTCAAAGGCTGTCTCCTCCTCTGTAAATGCACCGTACTGTTTTACTCCGACATTCTTTGGAAGGGCATCTTTCCACGGCATCAGATGCTCTTTTACTGCTGCCGCAATTGTCTCAAGATTGTCCTCGTTTAATTCGTTAAAGCTATATTCCCCATAGCTTTCCTTGTCATATGCCTTGATGACATAGCCAATTTCATTGAAAAGTTCTGATTCCGCAATAAAAGTTCCATTTTTGCTGATTCCGTAGCTTTTTTCTTCGGAATCACACGCCAAAATGGAGACATAGGAATACTCTGTAAGAAGTCTTTCTAAAAGTTTCTTCAGCAGAGGTTTTTTTGCTGTCAGGATTTTGCTTGATTCTACCTGCATATTTGTTTCTCCTCCTTGAATCTATTTTTATTTTAATCTGTGAATCACTTTTTTTACTGCTGCTTTCGGATGTCGAAGATTATTTTTTACCTTCGTCCAGAATACACTTTTTTTGTGCATCTTCACATGACATTCCACCAGTTCTCTGTGGTCTGTTCCCATTTCTTTGTCCATCCGGTCAATATCCCGCATAGCGGATAAAAACCACGGTTCTCCGTTCTGGAATTTTTTCCCAATCCGGATGACATTCTTTTCGTAATTTTTCGTGTAACGATATTTATTGTTTTCGCCGTGCACATATTGTGCAAATTTTGCATCCATTGCTTCAAAGACACGGATTTGCTCCGGCGTCAAACCAAACTGCTGTAAAAACGGTGTTGTTTCATGTCGTACAATGTACTCACGGTTCTTATGATAAAACTGCAACAACGCACGATATTTCAGGTACGCTTCCGGAATCGGGAAATCAAACACCCAGTCATAATTCAGGCAGACATATTTTCCATTTCCATCCGCCACAAAGTTTTCAAAAGAAGTCTCTATATTAGAAACCTTAACCGCCCTGCTTCCCAAAAGCTGCTCCTTCGCACTTTCTGAAAGCGTTCCAAAGACATGGTCAAATTCCGCTGTCTCCACAAACGTTCCATATGCTTCCGGGATAAAATCAAAAATTGTATCCAACGCTTCTTTCACAGCTTTGCCAAGCTGTTCCGGTCTGCCGAGAAATTTCTGTATCTGTTCTGCAAGGGTTTCTCCCTCTGCAAATGCAAAACAGGTTCGTCCCGGTTCCTGCTTTAATACTTCCACCGGAACAATCTTTCTGTTCATGTTCGCTGTCAGATTTCTGTTTCCTGCCAAGGACGCAGCATACGCCTCTGCCTCTTTGCCCAAAGCAGCTTTCTCCACCCACTTCTTTCCATCCGCTCCGGTTAAAATCCGGGTACTGATTCGAAACTCAGGCACACGTTCACGGCTGTACTTTGCGTAGGATACCGTCTCCTGCTCTTCTGTTGTATGTTCCCCTTCCTCGCTGATGATGAGGAACGAATTGGCAAACTGCGGAAACAGTCCGTCTTCACAGACCGAATCATAACAAAGGTTTTCATCCATCAGCTCATAGCGGTCCCTGTCGTAGGCAGTACAGGTGCCACGGATGCTCCCATGCACCGGAAGCCTGCTGTCAGAATAGATTTCTCTCGGCAGCTTGTAATCCGGCATCGGATAATACCACTGGTTTTTCCCAAATCCAGCCTTCTGTAACATCTTTTCCAATGTTCCCTTTGAAAAGGTCCGCACCCGGTCTACCGCAACGTAATTTTCCAGTCCGTCAAAGTTTCTGCCGGAATGGTCTTCCGTTGCCCCTGCAAAATATTTTAATCCGTATTTATTTTCAATCGCAATAATCAGTTTCCCGCCCGGTTTTAAAAAGCTCTTTGCACGCTTTAACATATCCATAAACGGATTCTCACTGTTGATATAGCAGATGGAGTATTCAAACACACCGATTAACGTCACATAGTCAAACTTTTCTTTAATCTGGATATCTTCAAAATTTCCAAGCATAATCGTCAGGTTATCGTACTGCGCATTGCGTGTCACATTCACCATGGAACGGCGCTTTGACAGTTCTATCGCTGTCACGTGACGCACCTTTTTGCAAAACAATCCGGTCACAGCTCCACAGCCGGAGCCAATCTCAAGCAGTGTCCCTTCCGGGTTAAAATTGTACCAATCCAATATATTTTCACGAATATTTGACAAATGGTACAAATGTGGCCACGAGTTGCCGGTCAGAAGCGTTTCTTCTATCGTATCCGGTTTCTGTACCGCCTGAAGCAATTCCTCCTCCACATCTCCATCACTATATAAGTCCTGACCTGCATAAAAAGTCAGATCCAGCTTATCTTCTAACATCCATTTCCTCCCATGCGCTGTTTTTTCTGCGCTGATGATTCTTTCAAAACAAAAGCTTTCCTCTCAGCTTAATAAAACCGTCAACAGTACTGTTGCCACTGTAATAAATCCGAGCACCCCAAGCGATAACCCGAGAATCCACTTTGTCCCCGGTGTCCGTCTGGAATAGGTGACTCTGTCAGCCACCTGCTCCTGCCCCGGCTGTACGTCATACCTATACACAGGTTTTTCTACCGGATGTGTCAATGATACAAATTCCGGATAGATATCGCCTCCCGGAATCATATAAAATCCTCTCTGTAAAAAGAATCCGGCTGCACCGACCGGCGTAACATTAATGGTTGCCTGTCCAAGATGAAGACACCTTGCCGCATCCACCATTGTCTGAAGCAGTGCTGTGCCGTATCCTCTGTGCCATCCTTCTGGGCGGACGTATAACATTGTGATATGTCCGTTTTTTTGCATGGCAGATACACCGTACAACTGTCCTTCTTCCCAGACACCCCACACAAAAAGTCTGTCAGCCGTCATTTCCTCCCAAAGGTATTCTGTGCGCACATAGCCATAAAACTGCCCGACTTCCTCTGCCGTGGCAATCTGATATCGTACGCACTGCTCATATATTTCATGCGCCATCTTTACTGCCAATCCTAATTCGGCGCCTTCCACCCATCTGATTTCCATGATTTTTGCACACCTTCCATCGTTCCGAAAGTTCTCTGTTTATCATATCATTTTTTTTCTGAAAATCCTAGAGAAATTTATTACACTGCCTTGAGAAACTCGATTTTCTCCACCACTCGCAAAGAAACGGCCATGCGTTTCTTCAACGCACAGCCGTTTCTTTCGGTTCTTATCGTTCTGTATGAAACACAGTTTCCTAATGCAGCTTTTCTTCTTCCTCTTCCGGTTCGTCTTTTGCCCAGCCAAACGCATATTTTACCGCCTTATTCCAGCCCTTCCGCTTTGCGGCACGGTCCTCCTCTGACATTTCCGGCGTAAAAACCTTCGCAATCTTCTGGTTCGATACCACATCTTCCTTGCTCTTCCAGTAGCCCACTGCAAGTCCTGCAAGATAAGCAGCTCCCATCGCAGTCGTTTCCACGCACTCCGGGCGCTTGACCGGAACATTAATCATGTCCGCCTGAAACTGCATCAGGAAATTATTGGCACTTGCGCCGCCGTCGACCTTTAACGATTTTAATTCGATTCCGGCATCGGCACGCATCGCATCGATGACGTCGCAAACCTGAAGTCCGATGGACTCAAGCGTTGCGCGGATAATATGATTCTTGTTGGTTCCTCTGGTCAGTCCCACAATCGTACCTCTTGCGTACTGGTCCCAATGTGGTGCTCCAAGTCCGGTAAATGCCGGAACCACATAACAGCCATGGGTTCCGTGTACTTTTTTTGCCATGTACTCAGAGTCTGCGGAGGAATCGATTAATCTCATATTGTCGCGAAGCCACTGGAGTGCTGCCCCTGCAACAAAAATAGAGCCTTCCAGTGCGTAGTTTACTTTTCCATCCAGTCCCCATGCAATGGTCGTCACAAGACCATTTTTTGAAAATACCGGTTTTTCTCCCGTATTCATTAAAAGGAAACATCCTGTGCCGTATGTATTCTTTGCCTCACCCGCATGAAAACAGGTCTGACCAAAAAGTGCTGCCTGCTGGTCGCCTGCTGCACCTGCGATCGGTACTTCATCCCCCAGGAAGGACGGATCGGTGTAACCATAAATCTGGCTGGACGGCACCGGTGTCGGAAGCATGCTCTCAGGAATATCCAGTTCCTCTAAAATCTCCTTGTCCCAGCACAGGTCATTGATGTTAAAAAGCATAGTCCTCGAAGCATTGGAATAATCTGTCACATGCACTGCACCCTTGGTAAATTTCCAGATCAGCCATGTCTCTACGGTACCAAATAATAATTTTCCCTCATTTGCAAGCTCTCTTGCACCTTTTACATTGTCTAAGATCCATTTGATCTTCGTTGCAGAGAAATATGCATCAATGATCAGACCGGTCTTTTTCCGGTAAACTTCTTCCAGTCCTTTTTTCTTCAATCCATCTGCGATATCAGAAGTTCTGCGGCACTGCCATACGATCGCATTGTAGATTGGCTCCCCTGTCTCCTTGTTCCATACGATGGAAGTCTCACGCTGGTTTGTGATACCGATCGCTGCAATATCGGAAGCCGCAGCTCCGATCATGTTCATCGCCTCCACCGAAACACCAAGCATTGATGACCAGATCTCATTTGCGTCATGCTCCACCCAGCCCGGATTCGGGAAAAACTGCCGGAACTCTTTCTGTGCCATGGAACAGATCTCACCTTTCTCATTAAATAAAATACAACGGTTGCTTGTTGTGCCCGCATCTAATGCCATTACATATTTTGCCATGCCTGTTTCTCCTTTCAATTCTGCTCCAAAATGCTCCCCTGTTCTTTCGAACTTTTACAATTTGACTGCACCATAAATCAGACATAAAAATGGGAGATGACACATCGAAAATATACTGCTGCACCACACAGCAGTATTCCTTTGAATCATCTCCACTCTCTGATTTCTACTCATTTATTCAATTATGTCTGAACTTTTGATTCCATTGATGGAATCATTATAGCATATATGCATAAAAAAGCAATGTTTTACTGAGAGTTTTTATATATTTTTATTATGCAATTTCTTGTATGATACGTTTTCTCTGTTTCACCACTTTTGGTTTATTGAATTCTTACCATCTTAGGATTTGTCTTATAGTAAACTGCTCTCGAAACCTTGCTTTTCTCCAGATACTGATTTTCTGCCAGATTCTCCAACACCACTTTAAAGTCAACTTCAACGTCACTTCAAAGTCAACTTCAATGTCACTTCAATTAAATTTCATTTTACTTTGAAGTACAGTTCTATTCTTCCCAATCCTGCAATCCATGTGCTATTTCCATAGTCATACATGACATTTCCAATCTTGTTTACTGCCCTGCTCGCCAATAACTTTGTCTCGTTTTTCTTCCTCCTGCATTTTCTGAAAGCCTGCGACATCTCTCTCATATTCCAACGGAATCAAGGCACTCATAAAGCGAATCTGTTCGGTGCGCTGGTAATTATTTACGGCATCCATAAATTCACTTACTTCAATATGCATATGATCCAAAGCTGTGAGGAACTTTTCTAACGATAAATCCGATTCTCCTCTCTCAAATCTTGAAATCTGAGAAGCTGAAACAGTCTCGTCCGAAATCTGTTTCAGTGATATATGTCTGTTTGTGCGCAGATTTTTAAATACCTGCCCTAAATTATCGTATTTTGGCAAATTTGTGTTTTCCTCTCTTGCGCTTTTATATCGTGATTACATCGTAAAGCTGCTTTACTAATGCTGCACTATCTTTACAATTCCACAATAAACTCTTCCACAAGTTTCGCACAATGCTCCGCCGCTTTTTTCTCAAAAGTAGGATAATCCATCTCCGCAGAGTTATCTGCCTTGTCAGAGATTGCACGGAGGATCACGAATGGGATTTCATTTAAGTATGCTGCCTGTCCGATCGCAGCCCCCTCCATCTCAGTACAGAGTGGGTGGAAGTTCTCTACAAGCTTGTCTTTTACCTCTTTATCACAGATAAACTGGTCGCCGCTTACTATCCTGCCGGAGAACACTTTCACTTCTGCGTTGACTTTCTCGCACACACTCTTGGCAAGGGATGCCATTCTCTCGTCTGCCGGAAAGCTTAAAGTTCCAAGCTGTGGGATCTCGCCTAATGGATAACCGAATACACGTACATCCATGTCATGCTGAAGGACATCTGTGGAAACTACAATGTCCCCAATGTCAATCTGTGCATCCAGAGAGCCTGCGATACCGGTATTGATGATATGTGTCACATCAAACAGATCTGCAAGGATCTGTGTGCAGATACCGGCATTTACTTTACCGATACCACTGCGCACGATGACAACCTCAACACCATTTAATGTTCCCTCAAAAAATTCCATGTTTGCTTTTTTTGTTGTTTTTGCAACATTCATTTTTGATTTTAAAGTTTCAACTTCAAGCTCCATTGCTCCGATAATTCCGATTTTTTTCATCTCGTTCTGTTCTCCTGTTCTCATTTACTTTCTCGTACTCTGACTCGTTTTATTCATCCATAAGCCGAACTGTTTAATTGGTATTCTA
>OGCY01000505.1_pt1 | contig 10492 bp, 13 predicted proteins | sample 1570311 | NCBI WGS metagenome assembly OGCY01 (sample SAMEA2582165, study PRJEB24529) | metagenome | biome: Human gut stool | place: China | collected 2011
GACATTGTTTGATTTTATGGAGATACCGTCATGAAAGAAGAAACGTCGGAGAAAATAGTAAAATCATATTGTCAGCATATCCGTGAAGAAATAGCACAATGGAAGGAAATAAACCAGAATGGGTGTAATGACCCGTTCTGGCCAGATGGGTGCAACATGAATCTAACACGGAACCACGTTATTTGCTATCAGCGACAGCTCCGGGAAATCTGCACAGAGAATCAACTGCCGTTACCGGACGAGTATTATTTTGCGGTTCCACCAAGAGTGGACAATAGCTACATGGCGAATCTGAAACAGACGCTGCGGGTGGAGAGATTACGTCAGACGGGGCGAATCACGACCGGACGCAAATATCAGTACGACGAGAAGCAAATGAGTTTATTTTAGAACCAGATAACAAAACCAAGCAATCATACCTTCCCCCGTAAGGATGCAACGGGGGAAGATACGGAAAGAGAGGATACAAATTATGAATGGCGTAATAAAAGATACTATTGTGGTAGTTAAAATAGGACAGCCTGTAACTGCAAATGAGCGCGCAGAGGAGTTTAACCTTACTGAGGGACGGCAATATACAGTACTTGGCTACGATGGGGATATTCTTGTAAAGAATGACTTGGGAAATGAGGAATTTTATAGCAAAGATTATTTTTATGAGTACCAGGGATTATATAGTATTTAAACTCAAGAAAGAGAGGAGTAACAATGTGTAATTGCATGAATGAGGTAATGCAAAAGATGAAAGAAAAAATGGAGCTTGAAAGCATAGAAGAACCGACAGAGCTTTTAACTGGCAGAGCTTACTTAGAGTTTACAGTAAAAGAAAAGGGAAAGAAGAAAGGGCGGAAGATGCCAGTATTATTGTCACGGTGTCCATTCTGTGGCGAGCTGTACGATTAGAAATAGATTCGATGGTTAGTATTTTTTTACACAAAATTTGAGAGGGGAAATGTCTATGGATGAAAAAGAAATATTTGAAATCTGCCAGAGCGTGGACAACTTCATTGCTGCGGAGCTGATGGAATCCATCGTGCACGGTACCAGCTATGATATGCTGGAAGCTCACCACGGCGTTCTACCTATCAGCAGGAGGAGTTTCTACCGGAGACGCGGGACAGCACAGCGACTTATGCGGCAGAGGATGGCGCATCTGGTGGAAGAGAAGAACGGACAGTATATGATTGTATGGGGAAATGAGGTTATAGTACATTGATAATTGAATATTGATGTCTGTAGGAGTATAATTTTTCTATAAAAAGACATAGGGGGATACAATGGAGAAAATAAAAATAATTGAAAAACATATTTTGAGATATATTTTTGTTCATGGGAAATATGAGTTCAAAGGGGAGCCTGCATTTGAATTGTATAAAAGATTATCGCAAGATATCGAAAAGGAACTTAATGTTGTCGTCGGTATTGAAGACTTTAATAGTGTATTTGCCAAACTAGTTGCCGATGGAATAGTATGTGTCAAATACGAAGATGAAAATGCGATTAAAAAAAAGGGAACCATTGAAGGGAACATAACATTTAATATGCGTGACTATGTTGTGCAGAATGAATATGTGGAATTAAAAGATGCTTTTCAATATGCAGATCAAAAATATTGTGATGTCATTGATATTTTTATGGTTCAGTTCGGGAGAATGGAAAAAACAGAAAGTGAATTGCAAAAACAGAAGGAAGAACTTCTTGACAAAATACATGAGCAAGAATGGCAGATTAAGAATTTTTATAATAATATTTTAACGATTTTAGGAATCCTTGTAGCTGTTTTTTCAGTCATTGGGTTTAATATCGGAGGCGTAAAGTTTATAATTGGTTCCGAAGAAAAACTGGAGCCCTGGGTGTATGCCGGAAGCATTGGAATTATAAATTTATGTATTATAATGTCGTTATATTTTTTGTTTGCTCTTGTAAATAAAGTTGTAAATAAAGATGACGACAAAAAAGGTATTTTTTCTGGGAAAATAATGGTTACATTGTTTTGTGCTTTTTTAATTGTGGTTATAATAAGTTTTGCGCTTGCATAATGCCAGGACCAACCACCAATCACGATGGTTGGTATTTTTTCGCCCTAAACTTGGCACAAATCTACTCTAAACCTATTGTATGATATTATCAGAAACGTTGTAGTGATAGTATCAGAAAGGGGAGAATACGGTGGGAGTAGATAAGAAAATCTTAGAACAGTATGTGGATGCGTGTGCACTCATAGGGGAGACAGAGCAGGATATTAAGAAATTGCAACGCAAACGGCAAACGATTGTGACGGGAAGCGTAAAAGGTTCAATGAATGATTTCCCATATGCAGAGACACATTTCAAGATTGAAGGAACATCGTTTACATACACGGATGATGCACAGCTGCGTATAGAAGAGAAACTGTTAGAGGAGAGAAAAGCCCAGGCGGAAGAAATCAAGGTACAGGTAGAGCGGTGGATGAACAGTATCCCGGTACGGATGCAGAGGATTATCCGTTATAAGTTCTTTGAGGGAATGAGCTGGGAGCAGGTGGCAATAAGAATGGGACGAAAGTGTACCGAGGGAAGTATAAAGATGGAGTTTCAGAGATTTATGGACGCTGCGTAAAAGTTTGTTACGATTGTTACACATGTTACGAAAAAGTAGGTTATAGTATAAACTGCAAGAGGTGAATTAAAAGAGCCATGAGCCGTTTGCTTCTTGCAACTCCCCCGACCCCGCAGGAACACCCGTCAAACGATGGGTGTTTTTTGTATATAAAGAAAAGGTAGGTGATGGTCCTTGCCAAAGGCAAAAGATGCGAGAGCGGACAAAGCCTTTGAAATGTATAAGCAAGGGCTTAAGCTAATAGAGATTGCAAACCAGCTTGGAATAGCCGAGGGAACTGTGCGGAGCTGGAAGAACCGGTATAAGTGGGATGATTGTGGTAATGCAACGTTGCAAAAGAAAGAAAAAAAGGAACGCAACGTTGCGAAAGAAAGTAAGCAAGTGAAGAGAGCAAAGAAAGAGCCTGTTGCACATGAAGTTGAAACAGTAATACAGAATACTGATTTGACCGATAAGCAACAGCTTTTTTGCATTTATTACATTCGTTGCTTTAATGCGACCAAGGCATATCAGAAAGCATATGGATGTGACTATCGTACAGCACAAAGTAATGGCTATCAATTACTTACAAATACTTACATTCGAGATGAGATTATGCGGTTGAAGCAGGAACGGCTCAACAGAGAGTTTTTGAGTGAAACAGATATCTTCCAGAAGTACATGGATATTGCGTTCGCGGATGTAACCGATTTTGTGGAGTTCGGAAACGAAGAGATGGAAGTGATTCTGGATACAGGGGAACATAAAACTATCACAGTAAGCCATGTTAATATCAAGAATGATACTGATGTGGATGGAAGCATTATTTCGGAAGTGTCCAAGGGCAAGGATGGGGTGAAGGTAAAACTTGCCGACCGCATGAAAGCACTACAGTGGTTATCTGACCATATGGACCTTGCAACGGATAAGCAGAAGGCAGAGATTGCTCTATTGAAATCCAGAGCAGACGCTGGCAAGGACGACCGCGAAAACAAGCTGGATAAATTCTTTGAGCAGATAGAAGGTGCACTGAAAGATGCTGAGTGATTTATATACACCGAAACAACTTGATACATTCCGGTTTGCTGTGAACAGCGATTATTTCATGCTGATTAATCATGGCGCCAAGCGTACCGGGAAAACGGTTCTGGACAATGACCTGTTTTTGTATGAACTACGCAGGATTAAGAAAATTGCTGCAGCACAGGGCGTAGAGAATCCACAATACATATTGGCTGGTGCTGACTTAGGAGCGCTTAATCGAAACGTCCTGATTGAACTTTCCAATAAATACGGTATCGAGTTTCATTTTGACAAATTCAACCGGTTTAAGTTGTTTGGTGTGCAGGTGTGTTGCTTCGGTCACTCTAAGATTAACGATTTGGGGCGCATCCGAGGAATGACAGCATATGGGGCTTATATTAATGAGGGAACGATGGCGAAGCAGGAAGTGTTTGACGAGATTAAGTCCAGATGCTCCGGCAATGGCGCGAGGATGCTGATTGATACAAACCCAGACAACCCCGAACACTGGCTTAAGAAAGATTTTATCGATAAAGCCGATGGAAAGACCATCAGGGCAGTGCAATATAGGCTGGATGATAATACTTTCCTGTCAGAGCGATATAAGCAGAATATGAAGGAAACAACACCCTCTGGAATGTTCTATGACCGCAATATTAATGGAATGTGGGTGATGGGTGATGGCGCTGTATATCGAGATTTTAATGCGAAGATGCATTACATCAGCAGGGAAGAACTGCAAAAGGTCAATTTCGTTAAATACATTGTTGGGGTTGACTGGGGATATGAACATTTCGGAGCAATTGTGCTGCTGGGAAAGGATGATAAGGGTTGTTACTATCTTATCAGAGAAATTGCCCGCCAGTTCGAGGAAATAGATTTCTGGTTAGAGCAGGCACAGAAAATCAAAGCCGAGTACGGCAATATACCATTTTACTGCGATTCTGCCAGACCGGAATATGTCAAGAAATTCAAACAAAATGGTCTGCGGGCAATTAATGCGAATAAAGCGGTACTAAGCGGTATTGAGCGCGTGGCGCAGTTGTACAAGCAGAATAGCTTGTGCATTGTGGATGACGTGGAGCGGTTCCGGGATGAAATTTATATGTATGTTTGGAATGAAAAGACAGGGGAGCCGGTCAAACAGTTTGATGATGTGCAGGATGCCATTCGGTATGCAGTATACACAGACGAAAACCACGGTGGCATCAGCATTTTGAAATAGAGGTGAGAACATGGAACTTGAGGTTATGAAAAAACTCATAAGAAAATACGAACCGGGACATACACGGTTTTCCTTGCGGGCGATGCAGGCGGAACGGTACTACCGGAATGAAACGGATATTCTGGTGAAAGTCAAGTCCGAAGACGAGAAAAAGAAAGAGGATTCTGATAACCCTCTGCGTAATGCAGACAACCGGATTCCCCGGAACTTCCACGGGCTTATCGTAAATCAGAAAGCCGCGTATATGTTCACGGCGCCGCCACTCTTTGATATTGGGAATGAGCATGGAAATGAAGTCGTGACAGAAGTACTCGGTGATGAATACCGGAAAAACTGCATGGAGCTGTGCATAAATGCTGCCAATGCGTCGGTGGGATGGATTCATTACTGGGAGGATGAAGATGGAACATTTCAGTGGGCGGTAGTTGACAGCAAGCAGATTATCCCCATCGAATCCCACAATCTGAAAAAGAAGTTGCTAGGTGTTCTCCGTATGTACGATGAAATCGACGAGGAAACAGGAGATACCTATGCAATTTATGAATACTGGGATAAGGAAAGCTGCTGGTCATTCCGACGGAAGAACGGCGATACCTTGGATGATGGGCTGTTCTACTACAATACGTTCATGGTGCCGGATACTGGCGATTTTACCGCAGAATATCGGCATGAATTCGGAGAGGTGCCGTTTATTCCATTCCTGAACAATAACACGGATACGAATGATTTGAAAAACATTAAGCCGCTGATAGACGTATATGACAAGGTCTACAGCGGTTTTATTAATGATTTGGATGATATTCAGGAGCTGATTTTTGTACTGTCCGGGTATGGTGGCACGGACCTCAACTCATTTTTATCGGACCTGAAAAAGTATAAGACCATCAAGGTGGATGGCGACGAGAGCAGCAACCCAGGAGTGAGCACGCTCAACATTGAGATTCCGATAGAAGCCCGTAACAGCGTGCTGGAAGCCACCAGAAAAGCTATTTTTGAGCAGGGGCAGGGGTTTGACCCACAGCCGGAGAACTTCGGAAATCAGAGCGGAGAAGCCCTTAAATTCATGTACTCACTGCTTGAGATGAAAGCCGGGTTGACGGAGACAGAGTTCCAGCTTGGGTTTGCCCGCCTCGTAAGAGCGATATGCCACCATGAAGGGATTGATTGCAAGAAAATTATCCAGACATGGACCCGCAATTGTGTAAAAAATGACACGGAACAGGCACAGATTTGCAAGGATTCAGTTGGGATTGTCAGCAAAAAAACGATTCTCAAAGCGCATCCGCTTGTCGAGGATGTAGACGCTGAATTGAAGCAGTTGGAGAAAGAGGCACAGGAAGCGCAGGAGAAAGCAGATGCCTACGCTGGTGCTTTTGGTGCATCTAAAAATAGCACTGAAACAGATAGCAATGAGAAAGCAGATGCCGAGCAGTGAAATGAGGTGAGAGCATGGGAGAACGGACAAGTGAATACTGGCAGGAGCGCTTCCGACAGATGGAAGAATCGCAGCATGATACATCCGTTCAGACCGTGCAGGAGATTGAACAGGAGTTCCGGCGTGCAGAGCAGGCGCTTGACGGCAAGATAAATGCCTGGTATCAGCGGTTTGCTGCCAATAATGGGATTTCAATGGTAGAAGCCAGACGTCTGCTTAACAGTGACGAACTGGAAGAGTTCCGGTGGGATGTGCAGGATTACATTAAATACGGGCGCGAGAATGGCATAAATCAGCAGTGGGCAAAACAGCTTGAGAACGCATCCGCAAAGGTGCATATCAGCAGACTGGAAGCGCTCAAGGTGCAGACACAGCAGGAGATTGAAAAACTGTACGGAAATTATCATGATTCCATCGATGAACATATCACAAATCTGTATACATCCGGCTATTATCACACGGCATATGAGGTGCAGCGAGGCATCGGTGTTGGTTGGCAGATGCAGAGCTTTAACCCGGAAAAGGTCAATGACATCATACATAAGCCCTGGGCGGTGGATGGACGCAACTTTTCAGAGCGCATCTGGACGGATAAAACGAAGTTGATTAACAATATGCACGATTCCTTAACGCGGATGTGCATTACAGGGGAATCGCCGGACAGAGCTATACGGGAAATATCCCAGAATATGAAAGTAAGCAGGTCACAGGCGGCGCGAATCGTTCAGACGGAATCGGCGGCTTTTTCTGCAAAGGCACAGGAAACTTGCTTTTCTGACCTTGACGTGGAAGAGTTTGAAGTGGTAGAGACATTGGACAGCCACACTTGCCCCACTTGCGGGGAAATGGACGGGAAACACTTCCCGATGAAAGATTATAAGATTGGTGTTACCGTGCCGCCGTTTCATCCAAATTGCCGGGGTTGTACCTGCCCGTATTTCAACGATGAATTTACTACGGGGGAAAGAGTTGCGCGCGGGGCAGATGGTAAGAAGTATTATGTGCCGGAGAATACGACGTATGAGGAGTGGAAAAAGTCGTTTGTTGATGGGGATGCGGAAGCGAGAGACAGGCTGGGACTTATCACAAACAATAATAAGAGTAACCCTAAATACTATGATTTTAACGGGAAAGATTTGAAAACAGTTGAGCAGGAAATCAGCCAGAATGATTATGAAACGGCAGTTATATTTGACAATGGAAAAGCAATCAGTTGTCAACTAGGCAATGAGGACACTATAAAATTTACTAAGCATCAGTTAAAATTGATAAAGGGAAAGGATGTTACGCATAATCATCCATTGAGTACACCGCCATCACCAGAAGATTTGTATTTGCTGGTAGATTATAAAGCCAAAAGTTTTAGAACTTGTGGGAAAAACGGTACATATGTGTTAGAATATAATGAGCAGATAGAAAAGCTTCCAAATTTTGAAACGTTTAGTTATGAATATAACAAGATGTTGGAAGAGTTAAATCCAAAAATTGTGAAGAAATATTTTAATGGTTCAAATGAACATGATGTTATTATAAGACTTGGTGACGCAATTTGGGAGGAACTCTACAAAAAGTATGGCGTGAAGCCAAGGTTTGAAAGGCGGTAGATAGTTTGGACGGGTATGAGATAGATAAATACAAATTAAATATTTTTTGTACTTGCTTAAAATGTGGGCATTTTAATTTACCAGGTATCCCAAATTCTTGTAAAGCATATCCAGAACGAGATGGCATACCAGCCGAAATATGGAATGGGAAAAATGCAAAATGTCCATATTTTAAAGAAAAACAGAGGTGACAGAATGATAACACTTATAAAAACCTTGGACATCCAAAACGCATCACTAAATGTGATTACAGCAGGCAGACGCCTTCCGCTTGCACGGTTTACCGGGAAAATTGAAATCACAGAACATCGGAGCATGACACCGATTCTCGGCAGAATGTGCAAAGGTGAAAAGAAAGTCTATGCGTCATTTATTTTATGCCAGGACATTGAATATCAAACAGATGATGAATTTAATACTGGAAAAGTATATGAAGCAGTCGGAGATGTGCAGGGGGAGCGGTCTTGCGAGAGGCTTATTTTTTCAGGACTCCGATTTGAAGATATGAATCCGTTGAATGGAACAGTAACCCTTGAAGTAACGGATTTGGAATTAATCAGAAAGATGCTTGAAATGTAATACCACCAGCCAATAACGGTTAGGTGGTATTTTTATACTCAAAATCAGTAATAACAGGACAACCGGAAATTTATGAACGAAACGGCGCAGAGGTGACGCCAGGTAGTTCCTCCGGGGGTCCTGTTTTTATATTGTCCAAAGCCTTATGACGTTTAAACTGACGGCAATTTGCCCTTATGCACGGCATCAAAACTGCATACTGCGGTGGAGGCACCACACTTAAAAACAGCGCAGGAAAGGAACTGGATGGAATTTTTAAAAGAAGTTTTGGATGAGGAACTCTATAAGCAGGTGGAGACAGCAGTTACCACCCACAACGCAAAACCGGAGAATAAGGATAAACAGATGAAGCTGGCAGACCTTGGTTCCGGTCAGTATGTGGATAAGGGAAAGTACGATGCTGCCGTAGCAGAAAAAGAGAACCTCGAGGGTCAGATTAAGACACTCAACACAACTATCGGAGATTTAAAGAAGAACAATGCCGATAACGAGACGTTACAGACCACTATTGCCAATCTGCAGGGAGAACTCAAAAAACAGCAGACTGCAAGCGAGGAGATTGCGAAGACCTATGCCCTGAAAGAGCAGCTCTCAAAGCAGGGTGTTCTGGACCCGGATTATCTGATTTACAAAACGGGTGGACTTGAGAAGTTCAACTTTGATAAGGAAGGTAAGCCGATTGGAGTGGAAGAGGCGATAAAGCCCTATAAGGAAGATGCAGCAATGGCGCACCTGTTTAAGCAGGAACAGCAGAAACCGCCGTACAACCCTAAGAATGGCGGCGCAGGCGGTGTGACGAATCCATTCGCAAAAGACACTTTTAATCTGACCGAACAGGGACGTATGTTAAAAGAAAATCCGGCGCAGGCAAAAGAACTTGCGGCAGCAGCCGGAGTAACACTGTAAGAAAGAGAGGATGATAATTTATGGCAATTACAAAGATTGCAGATGTAATTGTACCGGAGCTTTTTAACCGGTATGTAATCAACAGAACAATGGAGCTGTCCGCGTTCTTCCAGAGTGGAATCGTGGTAAACAGCCCGGAATTTGATGCACTGGCAAGCGAGGCAGCCAGAACACACAATATGCCGTTCTTCGAGGATTTACAGGGAGAATCCGAAGCAATCCTTGAGGATGTGAAGATGACCGCAAAGAAAATCGGTTCCAACAAGGATGTATCTACCACAATCTACAGACAGAATATGTGGGGAGCAAGTAACCTTTCCGCGGCACTGGCAGGCGCTGACCCGATGAAAGCCATCGGTGACCTGGTAGCATCTTACTGGGCAAGAGATATGCAGAAGGAACTTATCTCAATCCTTGCGGGAGTGTTCGGCACCACTACTGCGGGTGCAGAGGGTACACCGGCGGCAGAAACCAGAATGGCAGACCACATTCTTGACCTTACGACCGGAAAAACGGATGCTGCAAAGCAGATTAGCGCATCCGCATTTATTGATGCCTGCCAGCTTTTAGGGGATGCGCAGTCGCAGTTATCCGGTGTGGCGATGCATTCTGCAACAAAGTCTTTTCTGAAAAAGTTGAACTTAATCGAGACGGAACGCGATTCTACAGACGTGGAGTTTGATACCTACCAGGGCAGACGCGTGACCGTGGACGATGGATGTCCGGTAACTTCCGGCGGCGTGTATACAACATACCTTTTTGGTAATGGCGCGGTAGCGTATGGCAATGGTTCTCCGACCGGATTTGTTTCAACGGAGGTTGACCGCGATAAGCAGACCGGCGGCGGTATCGATTATCTTATCAATCGTAAAGCGTTCATCCTGCATCCGAGAGGAATTGCGTACACCGGAGCTGTTCGTGAGCATGTAGAGACACCGCTTCGTGCAGAACTTGCCAAGGCAGAGAACTGGAAACCGGTATATGAGCCGAAACAGCTTCGTATCGTGGCAATTAAGCACAAAATCGGTTAGGGGGTGCGATATGGCAGAGGAAAGCAGGCTGACAGTCGAAAGGCTGTCGGCACTTCTCGGAATTAGTGAACCAGATGAGACGGTAAAGGTTCATTTGGAGTTTACACTTGAA
>OGCY01000507.1_pt1 | contig 10482 bp, 7 predicted proteins | sample 1570311 | NCBI WGS metagenome assembly OGCY01 (sample SAMEA2582165, study PRJEB24529) | metagenome | biome: Human gut stool | place: China | collected 2011
TGCCAATCCACGGTTGAATCGATTCGAACATGTATATTCCTTCCTATACAATCATTCAAACTCCAACACTTAATTATACCATTCTTATTGTGAAAGTTAAATGACTGTATACAATTTAATTTAATATGTGTAATTAAAGATTAATTATACCTACCCTTTTATTTCGTCAATAAATGGGCTTATCGCTCGTTCTAGTATACCATGTAGAGCCGCTATGAGTACACCGTAATTTACGATTGGTGTGCCTTGTACAACGGCACATTCAATGCGTCGTAACACCTCGCGGCGTGTGAGCATACAAGCACCACAATGAATGATTAAATCATACTGAGATACATCTTTTGGGAAGGCGCCCCCACTAGTAAATTCTAGCTGTAAATCTGTATGACCTTGCTTCTTAAGAAGATTAGGAATCTTTACAGTACCAATATCATCACATTGGCGGCGATGTGTACAACCTTCACTGATAAGCACCTTAGAACCTGCTTTTAAATTTTTAATTGCCTCTACACCAGCTACTAAGTCCTGTAATTTTCCTTTAAAGCGGGCCATCAAGATGGAGAACGACGTCAACGGAATTGTATCAGGTGTTAACTCATCGACGCGATCAAAAGCTTGCGAGTCACAGATAACCATCTTAGGTGGATATTTAAGAGAATTAATCATAGCAGGTAATTCTTCTGTTTGGCACACTAACGCTAAGCCTTTATAATCCAATATTTCACGAATAGTTTGTACTTGTGGCAAAATAAGGCGGCCCTTTGGCGCTGCACTATCGATAGGACATACAAGAATTATGGTATCCCCCTCTTCTACTAGGCCTTGTAATAGAGTTTGATCACCTTCTACATCAAGCGGTGTTAACCCACCCAAGAGATCAAGTAATTCTAAACGTTTAGCTTTAGATGTAAAATCGGCAGAGCCAATCACTGTAGCTAAATCAGATAATCCCTTATGAGTTTCTACATAAGTAGATACATCTGTTTTATTTTCTATGTTGTTTTCTTTATCATTTTCTTGGTCAATTTCTGCATTGATTTCATTTATAAATAATGCAATAGGCACATTGTTTTGTTTTAATAGGCCTAACCAATGCATATCATCAGCAGTTGGTTCTTCATCGGTACGAAGTACATAAACAGCGAGGTTAATCTTCTTCACAACCTCTTCTGTTTTCTCCATCCGCAATGTACCTAATTCAGTTGTATCGTCTATACCAGCTGTATCGGTAATCACTACAGGTCCTAGTGGTAAAATCTCCATAGATTTACTCACAGGATCTGTCGTTGTCCCTGCCACTTCAGATACAAGGGATACAGGCTGATCTGTTAACATATTAATCAATGTAGACTTACCAGCATTACAACGACCAAAAAAGCCAATATGTACGCGGTTTGCTTTAGGTGTTTGTTCCATAGTCTATCCTTTTATACAAAACCTTTAAATACAGTAAAAGCGCAGCCCGTAGACTACGCTTTCACCGTGGATTGTAAATTGTATTTACATTATACAGAATTGCTATCGATTTGTCATTACTAAATTTACATAATTCGATATCAAATTTAATATACCAATTATGATATTTAATTAAAAATCCACTATATATAGTAATTACGTAGTAATAAAGAGTATATAGTTATCCATTGCTATTGCTATTGCTATTGCTATTGCTAAGCAATTATACTCTAAATTCTACAGTTTCCGTATCATCTGTATGCTCTTGACCATCCATATAAGCAATGAGTCGTTCTAATTCTGCTTCAGAGGAGAAGGCAATTTCAATCTTACCTTGTACCTTTTTACCAGCGCGGAACTTAATGTTTACAGGAGATCCTAAGCTTAGTTTTAAACGATCCATAAGAGCACGTACCTCTGCTGTACTTTGTGGTTTAGCACCCTTTGCCTTAGGCGTTTTATTTTGCATAGACTTCACAAGAGCCTCTACTTGACGTGCACTTAATTCGCCCTCTTTAATGCGTTCAGCAGCTTCCATTTGTTGAGCTGCACTACGCAATGCCAACAATGGACGAGCTTGACCTACCGTTAAGTCACCTTCGATAAGATCTTTTTGTACAGAATCACATAATTTCAACAAACGAACCATGTTTGCAATATAAGAACGGCTGCGACCTAGACGAGCAGAAATCATTTCTTGTGTTTGTTTGTAAGTATCCATTAGACCTTGGTATGCCAAAGCTTCTTCAATTGGATCTAAGCCTTCACGTTGTAGATTTTCAACGAGGGCTACCTCTGTCATTTCTTCTGTATTATATTTCTTTACAACAACTGGTACTGTTTCTAAGCCTGCAATAATAGCGGCACGGTAACGACGTTCACCAGCTACAATTTGGTATTTATTCTTTTGTTTACGTACTACAATTGGTTGGAAAATACCAAGATTTTTAATAGATTCAGCTAATGTAGCTAAACTATCTTCATCAAAACTTTTACGAGGTTGATCTGCATTCGGAACTAATTCAGAAATTGGTAATTCATGTATTTCCTTTTCAGGCAATACAGACTCTACAGAGTCAACTTTCATCAAATTACCAAGGCCCTTACCCAATCCGGACGCTTTACTTTTTTTACTTTTCACTTCTCTAGGCATATAACTAACCTCTCTCACCTTACATATAGTGTGCTATATATTAATTTAACAATACTGCTATATTATCTAAACTATTTACTAAGATTTTGAAGCCTTAATCACTTCTTTAGCTAGTTTCGTATATACATCGGCACCCTTAGATTTTGGATCATATACGATAATCGGTTCCCCATAACTTGGCGCTTCGCTAAGTCGTACATTACGAGGAATAATTGTTTTATATACTTTACTACCAAAGAATTTCTTAACTTCATCAGCTACCTGAATAGATAAATTTGTGCGACCATCAAACATAGTCAATAACACACCTTCAATTTCAAGATTTTTATTAGAAGTTTGTTGTACGATAGTTATAGTTTTAACTAGCTGACTTACCCCTTCTAGTGCGTAGAATTCGCTTTGAATCGGAATCAATACACTATCTGCCGCTGTGAAAGCATTTAATGTTAGTAAACCAAGAGATGGCGGGCAATCGATAATAATAAAATCATATTCATCACGCACTGGTGCCAATGCTTTTTTCAACATTGTTTCACGTGAAACAACAGAAACCAATTCTACTTCTGCACCAGCTAATTGAATTGTTGCAGGCGCCACAAATAGCTTTTTAAGCATTGTAGGCTGAACGATATCAGCAATAGGCTCACCATCAATTAGAACATCGTGTACACAGAGTTCTAAATCATCTTTTTCAATGCCTAAACCAGAGCTAGCATTACCTTGTGGATCTAAATCAACAAGCAATACTTTCTTACCAGCATCAGCCAAACAAGCGCTCAAATTCACGGATGTTGTTGTCTTACCAACACCGCCTTTTTGATTAGTAATAGCTATAACTTTGCCCACTTAATTCACCTCGCATATTCGTTCAAAATAGTTCTTTTTCATTATAACATAAATCAACTGTAATTATGGTAATTACAAATCAAATTCTTAGAAAATTAATCTATTTATATAGGTAATTGTATTCTAAAAACTAATTTTAATTAGAATCAGTTAGCTTAAATATATAATTGTATTCTAAAAGTTAATATTTGATCAGAATCAATTAGTTTACATATAAAAATCTAACTTAATAATCTATTCTGATTTACATGTACAATTGTTTCACGTGAAACAATTAATCTTTTTTCTATTAATAAAATAGAAAATTATTTTTACAATAAAATGTTTCACGTGAAACATTTCATAAAAAAATATATTAGACACAATAATAGTAATCATAATAATTGAAGTCATAGTAAAAAAATTATAGAAATAATACTAGAAGTAATCGTAGAAATAATTTTAGCAATAATAATATCAATATAAGTAACAGTAGAAATATATTTTTTAGAAAATAATTACAAAAAAATATTAGGTTTAAAAATATACTTTTAATACAAATGTATACACAATGACAAAATTTATCCAAAATTTTATTGATGCTTAGATCAGATTGCAAATTCACAATATGCTAATACTTAATATAATTTTATATAAGGGTATCAGGCATATTAAACAAAGATATTAAAACTCTAACTATCTTTATATTAATACTTACTAGTGTTAAAGCTTTAATTATGTATTAAAAATATTTATTACTATATGTAGTGTAAGTAAGCTAATAACTTTTATTATAAAACTACATATAGATATAGCTTGAAGCTATATCTATATAGTACTAAATTATATGAGAATACAGGCCCCATATGCTTTGACAGGCTTTCATCATATCTATATACTATTAACTAGATAGTAATTAGATTGATTATCTTTAATATAGTTAAATTGATTATATTACATGATCTAAATATATAAATAATAGTAAGCACACACGCTCTACGGATACGCAGAGCTTTTTATTTTTGAAGAGGAGGCGTTTCCATGCCCATCTATAACGGAATGCTTCCTGCCATCGATAAAGCAGAAGTAAAACGATACGCAGGACTTCGTCACGCAGAGGATTTCCCACAACAATATGTAGACGAAGCATGTAAGGAAATCCAATTATTAGCTACACCTAAAGGTGTATACCAAGAATATGATTATGATGCAGAGACAAAAACAATTTTAAGCAATCCACCGCTTAAAATTGAAGGCTCTATCATTGAAAAACATTTAGAAAAGTCTACAAAGGTCTATGTATTAGGTGTAACAGTAGGCGAAGATGTAGAAATTCGCAGTGAACAGCTTTTTAAACAAGGTAACTACACCGTAGGTTTATTGCTTGATGCAGCAGCTACAACAGCAGTAGAGCAGGTAGCAGATCAAGTAAATGAAGTAATCAATACAATCGCTAAAAAACAAGGTTATAAACCAACATGGCGCTTTAGCCCTGGTTACGGTAACTGGCCACTAGAAATTCAGCCACAATTAGCTAAAATCATAAAAACAGAGATGATTGGCTTACAAGTTACAGAAAATTATTTATTGTTCCCACGGAAGTCTGTAACGGCGATTATCGGTTTAATGCCAGCAAACGAAGACCTTAAAACAAAACGAGGCTGTACTTCTTGTTCACAACAGGACTGTGCATCTCGTAAGTTACCTGAAAAAGCAACTACTAATGAACAGAACAAGGCAGAGGAAGATAGTAGTAAGACTACTGCTGATGTATCAGGTATCGCTATGAAAGGCCAACCAACAGAATAATGTTTCACGTGAAACAGTTCGATATTTAGGATGTTAAAGGAAGATGTTTATGTATATTTTTGACGGTGCTATGGGCACAATGCTTCAAGCAGCAGGCTTAGAAGAGGGCTATTGTCCAGAGCTATTTAATGTAGAGAAACCAGAAGTTGTAAAGAATATTCACGCACAATACTTACAACATGGTAGTGATGTAATTACTACTAACACATTCGGTGCTTGTGGACTTAAGTTAGAAGATTATGACTTACAAGATCGAGTAAGAGAGATTAATATTGCAGCCGTAAAGGTAGCAAAAGAAGCTATTGCAGAGGTTAAACCATCTGCTCGTGTAGCTGGTTCTATGGGTCCTACAGGTCGTTTCTTACAGCCATTAGGTAATATGAGCTTTGACTCTATTTATGACACATATCGTGAACAAGCAGATGCATTGATCGAAGGTGGCGTAGATTTCATTATCATTGAAACTATCATCGACGTACAAGAAATGCGTGCCGCTTTATTAGCATCTCTTGATGCTCGTGAAGCAGCAGGGAAGACAAAAGAAGATGTACAAATCATCTGTCAATTTTCTTTCAGTGAAGACGGTCGTACTATTACAGGTACACCACCAGCAGTTGCAACTACTATCGTAGAGGCTATGGGTGCTGATATTATTGGTATTAACTGTTCCCTTGGACCTGAACAAATCACACCTCTTATTGAGGAAATTGCAAGCGTAACAAACTTGCCAATTATCTGCCAACCAAATGCAGGCATGCCTCAATTAATCAATAAACAAACTGTATTCCCACTTACAGCAGAAGAAATGGGTCCATTGATGCTTCCAATCGTAGATGCAGGTGCAAACTATGTAGGCGGCTGCTGTGGTACAACACCAGCTCATATTCAAGCAATTTCTGACGCTGTAAAAGCACATACACCTAAGGAACGTGCTCACGTAGAACCTAAAACAATCATTACTAGCCGTACTAAATTGTTAGAATTAGGTCACAATACAAAACCTCTTATCATTGGTGAACGTATCAATCCTACAGGCCGTAAAGTTCTTGCTCAAGAGTTACGCGATGGCTCTTTCATCCGCGTAAAACGAGACGCTTTGGACCAAGTAGAAGCGGGTGCAGACATCCTCGACGTAAACATGGGTGTAGCTGGTATGGACCAAACTCCATTGATGGAACGTGCTATCTTCGAATTATCCATGCTCGTTGAAACTCCATTGTCTATCGACACATTGGACCCAGTAGCTATGGAAGTAGCTCTTAAAAACTACCCAGGCCGCGCTCTTATCAACTCCGTAAACGGGGAAGAGGAGTCCATCACTCACGTTATGCCATTGGCTAAACGCTATGGTGCAGCTTTACTTTGCTTGCCAATCTGCAGTGGTGATTTGCCTGAAAAAGCAGAGGACCGTGTTGCTTTAGCTGAAAGCATCGTAAATCGCGCTTATGGTTATGGTCTTCAACCACATGACTTATTACTTGATCCATTGGTATTAACACTTGCCAGCGGTGAAGATAGTGCACGTCAAACATTGCGTACATTACAGTTATACAAAGAGAAATTTGGCTTCCCAACAGTAATGGGCTTGTCCAATATTTCCTTCGGTATGCCTCAACGTCCTTACTTGAACGGCCAATTCTTAACAATGGCTCTTGCTTGTGGCTTAACAACACCAATTATGAATCCATTAAACTATCCAGCTAAAAAAGCGTTCGTATCTAGTACAACACTATTAGGCTGGGACCCAGGTTCTGCAGAGTTCATCAAAGAATACGGCTACGAAGATGAAACAAGTGCTCCTGGTAATGCTGCTCCAAAAGGTCCTGAAAAGAAATCCTTCGACAGCAATGATCCTTTAGCGAATATCCGTGCTTGTGTAGAACAAGGCGAAAAAGAAGCTATTGTTGACCTTGTGAAAAAAGCGTTGGCTGACGGCATGGACCCATTAGATATTACGAAAAAAGGCTTATCTGAAGCGATGAATGTAGTAGGGGATAAATTTGGTTCTGGTAAATTATTCTTGCCACAAGTAATGCTCGCTGCCGAAACAATGCAAGCTGCTTTCAACACTATTAAAGAAATCATTCCTGCTAGTGAAAGCTTGGATAAAGGTACAGTCGTTGTGGCAACCGTTAAAGGCGATATCCATGATTTAGGTAAAAACATCGTAGCAGCCTTGCTTGAAAACAATGGTTACAAAATCGTCGACCTTGGCAAGGACGTTGATCCAGAAGTCATCGTTCAAGCGATTAAAGACAATAAGGCAGCTCTCGTTGGTATTTGTTCCTTGATGACTACAACAATGCCTCAAATCGACAATACTATCGCTGCTATCCGCGCTGCAGGCCTTAAAACTAAGGTTATGGTTGGTGGTGCCGTAGTTTCTCAAGACTACGCAGACCAAGCGGGCGCAGACATCTATGCTAAAGACGGTATCGCTGCCGTTAACCACGCAAATGATTACTTTGAAACATTAGAAAAATAATTTCTAATTTACATGACACAAAACAAGGTGAAAGCTCATCTTAAAAACTTATTTTGATGGTAAAAACCACGTAAAAGATTAAACATGATTAGCTTTCACCATATGTATAGATCAAGAGGTACATGATGACATTAAGAGAGAAACATCAACAAGGGAAGTTCACCATCACTGTTGAATTAGACCCACCAAAGAGTAGTTCTGCTCAAAAAGTATTCGACCAAGCAGCGCGTTTAAAGGGTAAGGTTGACGCTATCAACATCGCTGATAGCCCTATGTCCAAAATGCGTATGAGCCCAATTTCCTTGTCTTATTTGTTACAACACAATAAAGATATCGAGACTATTTTCCACCTTACATGTCGCGACCGTAACATCATCGGCTTGCAATCCGAATTACTTGGCGCTGCAGCACTTGGCGTAAATAATATCTTAACCCTTACTGGTGACAAACCAGATAATGGGGACCATCCATTTGCACAATCCGTATTCGAAGTAGACTGCATGGGCTTACTTAACATCGCTAAAACTTTGAATTCTGGCAAAGACTTGGCAGGTAATGACTTAGACGAGCCTACAAACTTCTACATCGGTGCTACTGGTAACCCTGGTGCGCCAGATTTAGAAATTGAACGTCAAAAATTGGCTGCTAAAATTAAAAATGGTGCGCATTTCGTACAAACACAACCAATTTACGATTTAGAACAAGCAAAACGCTACATCGATAAGATGTCTGAATTCGATGTACCTATTATGCTTGGTTTAATCCCACTTAAAAGCTTTAAAATGGCCACATATCTACATGAAAAAGTGCCTGGGATCAACCTTACACAAGAAATCCTAGACCGCGTAGAAAAGGGCGGTAAAGAAGCGGGTACAGAAATCGCTATCGAAACATTGGAACAAATCAAAAAAATCGCTGCAGGCGTACATATTATGCCTTTAAACGATATCGATACAACATTACACATCATTGACCACGTATAAGACGTCATAAAATGATTATAGAACACCTTTCCCACGGCCTCCAAAGAGAGCTAAGTCGTCCTTAGGGAAAGGTGTTTATTTTATTTAATAAGCCTAGAGAAAAAGAAAAAGGATGCAAATCATAGATTTGCATCCTTTATTCATACATTAGATTAATGGCTTATCTTTAATTTCTTTTGGTTTACGTGGGTATTGTTTAGGTGTTTTACCTGTTTTCTTAATGTACAGGATTGCTCGTTTATCATCCAAAGTTGGAAGTGTAACAGTACGTACTTCTTCAATCTTAGCTTTCAATGTGCTAAGAGCTTTATTGGATTCTCCCACTTCTTCTTCGTAGATGGCGCCTTTTAAAGCAATAACGTAGCCACCTTCTTTTACATATGGTACAGTCCATTCTAACAGAATAGGTAATCTCGCTACTGCACGGCTCGTAGCAATATCGAAGCTTTCACGGTAATCTTGATGACTAAGATCCTCTGCACGGCCATGTAAAGTAGTACAGTTCGTCAATTGTAGCTCATCCATAATGGATTCAAGGAAGGTAAGACGTTTTTTCAAAGAATCAAACAACGTAACCTTTAGACTACGGTCGTAGATGGCCAATGGAATGCCCGGGAAACCAGCTCCAGTACCAACGTCAATAATGGACATACCAGATTTAATGATATGTGGGTCATAGCAGGAGAGGGAGTCGATCATGTGTTTAACCACAACCTCTTTCATGTCTGTAATACCCGTGAGGTTGAGATATTTATTTGTTTCAATCATGCGCGCATAATACACGTAAAAGTCTTTTGCTTGCTCTTCTGTACAAAGCAAACCAAATTGGCTCATTTGCTCCATCATATATGAAACAAATTCAGACTCAGGTGCAATAGGCACATCGTATTTTTCTTTCATAAGTACTCCTAATGAATTATCTGATATTTATATGCTAGTAAAAGTAATCGACACATAGCTAGAAAATCTCATGTCATATGGTAAATCATATTAACAATATATAAGTTATAAGAATAGTATTTCTTATTTCAAAGGCTATAAAACTCAAAAATTTGCGTTCTACGCCGTTTTTAATCTATTTTATATAAGTTTATATATAAAAACTTATATAACGACTATACAAGCGAAATATTTAAGTCATTTTTCTTTATATTATAGCATATTCTCAATTAATTCTCATTTAAATAGATGTATTTCCTAAAAACACCATCTTAACATAGAGCAGAAGAGGTATTAATCAACCATTATCATTTAAATAACAATATTGAGAAATCGGTCCATCTTTTTTCAATTTCATCATTCATTTTTTCATCAACTACATTTCACAGTTTATTTCTAATTTATCACCATGAACTTTTCTTCACTTATAGATTATTTTGTCTATTCTGAATGTACACTTAATGTATTCTCCTGGTGTACATATTTTAATTATAGAATACTATGTATTTTATAAATATTCATATAAATATACAAACACGATGAGCATCAAGAAAGAGAAGCGTTATAACTAAAAAAGCTAGCTAATTTTATTAGCTAGCTTTTTCTATGTAATCACATATTTTATTTGCTTCGATTGTATTGTTCTAGTTGGATCAACAGAACAGATACGTCCGCAGGGGATACGCCAGAGATACGACTTGCTTGGCCGATGGAGTGAGGGCGGATTTTATTGAGCTTTTGTTGAGCTTCAAGAGAAATGCCCTTAATTTGTGTATAGTCCCATTCTTTTGGAAGAATTTTTTCTTCTAGTTTGCGAACCTTATCGACTTGGT
>OGCY01000514.1_pt1 | contig 10378 bp, 8 predicted proteins | sample 1570311 | NCBI WGS metagenome assembly OGCY01 (sample SAMEA2582165, study PRJEB24529) | metagenome | biome: Human gut stool | place: China | collected 2011
ATCGTTTGAATCCATTAATCCAAATTCATTGGAATCCATAGCTTTGATGATATTTTGTAATTTCTCATAATCTGGTCGAGGCATGAGGATATCAATATCGTCATCCCAAGGAATAAATCCCTTATGTCTAATAGCCCCAATTAGTGTACCATACGCTAATGAATATCTAAGATTATGCTCTCTACAAATTTTATCAATAAAAACTAGAACAGGTAACATTAAGTTTTGTGTATCCCTAATATTTTCTACTAACTCCATTATACTCCCCTATTAATATAATGACCTATGACTAATATATTATCCTAGTGAATCCTTTACATTATTTGCTAAAAAATCTTTATCGTAATAAATAGCATCATCTACAGTATCAAACTCTAATATACTAGTCTTATCAAATTCTTTTATTTCTAATTTTAGTCTATCTAGATGTTTCATATATAGATATTCCCAAACATGATGATTATATTCATCTATACCTTCTACATCTAGAATAACTTGTCTAAAGTTCTCACTAAATTGTCGATCAAAATAGACAAATCCTAACATAATATGTCCACTAGGTGCTCCTATTGTTACATCATGTATATAGCCATGTTCATCAGTTGTTACAACCCACTCATCAGTATTATTTTCTACATAGATGGTCGAGTAAAAACCGCGATACTCATAAGCGTTGAACAAGTTTTCTGGGTAGTAATTATCTACAGAGCAAATATAGGTGTTATCTAATTGATCTAATACTAATCGTAAAGATGATACATTATCTTGCGTATCATAGTGATTATTCACAACAATTTTCACATTATATTTATCTTCCAAATAGAAGAACATCTCTTTTTTATAACCCACCACAAGGGTAATATCAGTTATACCGACAGCTTGTAATTGTTTAATTTGTCGCTCTACAAGGACTTCACCCTTAATAATACTTAGCCCTTTTGGGCAATAATCACTAATAGGCTTAAAGCGCTTAGATTTACCAGCTGCCAATATAATCGCATTGGTTACTTTATGTTGTTCAATGTAATCATACTGCTTATGAGTTACATACTCATTAAATTCATTTCTCGAAATCATATGCTGAAATTAACCCACTCACTACTATACAAAATCCTATCAACATTTGGCTCATAGTCAATTCCATACCAAATAATAGATAGGAGAAAATCGCCGAAAAGGCAGTATAACTAATATTTAACGCCATCGCTCTACTAACACCAATGGTCGCTAACGCTCGATAATAACAATAATAGGATGTAGATCCAAATATTGCGGCCATTCCTACATAAGAAAGACTAGAATTTAAATCTATACTTTCACCATATGAGAAGAAAACAAAATATAAAGCCAGCACTGCACCATAGGTAATCATAGATAAATTTTGTCTAATACAGATGGCGCTTAAATTTGATATTTCTCCTGATTTCATACCATAAGAGCATAAAACAGCTTCACTACCCCAAGCACAAGCACACAGTAAAGCAAAAATTATCCCCATTACACTTCTGTTTGTATGGTCTTCATCAATAACACCTAGTGCAATAATAAAAGCAATTGCTATAAATAAGGCAATAACTTGATAGGGCTTTCTCTTTTCTTTCAAAAATATATAAGCAAAGAAAAGGCCTACTGCTGGATAAATAGAACTAATAATAGCAGTAATAGTAGGTCCAGTATATTCAATGGCTAACATAAAGGAACACATCCCTATAGGTCCACCTAAGAGTGATCCAAGCCAAATATATTTTGACTTTGCTTTTTTTATATCTTCAATAACAGCATTAAATCGCCCTGTAACAAGTATAGATATATTAATCAGTAATGCGCTCACCATATCATGGATGAATGTTATAAATATGGGAAATAATAAGGGGACCATAAAATATATGGAATACATGGAAAAATAATATCCCATAAAACTAGTATCAGCACCCCAAAATATACCTGAAAGAAGAGCATTAAGCATAGCTATCTACCAATTCACGAAATTCTGATATATTTCGTGCCTCATTGAATACAATTTGATAGAAAGTTTTTGCATAATTGTATTGTTGCTGAGCATAAGAACTATTCAATAATTCTTTATCTTGTTTTGCTTCGCACCAATTACTCCATAATAGACCAACCATAGCAATATAGGAGTAAATCTTATACCTCTTTAACTGTGTTACTTGATTCTCAAAATATATGTCGATAATTCGATCTATCTCTTGTCGGTCAAACAAGGAGTAGACAATAAACATGGCCAAATCTAAGTCTGGATCTTGCATCGCAGCATATTCGAAATCTATGATATATATATCTTGATTTTCTGTAACTAAAAAATTGTCACATACCGCATCAATATGGCATAAAGTCCAATCCTTTACCAAGTTTTCTATGATAGGCTCTAAAGACTCTATATTCTTTTTTGTTTCCTTATAGTCCTCATATTTACTAGCAGTTGGCATTAATGATTCATAATAATTAATATGCTCAAATACATCAAAACAATGCTCTACTCGATGTGATTGACTGTGAAAATCTTTCAATCGCTTTAAACACGCAGTAATTTCGTTCCAATCCTTTGGATTAACAGTATGAGAGTTTTCTATAAATTTTGAAATCTTATAGCCTTTGTCTCTATCAATATACACTACAGGTTCTACAAAGGCTTCATCCTTTATAGCTTGATATACTTCAAATTCTTGATGTCTATTAATTATTTTTTCTGTATTAACCCCTGGAACTCTAATGATATATCGTTCATTATTAATGCTAAAGATAAATGAATCATTTGTCATACCTTGTTTTAAAGGTGTTAACTCAATATCATTATTTTTTATATTAAAGACAGATTGAATAACCTCTAATATATGCAATATATATAACTCCCCATTATTATAAATATAATAAATATCTAATAATCAATACTTTCAAAAGGTTTGTGAAGTGCTTTATTAAAACGTCTCCATTGACTAATAAACTTACCTCTAAAGGTCAACAGTTTATACAATTCCTTATATATAGAATCTTTTTTTTCTTTACGATTATCTTTCCAACACTTTTCTACAGTAGATGGGATTATATCCTCAGAAAGTTGTAAAATAAAGTCTTTATCTAAACAATACAATTTACATGCATCTAGCCAATAATAGAATTTAAATGCATCAATTTCAAATTTTACAGGAGTTTGTAAGTTTTTAATATTTTCAGCTCCAGCTCTATTAATCATATATCCATGAGTACAAAATGCATTTCGTGTTGAATATAAATTTACATTATCTCCCACACTTCGTATACGTTTATGATGATAGATACTCTTTTGTAAAACTACTAAACGAGGTTCATCTGTTTCTTCTAAAAATTCTTTTATTTTTAATAATGAATCATAATTAAAATACTTTGTAAAATAAATATCATCTTCACAAATCATAATACTTTTTTCATCAGATTTAAGAAATTCTTCGTATACACCACAATGACTTAATGCGCAGCCAATTTCACTAGGTGATAAAAAAGTATCCTTTAAAGCTTTTGTATCCAATTCTTCTTTAGACATTCTATTCGCCATAACAGCATCAAAAAATCTAAATTCTATATTTTTTTTATTAAATTCATTTATAACATTTTGTCTACGTACTTCATTATTTTTATCTGATATTACAACAATATTCATTTTTCTCCCTTACACTTAAAGTTATAATTACATTTAATAATACAGTCTAATGTCTAACTTATTTAATTTCCCTTATTTAATACTATCCCCATGCTTAATACGCCATGCCGCAAGTTCCCGCATGTTTTTAATCATATCTCCATAGGATTGAGGCATAGTCGTACTTTGTTCTAAGACTTTTCCGTTTTTATCAAGATATAATCTATGGTTAAAGACAAATTCCTCTTGTGTAAACAAGCTTGGTACCATCGCTTCATAGGTTTGACCAGGTTGGCCCGCCAGTTCTGCCAAGGTAGGAATGATTTGAATGCTCATGCCAAAAGCGTTTGGAGCGAGCCAGTCTTTATGAATACCACGACCATAGAAGATAATAGGAATCGTAGACGCCACATTAGGACCTACTTCACGAGCAAAGTTAAAGCGTTCGCTATGGTCACCAGTGATGACGAAGAGCGCAGACGGATCTGCTTTTTCTTCTCTAGCGATATATTCGCCCATCACGTGGTCTGCGTACCAAATATGGCCCATTTCGTTCAATTGCTTTTCATCATCGGAAATAGAATCAGGTACATGACCTTTTACCTTGCTCGCATCAAAGCCTTCCTTGGCTACATTAATGCTATACGGCGGATGATTAGAGGTCGTCATGATGACATTGAGGATTTTTTCCCCTCTATGTTGATCCATGTACGCTGAAATCGCTTTAAACAAGTCTTTATCGCCTACGCCCCAAGCATTGCCGTCTTCGCTTGTCATTTCGGAGGCATCGTGGAATTCATCGAAGCCTTGGGATAGAGCAAAGTTCTTAACATTTTGCCATGTACTAAAGCCACCGTACCAGAATACAGTTTTGTAGCCTAGTTTTTTCATAACAGAACCAATGCCTAAACCGTACGGTTGTTTGAAGCTTTCACCTTCGTAGTTAGGATATAGACCTGTGTCAGGCATACCAGTGAGTAAACCATTGATAGCTGGCATCGTCCCCGTACCTTGAGCGAGAGCTAGCTGTGTACTCATCGCTTGAGGACTAGCGGCGTATTTACGACCTTGTTCAACAAGGTACGCGCCAGGCTCGTTATATTCAGTCAGGAATGGCCACAAGCCATAAGATTCACCGAGTACTATATTAATAGACTGCGGTTGCTCCGCTAGGCGCTGAGTCGTAATAGTTCTTGTGAAAGAACCATCAAAATTAGTGCCATTAAACTTACCGCCAACAGCAGTGATTTTTTCGTTTAACTCTTGAGGCGTTAAGTTGATAACCTCTAGCTCAGCCGTCCGTTTCGCAATACTTTTAACGCGATACAAGGCCTGCACATCATCGAGGATATTTTCATTCAACAAATTAGAACTGAGGCGCGCCGCACTTTCCCAGTTAATGGAATTCGTATAGCTGAAAGCGCCGCCAAATCTAAAGAATAGACCTAGTACGACAATACCGATGGTGAGTCCAACGCCCGTCATCCACTGCGTTTTCTTTGTCTTTGGATACCAAGTAGGACAGCTAACTTGTTCACTAGCACTCAGTTGATCACTACCACTCAAGTCGTTGCCAACATAGTCGCTATATTTCTTTGTGCCCCACGCCAAAAATGTAACGAGGAAATAGCAAAGAGCGGCGCTCAATACTACGGCCCCAACGATGTACAGCAAAGCGTTATATTCGTTAATCGCCGTATTTACAATGGCGCTGATATCATCGTTTTTACCATTGATGAGCATCGCATTGTAGGAGGAGTTGAATATTTTGTAGAACGGAATGCGGCCTAAGAATAGGAAGGTCAACAGTACAGTCGCTATGGAATAGAGGACTTGTTTAATGCGCAAGGATGGCCATTTTGGTACAAAGGTATGCACCAACGTGCCTCCTAAAAAGCCTAGTAAACACAAAGAACCGACGGTCTTGAGACTCAATCTAAAGCCTAGCCATAAGGACGTGAGGATATTCTCCATCGTCACAGAAGCTAGTTGTGATTGAAATACTGCAAGAAACACGATTCTAAATGCAGTCAACAAAGCAGAGAAAAAGATAAATACCTTAATCTCTGTTCGTATGCCTTCAAATAATCGTTGCCATCGGTTCATCATTAACCCCTAACTGTTGGATCTTATAACTCTAACTATTAACCTAACACTACATAACTATCAACTATCTTGGATATTTCTTACATTTAGGCCCCTTACATCGTTTGCATTTACCGCATCCACGGTCGATAGTCCCAGCACCTGCTGATTTCTTAGCACTAGTACTCTCCTTGGCCCCCTGTTCAGAGGCATTACTATTCCATACGGAAACTATCGTTTCTGCTTTTTTTCGGATGTATCCTTTTCGGACTTTTTATCCTTTTTCTTGTCTTTCTTCTTATCTTTTTTCTTGAAAGTATCTGCCAAAAATACTGTTTTTAACTTATCGTTCAAGACTTTAAGCTTCTTTTCAGCCTTATCTTTCTTTTTCTTTAACTTTTCTTCGTCCTTAGCCTGTTTTTCTTCCTTGGACTTCTTATGTTTTTTCTCTTTTTTATCTTCCTTGGACTTTTTATCTTCTTTAAATCTCTTATCTAATTTAGATTTCTTATCTAATTTAGATTTCTTATCTTCTTTAGATTTTTTATCTTCTTTAGATTTTTTTTCGTCCTTGGATTTATTTAGGTCAGAGCCATTGATCCGCGCCCATTCATCATCAACGCGTTTCAATTGCTTTTTAAGAAGCTTTTCCATCTTCTTATTTGCTTTATCAGACTCTAAACCAGCTTTACCAAATAACAATGCATTGACCGCTGTATATGGATCAATGGAGGACTCATCATTATCAAATGGATTTTCCTCATCTAAGTGATGAACTTCTAAGCTTTCAACGCCTTCTAGAGGATTTACGTCAAGGTGCTCTACAGTATCATCATCAAATGCTACGCTGTCCTTAACGGAGCTTTCACCAGAACCTGTGAAAAGGCCGCCCATAGAGTTCAATTCGTTCAATTTAATGTGGTTCATGCCCACTGTGGAATCATGCTGCACCGGCACATCGGACAATTGCACCTGTTCCATAGCGTACACGCCGTCATTATGACTAGCGCCCTTGCCAAGATAGGACGTATCAGACAAAATGATGTCTTCCTTATCGTCGCCTAGCACATCGCCAAACAAATCTTGCTCAAGAGATTCGTAGGTATGCAATAAGGAGATCCGTTTTTGAACCTCTTCAATTTGGTTCCACAAATCAACGAGAGTAGATGTATAGTATACCCGTTCCTTTACCTCTAAATAGGCTTGGTAAACGATAGCTAATTCGGACTCATTAAGGCCCTCTTCGGCGCCGATTTCTTCAATCATTTGTTGAATTTGTTGATCTCGGTCGTAACGTTTAATTAAGGCCTTACGAATGCGTTCAATCAATGCTGTATCGATGAGTTCCATGCGTACCTCCATTCTTCAATACACTCAGCCCTATCCACTAAACTAGCGCATACGAATCAATGTATAGAATTATAAAAAAAGAATTGATTTTATAATCTCTAATATATTATTATAGCAGAATTTATAGGCTTTTTCCTTAATAATATAGGTGAAAGTTCCACAAAATTAGAATAAAAATCTAATTCCTTATTTCCAAATTAAACCAAAGTCCTATTGTAAAATTGTAGCCAAATTATATGACTGTACTATACTTAACATCTGTTATAGTCATAAACATAAAACCTCGATTCAAACAAATCCTTGGTACTGTAAATTAGCACTACTAAAGATTATTCAAATCGAGGTTTACTAAAGGATCATTAACATCGAAGTTTTCTAAAGAATCATTCAAATCGAGGTCTTAGTTAATTAAAATAAATTGTTTAGTTAATCAAAATAAATTAACCGAATACACTAGAATTCGTTCCTTTGCATCCTTTTCTTCAAAGAGATCGCTGCAATCAATAGGATCTTCCTGCTCGAGTCGTACGTGGTTATTTAAGAAATGTTCCACCTCTTCGTTTACGTAGTAGAAAAAGAGCTTAATCTCCCGAGGATGATGGTACAAGGAATCAAAGATATTCCCTAAGACGCGCTTAATCGTATGGAGCGCAAAGGGATTAAAGAAAAAGCATCGATCTGCTTGAGCTGGCAATTCATAAAGCGCCGCATCACCATGTACAAAACTCACTCGATTGCGCGCTGCTGGGCTTTCACCATTGATCAAAGCCTTTTCATATAATCGTTCATCGTATTCGATGCCGATGGAATGACAGCCCGTTTGGTACGCCATAAAAATACTAACACGACCCTTACCACTGCCATAGTCGATGAGGGTATGTTTCTTGCGAATATGACCGCTGTTCGCCAACCGCTCTAGGACGCAATAATCTGTGGGCTCGTACGGATGATGCTCCGTATCAGACCGACTATCGTCACGGCCTGCTGTCTTTATTTGTAATATATTTTCCCATTCTTGGTCCGTTGCCATTCATACACTCCCAACTATATACCTACTCGATTATATCTATAGCAATGTTGTTTCTATTATACTATCTTATAAAATCTACTACTAATTTCCTACTACATTGTATATCTCTATCAATACATTAATAGTATCTAACCAATGTATGTAATTAGAAATGATAGGAAAGGTAATTATAAATTATACGAAATTTATTAAATTGCACTAAATTTAATTTCATTATATAATCTAATCAACATTTTGATAAACCCCTGTAAAATAAGGAGATATGATGAATAAAATCTTATTAATGGCCCTTGTACTAGGCACACTTTCCACATCAAATGCATTAGCTGCAACGAACATGGGTACGACTATTTCTAGTACAAGTTCTACCACTATTACAACTGAAGCTAAAACTCATCAAGCAGAAGCTTACGGCATTCAATCTGTGACAGCAGTGCCAAAAATTTATGGTGATGGTGAAAAAATAGCGGCTGTTATCATCAAATATCCAGAAGCAATCCAAGAAAGCGCATTAACGCTCAATACTTTCACAGTAGAAGGCAAAACAATCAACAATATTTATACGAATTCCGTGCCTGAACTGAAAGAAAATTACAAATCTATAGCTCAAGGTTTGCACAACGGCGCTCCACAAATAGATACAACTGTCGCGAAAACAAATACAGTAAAAGCTAGTAAAAAAGATAAAAATTCCAAAACTACAACAGCTGATCAATACGTTGTAGTGGAATTTGAATACGAAAACTCTACACCATTCGTATTGGCACCACGCCCTAATAAACCGAAAAATAATAGTGCTGTCGGAGTCGATGCACCGTTGCGTTCCGATCGTAAATTACCTGATTTAAACGTTACGGTTACACAAGTTCAACCTGTAGTGACTAAAACAGGTACTATATACGGCCCTTCACAAACGAGCGTAATCAATACATCTACAGCATCCACTATTATGGATGAGTTTAAAACATATATTTACACAGATCCAACTACGGGTAATAGCATTCCTTACAATGTATTTTTACCGAAAAACTATGATGCATCAAAACAATACCCTCTATATTTCTTCATAGCTGACTCCAGTGCTAATATCAATGATAACCGCACCGTACTATTCCAAGGTAATGGTGCTACTATTTTCGCTAGCCCTGAAGAACAAGCAAAACATGAAGCTATCATCGTTGCCCCTCAATACACGCAAGATTTAGTAGATACCCTTGGTATGATGACTACCGATAAAAATGAATGGACTCCAGGTCTTACCTTGGTAGATAATCTATTACATCACGTCATCGCTACCTATCCAATTGATAAGAACCGAATTTACGGCTCTGGTCAGTCTCAAGGTGGTATGGCAAACATCGCCATTAGCGATAAACATCCTGATTTGTTTACTGCTCAATTCCTCGTAGCATGCCAATGGAATACGGAAGAAATGAAAGTATTAAAGGATAAAAAACTGTGGATTCTCGTATCTGAAGGCGATAATAAAGCATATCCTGGCATGAATACAGCTACTAAAAATTGGGCCGACTTAGGCACTAAAATAGCAACCTCTCCTATGTGGGATAGCCATTCTACACCGGAACAATTCGACGCTTTGGTGAAAGCTACAGTCGATCAAAAGGCACCTATTAATTACACTGTATTTAAAGACGGTAACCATATGTACACATGGTCCGTAGCATATAATATTGAAGGCATTAGAGATTGGTTATTCAGCCAAACTAAAGAAAAATAAACCATAAATAAAAGCACCTCACGGGTGCTTTTATCCAATTCCTGTTCACTTGTCATATGTAGTTCCTATTAATATAATTATCTAACTTATATAAGCCATACTATTGGTAATGACTAGTTATATCCAATATTTTATATGTATCTAGTATTATTTACAAATAATACTAAATTGTGTAATATAGTAATAGATAAAGGAAATAAATATTTTGTAAGCATTTTAATGCATGCAAAACAAAAGAGGAGGGTGGCAGCCCTCCTCTTTTTGTGCTATGTGCTTGTTACAGTCTGGGGCGGTAACACCTATAGTATACAATAAATGCACCCTTTTGGGTGCTTTTATTGTATACAAACATTTATTGATGCCAATATGGTATACTAAAGAGTAACATTTCTATTTTTCTCATGTGCAGAATTATATAAAAAGGAGTATTTACTTACATGGACAGTGATCTGACCTTAGATTTTATAATTATCGTCGTATTAATCATCGCCAATGGCTTATTCTCTATGACGGAATTGGCCATCGTCAATGCGAAGAA
>OGCY01000518.1_pt1 | contig 10265 bp, 12 predicted proteins | sample 1570311 | NCBI WGS metagenome assembly OGCY01 (sample SAMEA2582165, study PRJEB24529) | metagenome | biome: Human gut stool | place: China | collected 2011
GCCTACGATACACCATTTGGGGAGATGATTTATTTCATAAACAAACCAGCATTTGGAGGACCGTTTATTCATACATCACTTGTGTCACAGCGGCAGATTGGGGGCACCACCTTAGGTCGCTATATAAAATTAATGCAAAACAAAGGAGGCAAATCCTCTGCTCCTGCAAGGGCGCATGCTATGCAGGCATAGCAGACATTTTGCTTCGCAAAACAAAGGAGGCAAATCCTCTGCTCCTGCAAGGGCGCATGCTATGCAGGCATAGCAGACATTTTGCTTCGCAAAACAAAGGAGGCAAATCCTCTGCTCCTGCAAGGGCAGTCGCATTTTGCTTCGCAAAACAAGGAGGATTTTATGTACACAGCATTAACAATCGCTGGAAGTGATTCCAGTGGAGGCGCCGGAATCCAGGCAGATATCAAGACAATGACCGCAAACCGCGTTTATGCGATGAGTGCGATCACAGCTTTGACTGCCCAGAATACGACCGGCGTAACAGATATTATGGAGGTAACTCCAAAGTTTTTGGCAGAGCAGCTGGATAGTATTTTTACGGATATTCATCCGGATGCGATTAAAACCGGAATGGTCTCTTCTAGTGAACTGATCGAGACGATTGCGGAAAAGCTGACAGAGTATCACGCAAAAAATATCGTGGTGGATCCCGTCATGGTGGCAACCAGCGGAGCGAGACTGATAAACGAGGAAGCCATCAGTACATTGAAAAGTAAATTATTGCCTCTTGCAACTGTTATCACTCCAAATATTCCGGAAGCAGAAGTGCTTTCTGACATGGAGATAAAGACAGAAGCAGATATGGAAAAAGCAGCAGAAATCATTTGTAATACCTTTGGTTGTGCCGTGTTATTAAAGGGCGGACACCAGTTAAATGATGCGAATGACCTTCTTTTCCAGAAGGAAAAAGAGCCGGTATGGTTTCATGGCAAACGAATTGACAATCCAAATACCCATGGAACCGGCTGTACGTTATCTTCTGCGATTGCATCGAATCTTGCAAAGGGAAGAGACTTAGAAACTTCCGTCAGATATGCTAAAAATTATATTTCCGGCGCACTTGCCGCCATGCTTGACCTTGGAAAAGGAAGCGGCCCTATGAACCATGCATTTGCGATCGAAGGAGAGTACAGACAATGAATGAAAAGAAAACTTCCGTTTTTTCTAATGGATTAATCTGGTTTGGTGCAGGTGTATCCTTAGCTGAGATATTGACCGGTACTTATTTTGCACCGCTGGGGTTTGGAAAAGCAATGCTTGCAATTCTGCTTGGACATCTGATCGGAGGTCTGATGATGTTTGCTGCAGGAATGATCGGGGCAAAAGAGCGAAAAAGTGCCATGGAAACTGTAAAAATGAGCTTTGGTGAAAAGGGAAGTCTGCTTTTTGCCATATTAAATGTGTTACAGCTTGTGGGATGGACTGCGATCATGATCTATGATGGTGCACTTGCGGCAGATGGTGTTTTGCATGCCGGAAACTGGGTGTGGGCGATCATTATTGGTGTTCTGATCGTTGTGTGGATTTTCATTGGACTGACCAACCTTGGCAAATTAAACACGGTTGCCATGACCGCACTTTTTATTTTATCACTGGTACTTTTTAAAGTGATCTTCTTTGGCAGCGGAAGCATGACAACGATCGTGGATGACGGAAGTTTAACGTTCGGAGCTGCCGTAGAGCTCGCGGTAGCAATGCCGCTTTCCTGGCTGCCGCTGATCAGCGATTATACAAGAGAAGCCGAAAAACCGTTTGCTGCAACACTCGCAAGTGTGATCGTCTATAGTCTGGTCAGCACTTTTATGTACATGATCGGCATGGGAGCAGCTATTTTTACCGGCGAATATGACATTGCACAGATTATGTTAAAAACCGGTTTCGGCGTTGTAGGACTTCTTATTATTGTATTTTCCACGGTTACAACAACCTTTCTGGATGCTTATTCCGCAGGAGTTTCAAGTGTTTCCATTTCCTCAAAGATTCAGGAAAAATGGGCAGCAATTGTTGTTACTGTGATTGGAACTGTCGCAGCGATCGTTTATCCAATGGATAACATTACAAACTTTTTATACCTGATCGGTTCTGTTTTTGCTCCGATGATCGCAGTGCAGATCGCAGATTACTTCATTTTAAAGAAAGCAGATGCCGGAAAATCTGCATTTCAGTGGCGTAATCTGATTGTATGGCTTGCCGGATTTGTGATTTACCGCATACTGATGCAGGTGGATACGCCGGTTGGAAATACGCTGCCGGATATGGTGGTCACAGTCATTCTCTGCCTGATTGTGGAAAAAGCTGCAGGGGCAGTAAAATCAAAATAGGAACTGTTGCAGTCAGACCATTTTTTAGAAGGCAGGATGTGGCAGATTCCGGGAAAAGAGGACAAAAGAATGAATAAATTTAATTTAAAGAAATTGACAGTTACAGCAATCTTAGCGGCAGTAGCGGTGGTGGGAAGCTTATTTTCCTTCCCGGTATTCGGTTCCAAATGTGCACCGGTACAGCACCTGGTAAATATTTTATGTGCAGTTACCGTAGGACCGTGGTGGGCGCTGGCTCAGGCTTTTATCGCAGCGTTGATCCGTAACCTGTTAGGACTTGGAAGCCCTTTGGCATTCCCGGGAAGCATGTGCGGTGCATTGCTTGGCGGACTGTTTTATCAATATGGGAAAAAACTTCCGTTTGCTTATATTGGTGAAGTGGCAGGAACCGGAATCATTGGTGGAATGCTCTCTTATCCGGTGGCATATCTTGTCATGGGGAATAAGGCAGCAGCTTTATTTACATTTGTTGTTCCGTTTCTGATCAGTACCTGTGGCGGAACGATCATTGCCATTATTATTACACTGCCGTTGAAAAAATCAGGAATGCTTGGCAGAATGAAAGACAGTCTGGAAGAGTAAGGCAGTCTGAATGATGAAAGATAAAGAAGAATATTGTGAAAAAACAGGGCATGATGTAAAATTAAACTATAAATTTTACAAAAGGAGAACTTTGTTATGAAGAATGTGAAAATTATGTTTTTGGAAAGGAAATTTTCCGGGAGATATTTCCTTATGTTGTTGGTGGCTATAGCATCTGTTGTAGCAATCCAGCTATGCAGTCCGATTGAGGCAAAAGCGAAAAGTACAGCTCCGGAGGTAGGGTACAGCGAAAACAGACAGCTTATGTTTGTACCGGAATACAAGACATTTGGTGAATTTGTGGTAAAAGACATGAGCAAAAATGCAAAAGTCACATTGAAAGTCAGCAATAAAAAGATTGCAAGCGCAAAATGGGACAAACGTCAGAATATAGTCTGGGTTACCGCAAAAAAACCGGGCACCGTCAAGGTAACCTTAAAAATTGTACAGAATAAAAAGACGTATACCTATACTTCTAAGATGACATGGGTAAAATATAATAACCCGTTAAAGAGTCTGTCTGTTGGAAAGACAAAATATAAGGTGTCTTATTTTGATAAAAATACGACAGCAGCAATGAAGAAAGTAAAAGGTTCACAGACTTTAAAGGTATCTTTAAAGAAAGGATATAAGCTTAAAAATCTTGCAATATCCCGTGGTGGAAAATATACCGCAATACAAAATGGTGCGAAGATCAATTTCACCCAAAAAGGTTCGAATAATACGGTTGTATTTATTAGCTATCAGGATCCGGAAGGAAATTACGGAACACTCAGATTGTTTGCAGATAAATCCAATCATGAATGGTAATATAAAATAAAAAACGAGTTGATGTATATGAATGAAAGTATACATCAACTTATTTTTTTGTCATTTTGTGTCGTATGCGGTAAAAAAATGTTGACAAAGGTATGAAATCATACTATTTTATAAAAGGTACGATTTCATACCTTTGGAGGAAGAAATGAATAAAAATTATAGAAATGAAGTTCATAAAATGAATTATCTGTCATCAGAGATAGATTCATTGTATCATCTGTCATCGTTAAAATTTGGAATCAGTGACAGTGCGTCAATCGTGCTATATACCATATATGATGCAGGCGGTGAGTGCCTGCTCAGTCATATATATAAAACATCAGGTATCAGTAAACAGACGATCAATTCTGCAATCAGACACCTTGAAGCGGAGCATTTTATCAATTTAAAACAGATGGATGGCAGGTCAAAAATGGTTTCATTTACCGATGAGGGAGAGAGATTTGCAGAGAATACCGTTGCAAGACTTTTTGCTGCAGAGACGGGTGTATTTGAATCCTGGACAAAGGAGCAGGTTGAGATATTTATGGATCTGATGGAAAAATACCTCGATTCATTCAGAAAACAGATAGAAAATTTATAAAGGAGTTTTTCGGTGAAAATTCAATTATCAGATCATTTTTCTTACCGGAAATTGTTGAAATTTACACTGCCTTCGATCGCAATGATGATTTTTACATCTATTTATAGTGTGGTGGATGGTTTCTTTATTTCTAATTTTGCCGGGAAAATACCGTTTGCAGCAATTAACCTGATCATGCCTGTACTTATGATCCTTGGAACTGTTGGTTTTATGTTTGGAACAGGTGGTACAGCATTGGTAGCCCTGACCTATGGGGAAGGGGACCGGAAAAAGGCAAATGAATATTTTTCATTACTGGTATACAGTGCTGCGGCACTTGGAATTATTTTAGCGTTGCTTGGATTTTGTTTTATCCGCGATATTGCAGGTATGTTAGGAGCTAAGGGAGAGCTGCTTGAAAATTGTGTGATTTATGGAAGGGTCATTCTGATCGGATTGCCATTTTATGTATTGCAGGAGGTATGATCCCGTTGATTTATTTTCTGAGAAAAAATTCAAGTATATTAAGACTTGGAGAGACGAAGTTTGAAGGAAAAGTATTGATTAAGGCAACTTCCAATGGACTTTCTGAATTTATGACGAACATATCCATGAGTATTGTTGCAATCTTATTTAATTCCCAACTGATGAAATATTCCGGCGAGAATGGTGTTGCAGCATATGGTGTCATGATGTATGTCAGTATGATCTTTACAGCAGTATTTGTTGGTTTTTCAATCGGGGCGTCACCTGTGATCAGTTTCCATTTTGGAGCGAAAAATACAGATGAACTTAAGAACCTGATACGTAAAAGTATTGTGATTGTTGGCACATTTGGTATAATTATGGTGATTGCTGCGGAGATATTTGCCGGAGGACTTGCAAAGATTTTTGTTGGATATGATGAGGAGCTTTACCGGCTTACCTTGTCCGGGTTCCGGGTTTTTGCACTGTCATTTGGCTTTATGGGATTTGGTATACTGACCTCCGGATTATTTACTGCATTAAATGATGGGCTGACTTCCGCACTGATTTCATTTTTGCGTACCCTGGTATTTGAAAGTGGAGCAGTCATGCTTCTGCCGTTAATATTTGGAATACATGGGATATGGTATTCGGTGGTTGTTTCAGAATTTTTAGCACTTGTTCTGGGTGCAGTCTTTTTGGTGATCAATCGAAAAAAATATCATTATTGATGTGAAAAATCACAATATATCATATGGAAAATATTATAAAAAATGTCTTTTGCAAGAAAAGTATTTAATTTGATAAAATAATATCTGCGCAAGAGGAAACGATATTTATGGAGATATGACACAGAGGTGCATATCTCTTTTTTGCGCATTTTAAGGAAACAGGAGCTTCCTGTATACTTTAAGAGCTATAACAAAATCATTTTGATAGAACTCTTGGCTGGACTTTTTTTTTCAAACCTATTTTAGGATTATAAATTGTATTAAATTCTATTTTTGTATTCGCTGTCGATAATTTCCATAATCTCTTCTGGTGTTTCTTTACAACCGTTGTTAAGCCATTTTTTGATGATAGCAGTTATTCCGGCACGAAAAAACTCACTATGATAATCGATAAATTTACTATCATATAACTGCTCTGCTAGCGACTTGTCATAATAAATGACTTTTTTCGACAGAGTAAATCATGATAAGTTAATCCAGATACTAAGAGAGCAAGTAAACGATAGTACCACATTAAATCTGATTCGGAAATATCTGAAAGCAGGAGTAATGGAAAAAGGACTGGAAAAAGCGACTATCACGGGAGTACCGCAGGGTGGTTCGCTTTCGGTTGTATGTTCTAATGTCTATCTTGATAAGTTAGATAAAGAACTGGAGCAAAGAGGACTTCGTTTCACAAGGTATGCCGATGATGTGTTGATATTCACCAAAAGTGAGATAGCAGCCAATCGAGTAATGAAATCCATTTGTAGCTGGTTAGAAAGGAAGCTATTCCTGAAAGCAAATGCTACGAAAACGAAAGTGGTAAGACCGACAAGAAGTAAATATCTTGGATTCACATTCCTGAAGAATGGTTCAGAATGGAAAGTCAGACCGACCAATGAAAAGAAAAAGAAACTGAGCGAATATCTGAAAAGAGGTAAAGCGGTAGCGAGACCACTTGCAGTTACAATTAAAAGAGTAAACGAGATTGTACGAGGGTGGATAAATTATTTCAGAATTGGAATGATGAAGCAGTTTCTGGAAGAGTTCGGGGAATGGTTGAGACATAAAATCAGAGTAATTGTCATGAAACAATGGAAGAGACCTAAAACCATTTATCGAAATCTATGGCAACGAAAATGAAGAGGTGGCAATCTACAGATATGTCACCAAAGGAACATTTGATGCATACAACTGGTCACTTGTGGAAAATAAGCAGCGTTTTATCAGTCAGGTAATGACAAGCAAGGCGGTAAGCCGAAGCTGTGAGGATATCGACGAAGCAACACTTTCCTATGCTGAAATTAAGGCGGTTGCCACAGGCAATCCGTTAATCAAGGAAAAGATGGAGATTGACAATGATGTGCAGAGATTGAAGCTGTTAAAGGCATCGTATGATAATCAGAGGTATGGCTTGCAGGATAACTTTATGATCAGGTACCCGAAGCTGATTAAGACTGCAACGGAAAAGCTTGTCAATGTAAGGGAACTCTGAAAGTTTGACATTAGAATCTAGCAATTAGAGTTCGGTTACTGTTGACAAAGTAAGAACCACAACATAAAATCTAAATTAAGATTAAATCTTATTAAGGAGGACTGAGAACAATTAGAAATACGATTCAAAGAGATATGGTACTAAGTGCAGTAAATGAGATGCATCGTCATGTAACAGCTGATCAGATATACACATTTATAAGGGATAAATATCCATCAATTGGAAGAGGAACCGTATATAGAAATCTTGGTATACTTGTAGAGGAAGGAAAAGTCAGAAAAGTAGAAGTTCCGGATGGCTCTGATCGCTTTGATTTTACACTTGAGAATCATTATCATGTTGAATGTGTAAAATGCGGAGAAATATTTGATGTTGACATGGATGTTATATCAGAAATTGAAAAGAAAATAAAAGATGCACATGGTATGAAATATATAAGCCATGACATATTTTTTAAAGGAATTTGCCCAGAATGTCAGAATAATAAAATGAATGACCTGTAAGATTGGAGGATAATATAATGTTAGAGATAGGGACAAAAGCACCAGATTTTGAATTACCAGACCAAAATGGAGAATTACATAAATTGAGTGAGTATCTTGGGAAAAAAGTGATACTATATTTTTACCCAAAAGATAATACACCGGGCTGCACAAAGCAGGCGTGTGGATTTTCAGAAAGATATCAATGGGTGTGGTCAGAACAACATACCTTATTGATGAAGAAGGTGTTATCATAAAAGCCAATGATAAGGTAAAAGCTGCTGACGATCCAGAAAAAATGTTACAGGAATTAAGCTGATGAAGATTATATTATCACCCGCAAAAAAGATTAAAGTGGATACGGACAGTATAGAAAGCTTAAGTGAACCGGTATTCAAAGAAAAAACAGATGAGATTCTTAGATGGCTACAGGGCAGGTCTGAAAAAGAACTCAAGGAAATGTGGAAGTGCAATGACAAGATTGCTGAACAGAATATAGAAAGAATTAATTCCATAAAAATGGAAAATAATCTTACACCAGCAATTTTAGCATACGAAGGAATTGCATATCAGTATATGGCACCGATAGTTTTTGAAGAGGAACATTTTAACTATGTTCAGGAACATTTGAGAATATTGTCAGCATTCTATGGAGTATTAAAGCCTCTGGATGGCATTACTCCATACCGCCTTGAGATGCAGGCAAAGGCTGCCATAGGGGGCTCAAAGAATCTGTATGATTTCTGGGGAGATAATCTATATAGGGAATTGATAGATGACAGCAGAATCATTGTTAATCTGGCTTCAAAGGAATACTCTAAATGTATTGAAAAATATCTGTCGCATAAAGACAGGTATATAACGATTACATTCTGTGAGAAGTCAGAAGACAAGCTTATCACAAAAGGCACATATGCAAAGATGGCACGAGGCGAAATGGTAAGATATATGGCAGAAAACCATATAGAAAAACCAGAGAGCATCAGTAACTTTAACAGACTTGGCTATGTGTTCAGAGATGACATATCATCAGATCATGAGTACATATTTGAAAGAAAATCTGAAAAATAGAAAATAATAATGGGAATTATTTGAAGGTGATAGAGATATGAAAGAAAAGATAGCTAATATATTAAAGACAGTACTTGTACTGTTTCTGGCAGTTTTGGTTATTATTATGATGTTGGAAATACGAAAAATACAGGGAACTGCAAGAGTTATCAATTATGCGGGATTAGTCAGAGGAGCAACACAGCGGGAAGTAAAGCTGGAAATTACCGGAACGTCAGATGATGAAATGATTGCGGATCTTGATGATATTCTGAATGGACTTAAATATGGGAATGGAGGATACAGTCTTGTGAGCCTCCCAGATAGAACATATCAGAACAAGCTGGATGAACAGATATCATATTGGAATAAGTTAAAAGAAGAAATTTTATCAGTAAGGGAAAATGGATATGAAGCAACAGATGTTATTGCTATAAGTGAAACATATTTTAATATGGCAGATGAAACAGTCACATCAGCTGAAATATATTCTGAAAGAGTTGCTGGAACTATCAGAGTGGTTGAGATACTATCAATTTTAGATATTATTATGCTTGTCCTGATAATTATCCAGCAAACAATAGCGGATATTAGAATTAAAAACAAAAATAAAGTTCTGGAGAAAAAAGCTTATGTTGACCTGCAGACGGGACTTCCTAATAAGAGCAAATGTGAGGAAATGCTTCGTAGCTGTGAGTATATAACGGAACCTATGGGATTTGTAATGTTTGACTTGAATAATCTGAAGCTGGCAAATGATACTTATGGACATGCGGTAGGAGATCAGATTATAACTAATTTTGCAAAACTGTTAAGAAATTCCATACCATCGAAGTATTTTGTAGGAAGATATGGTGGAGATGAATTTATAGCTGTTATCACGCAAACAACAAAGAAAGAGATTTTGGCTATTATGGAAGATGTGCATAGTGAAGTAAAGCGTTTCAATGAGAATGTTCATAAGGTAGAAGTCAGTTATGCATATGGATATGCTTTCTCAGAAGATTATTCAGAATGTACTATGAAAACCTTATTTGATAAGGCAGATAAGCATATGTATGAGAATAAAGCGATTGAAAAAGCAAAATTAAAGGTCACTGCTCAATAGTATATTGTAAAAGATTAAAAACCCAAAAGTGAAATTCATAGATAGTAATGAATGATATCATAACAGATTTATTAGCAATCATAGGTGTCGTTTTGAATGGACTGCCACAAGGTCTGTTAGCATTAGCTTATGGTTTTGCATCAGTTCCTACGGCATTAGCATTCTTTGTCGGTGCAATAGGAAATACGGTGACTCAGAGTGTTGCTCCAATATCGTTTCAGGCAGAAACAATCACATATGCAGGTACTGCCGGAAAGAACCGGTCAGAAAGATGCACTATGATTTTTATAGGCGGAGCAGTCATGGCACTTATAGGAGCCTTTGGTTTGCTGACAAAGATTGTAGATTTTATAGGTGAGGATGTTGCATATGGTATGATGGCTGGAGTCGGAATTATTTTGACTAAAGCAGCGATAGATATGATAAAAAGCGATAAAATCTCCGGTGGAGTGTCTCTGGCAGCGGCTTTAATTACATATTTTATTACTAGAAATAATGCACCTCATGCAGTCTGGGCAGGAGTTGCAATGATGGTTATAATCGGAGTGATTCTTTTAACAAAATTATTACCTAAGATTGGGAAATATGTTCCGGCATCGGTGTATCGTAGGCTTGTGAGTGGCATCTTGCGCAAAGCCGGAGTAATTTTTGTT
>OGCY01000520.1_pt1 | contig 10202 bp, 26 predicted proteins | sample 1570311 | NCBI WGS metagenome assembly OGCY01 (sample SAMEA2582165, study PRJEB24529) | metagenome | biome: Human gut stool | place: China | collected 2011
TAAAACTACAAAAGGAATAAGAACAGCTAGTATTAAGCCTTTATTCTGGCAATTTGTAGGAATAGGTAATTCATCATTTAGTTTCTTAGAAAAATTAGATGATATGGATGGAAGAGTTGTAGATAATGCAGACTTCTTAAAAATCTCTGATTTAACTAAATTAAACGATGAAGAATTGTATAAAGCATTATTAGGAGAATTCCCAGAATGGTTAAATGCAGCTAAATCAAATAATATAATAAAATAGGAGTGATAGCATGATAAAAAGCTTAATTTTATTTCTAGTGGTATGGTTCTGGGTAACTATAGTTATATTTTATATAAAAGATAGAATATTAAGATTTATATTACACTTTAAATACGGAAACTGTTTTATGATAGGATGTACTATAGCCTTAGCTCTTACAATAATATTTGCATCTTCTTTAACAGTAGGTTATCTTATGAATAATGGTATAGATGATATAGAAAATAAAGCTATAGAACAAATAATACCAATAGATAACAATACAAATTCCCAAGAAGATAACTATAATCCCTAAAGCAAAAACAGAAATAAAAAGAAGTAAAAATGGCACAAAGAAAAGTAGTAGTAATAAAAGAACTACAACAAAGAAAAAAAATAAAAAATCAGAATCAAAAATAACAACTATAGAAGATATGGAAGGTTTTAATTCTGCCGATATTGTAGGAGGAAATTACGATAACAAGTATGAACTACCAATAGGTGGTTACTTTAAAAGATGCCCTAATGGACACAGTATTTATACTATAAATGGAGATTGGTGGTGCAGTTTTTGTTGTCCAGAAGAAAATGATGAAAATGATGAAAATGATAACAATGACGAAGACAATATAGGAGGCGAAGATAAAGATTTCTTTTATCCAAGTGATCCCGATCCCGAATCTTCCTATGAAGGAACCAATATTGGCGATTCTGATTATGAATAGTTATAGCAGGGCTTAGTCCCTGCTATGATTATAAGAGGAGGAAACTTATGGAGATAATATTTATTCTTTTGTTTGCAATGCTAAGTATTGCAATATATATAGCTGCTGATGGATTAATGTCAGTAGCATTTGATGATGACGAGGAGGAATAATATGAAGCAATTACTCGAACAAATGAAACAAATTATTGCGATAAAAATATTATCTATAGTAATAATGATAGTTTTAATAGTAACATTCTGCAATTCTGGACTTACTACATTAGAAGCTATATGCATATCTTTTATCTTTGGATTTGCTGCTGTTGTTCTATCATTAAGTGCAATAGAAGATTATAAACAATATAAAATAATAAAAGAAAAATATGAATCAAAGAAAAGTTTTGAAAGCGGTATGACACATTTAACGCCAGAACAACAAAAAGCATACAATGATGCATTAGATGAAATATTTATAAAAACTGATATTAACTTATTTGATTTAATGGACAAGGAGGAAAATAAAAATGAATAAATGTCGTAACTGTGATAAAACATTTGATAATGACAAATTAGAATATTTTGTATATTTACCAAGCAGTACTGTAGCTCAAAGTTGTTGTTGTGAAGCTTGTGCAAAAGAATTAGTCGTAAAAGAAAGAAAAAAAATAGTAGACAAACTTAATAAATTTGATGATGAGACTAAAATATATAAATCTAGTCTTATAGACTTAAATATAAAAGGAGAATAGTATGAAAGATATATATATGGTAACTTATAATCATACAGGATTCGATGGCGAAATATATCAAGAGGCAACTTATTGCGATAAAGAATATTGGGACAAACATAAAGCAATAAATGATGCACCAGAACAAGAATTAATAGATGCTTTTGAAGAACTAGGATTAGAAGAAGTTGCAACTGGTACATTACAATGGTGTGATGATATATCAATTAATGAATTAATAAATCGAATGAAACAAAAAGGATATAATCTAATTGTAAATGACGATGATCTTATTAGAGATTATTGCGGGTTGTTTAAAGGTCCCGCAAGAGAATAATAATCTGTTTATAGATAAGCCAACATGCAATTTAAAATACTGTAGATTTTTCAGTGACTATAATTGCATGGCAGAAAAAACAAGACATGAAAGATGCCCATATAAAATAATGCGTGATGATGTTGATGCATTAGGATATATTAATGTAACAGGACATCTAGAAAAGAAAGAAGATTATTTACAGAGAACATGTAAACATAAAAACCCAGATGGAACAGATGCATGGGTATATGATTCAGAATATGAAATGAGAAGTTCTCAAATGCATTGTTCTATATGTGGCAAAAGTAAGGAGTAAATATCATGGGAAAAAGAATAGTAACAAAAACCGCGGCAGAAGCAAAGATGGAAAGAGAAAGAGAAAAATTAGATATTAGCGATATATGCCCAGAATGTGGTACACAAGCACTTATGGCTCTTGAAGGTGATGAACACGAAGGTGGATTTTTCTTAGGGTCAACTGTAAAATACGTTTATTACACTTGCAATAAATGTGGATGCGAGTGGAAAGTAGAGAAAGGAAGATGGTAGTATGTGCGTAGTTATTAATTTATGGGGTGGACCAGGTTGTGGAAAATCTACAACAATGGCCAAAATATTTTCAGAATTAAAAATAAAAGGATACAATGTAGAAATGGTATCCGAATTCGCTAAAGACTTAGTTTATGAAAAAAGAAACGAAACTATGAAAGATGAACTGTATATATTTGCCAAACAAAATCATAGATTATTTAGAGTTAAAGATAAAGTAGATGTAATAGTAACAGATAGACCACTACCATTAACTTGTGTATATGATAAAGTATATGGCAAAAATGATAAGAATTTGCATACATTAGTTAGAAGAACATTTCAAGAATACGACAATATAAATATATTATTAGGTTTTAATGAAAGCAATTACAAAGAAGAAGGCAGATTACAAACAAAAGAAGAAGCATTAAATCTGCATCACAAAATAGCAGAAGAGTTAGAATTATATGGAAATGTCTTAAGTGCATATACTATGGAAAATATAATAGAAGAAGTAAAAAAGAGATTATGGATGACTAAATTTAAACCTGGGGACGAAGTATTTGTTAGAGATAATGCAAATAGCAAATGGAAAAAAGCAATATTATTAAATTATGAACCTGCTAGAGTATATCAATATTATACATATAAGATAGACGATAAAACATCTAGCTATAATAAATTTATTACAAAGGAGGTTCCAGATGAGAACAGTCAAAGTTAATATAGAAGAACACCTAAACAAATGTTTGATTATAAAAATTCCAGATGGAGTAGAAGATCCAGAAGCATATGCAGATGAAAAAGTATCACAAATGTATAGAAATGGGAAAATAGTATTAACATCAGATGACTATAATGGTGTAACATTAATGTCAGTAGGAGACTCAGAATACTATGAAATTTAACAGCAGACGTATGAAATATTACGAAGGTAATCCATTTAGAAATCCTGAAGAAGAAAGTTTTGTTAAAAGCAAAAAGCAACAAAAAAGAAAAGAAAAAATAAATCGAGAAATAAGAGTAAGTAAATATGTCAAAAAGGGTTATAAGCTTGCAATAGATATTATAAATGCTCACTGCTTATTTGGATGTTTTAAATACGAAGACCCATCTTCTATAACAATACTTAAATTTGATGAAAATAATTATGAAGTCAGAAGTAACAGTGGTTTGTTGACAGAGGAAGAAACCAACAAAACATTTGTGGACTATGACGATTTGATAAATTATATTAATCAATTTTATGATTATAACACTATAGAAGAGCATTATAAAGACGAAGAAAAGAATACGTATATTATCTCTGACAATACGATTCAAGAGCTTAGGATAAATAATGTGCATATTGATAATGCAGGAGAGATATGGTTTGACACAGAAATGTAAAACAATTAAAGAAATACTTGAAGAACTCAAAAATAAAAAGCAAGAGAAGTATCCTAAAAATTACGTCACTGGCGATGAATGGGAAGAATGGTTAAAAAATAGAAGAAAGAAGGGAGAGAATGATGTTCCTAAACTCAGATAGAGACATGACTTTAAAATCAAAAATGTGCCTAGCTAAAGAACTAGGCGCTACTTATATATTTATTAGCATTCTAGATTTAATCATAGCATCAGAAGGTGGCATATTCTCATTAGAATGTGAAGACGGATTAAAAGAGGAATCTACTAAAAGAGTGACATTTGATGATTATGACAAGCTAATAGAATATATAAATGATTTCTATAATTATGATAGAATAGAAAATGAATTTGCAAATATGGAAGGACGAGTATATACTCATAGATCAAACTATGAACGCTATCTTAAATTGAAAGAAGCAAAAGATAAAGCAAAACAAGATGTATTAGAAATATCACAATCTGATTATTATGGCGGCAATGAATTTGCAGAACGTATGCGTTCATTAATAAGAGATAATGTATATACAGCAAACAGCATTGCTGCTTCAGAATATTTAGATACAATTCAGCAAGCTTCATTTAGAAGTGCAATTTCAAATACAGTATTATATAGCTCAGAGGAGGATGATGATTAATGGCTACCAAGAAAAGAAAGAGATATTTTTGTAAATCTTGTTTGCATAATCAATCTGGGTTATGTTTAATAAGACATATGCAAAATCTAACAACTATAAAACGATGCGAATTCAAAGACGAAAGGAATGGGTAACATGAAAGATGTATATTTTACAGTAGTTCATGATCAATTTGAAGATGGAGAAAAAATAGATTGGGCAATAGTTGTAGAAAAAGAATTTTGGGATCAATGCAAGGGATTTGATGACACTATGGACGAAAATCTAGAAGATGCACTTGCAGAATTAACAAGTATAGATAGCCCAGAAACTGTATCATGGGATCCTACCAATGTATCATTAGAAGACATAATAAGTATGACGAAAAATAGAGGTTATAATTTATTAGTCGATGACGAAAGATTTATAAATGAATTTAAAGAAGAACATGGCGTAGAACCTAAAGATTATTATATATAAGGAGACGATATTATGGCCAAAAAAGTAATAGTTAAAGATATAGTAATTGGTGATCCTATTTGTCATCCATGGTATATGTTTTGTAATGAATATAATGAATGGGACTCAATTAAAGATGATGTAATATTCACTAAAGAAAGATTCTTACCTAGAATATTAGTAAATGCAGGTATAGTTGATTCTACATCAGAAGTAAGGAGAAATAGACCTGAATTGGTTAAAACTTTAGATAAACCAGACTTTGTAGAAATTAAATGGGGCAAATCTAAAGTATATATACAAGTAGGAGAATAACAATATGGGAATGATAGAATTAAAACGAACACTAAAAGAATTATACGAAAAAAGAGACAAAATAAATGATGAAATACAAGAAGTTTTAAATGCTATAAATGAATATGAAGAAGAATATAAAGATGATCCATATTTTCAAAAACATGGTGTAGCATTTGAAGAAGTACACGACTATTCACCGTAATATATATACAAGAGGTGATATAAATGGCTTGCAAAAAGAGTTCAGCTAAGAAAAGCGGAAGCAAAAAATCAAGTGGCAAGAAAAAACCTTGCTAATATAAATATGTAAGATTAAAAAAGCAGATATTAATTTATCTGCTTTTTTTAATGGGAGGAATATTATTATGAAAAAGAAAGATATAATAACTGCTGCAGCAATAGCAGCTACAACTGCAGGAACAATAGGTATAGTTCAACATGTAGATGCTTTGTCTACTCAATATAAAACGACAACTGTATTATGTATGAGAACAGGACCAGGAACTAATTATAGATTAGTTAGAAAATTACCAAAAAATCAAACTGTAACTGTTGTATCAATAGACAAATACGGTTGGGCAAAACTTAGTAATGGTTGTTATGTAAGTTCTATTTATTTAAAGAAAGATTCTGATACAAATATAAATAACAATACATTGCATCAAGGCACAGTTAAATACGCTAAATGTAGTTTAAATTTAAGAAAAGGGCCTGGAACTAATTACACAAAATTAAGACTTATAAGTAGTGGTAGTTCAGTTAAAGTTTTAGAATCTTATAGTTCTGGGTGGTCTAAAGTATCATATCAAGGAAGCATAGGATATGTATCTTCACAATATCTAATAACTAGTAAACCACAAACTCAACAAAAAATAAATAAGATAATAATAAATAGATCAAAATGTACAATGAGCTGTTATTCTGATGGAAAATTAATTAAAAGTATGTATTGTGCAGTAGGTAAGAAAAGTACACCTACACCTAGAGGCACTTTTACTATTGTCAACAAAATAAAGAATAGACCATATTATAAAGAAAATATACCAGGAGGAGATCCAAGAAATCCATTGGGTAAATACTGGTTAGGTCTAAAAGTAGGAAAAGACTATGGTCAAACATATGCTATACATGGCACCAATGTTCCATCATCAATTGGAAAAGCAGTTAGTCATGGATGCATAAGACTAAGTGATTCTAATATCTTATGGCTATATAATAACGCAATATATGGTTGTGTAGTAGTTATATATTAAATAATAAAAACAGGAGGAATATAAGTGAGAATGACAACAGTAGAGATAATAGACAAACATTCAAAAGAGACAATAGTAAATGGATTATTTGGTCATTCATTTACTATACCTAGAATAGGTGAAAAAATATCTTGTCTAGATAAAACATATAAAGTCATAGACATTAATCATGAATTAATATGTGTTGGGTCAATATTGCAAACTAATAAAGTAACTTTAAAAGTAATCGAAGTGCAAGATAATTTAAATACTTAAGTTAGAAGGAGTAAAAATATGAAAAAAACAGATTTAAAAGATGGAATGAGTTTTGAAACCAAAGAAGGTAATGTCTATTTTATAATACAAGGAAATTTATACAGAAGAACTAAACAACTTTCCTTAGAACTTAGCGGCAGTTTTAAAGTTCATGTAGAAGATGGATATTATAACGATTTATGTCATAAAACTGATTATAACAAAAATATCATGAAAGTTTATGATATAAATGGAAACCAAATATGGTCAAGAACAGATTGGAGCAAAGTACCAATAGATACAAAAGTATTAGTTAGAGACAGCGATAATAATAAATGGACAAGAAGACATTATGCTAGTTATGACTTCGAAAAAAATCTATTTAGAACATTCGCAGATGGAGGCACATCATGGACAACTAAAGGCACTACTGGATGGATACAATGTAAATTAGAAGACGAGGAAGACAGCGAAAAAAAATTAGAACAAAAAGAAATATCAGCATATGATCTAAATGAAGAATTCGGTGAATTCTGCCAAAAAAGTTTTCCACATTGTAGAAATTGTAAATATGATATGGATAACTTATGTAAAACAAAATGGATATTAGATACTTATAATTTAACTAAAAAATAGGGAGGAATATTATTATGATTAACGCAACAAAACATGCAAGAGAAAGATATGCATCAAGAATAAAAGGAATAGAAAAAAGTGCATTAAAAGCTAATGTAACTATGTATGGAGCTGAATACGAAAAAGATTTAAATAAAATGTATGATAACAGTAAAGAAATATACACTGGTAAATTTCAAAACCATAATGAGTGTAAGTATAGATTAGCAGATGATATTGTATTAGTAATAGACAAACAGGAGCAAAATTTAATAACTTTATATAGAGCTGATTTTAACTTCGGTAAAAATATCAATAAAGATATTTTAAAAAGTTTAGTCCAAGAATTAAATGAAAAGGAAGAGGCTTGGTTATCAGAAAAAGCTAAAGCAGAAGAAACAAACGGAGGATTAAACGACGAAAAAACTTTATTAGAAATGAATATTGAAGCTAAAACTCAAGAACTAAAAGATTTACAAGAAAGACTAGATGCTTTAAAGGAATATATGAAGACTACTAATGCAGATGAAATAGAAGCTAAAGAAGCTATGGATGAAGTAGCTCGTAAAATAGTATATAGCATAGACTATAAAAAATCTATGCAAGAAATAATAGGAGAATAATTATGATTAAAAATAAAAGATTTGTTGTTATATTAGGCGCTCTATTAATTTGTACGGTAACAATGTCTAGTGGATGTACAGCAAATATAACAACCGGATTTCGTGTAATATCAAGAGAAAAAACTATTAACGGAGAAACAATACAGGAAGTGATAGATGAAGATACTGGAGTTCATTATTATGTAAATATGACCTATCAACAAGGATCTATGTGTCCTGTATATAATAGTGATGGAACAATAAAAATAGATAAGGAGAAATAACTATGATTAATATAGGATTTACAGGTCATAGACCTGATAAATTATATGGATATAAACGAAATAAGCAATGGAATGATTTATCAAATAGAATAGAGAAAATATTAGACGATATATTAAAATCAAATAAAGATGAACCTATAAGAGGTATTGTAGGTGGTGCATTAGGCTTCGATACAGAAGCCTGGTATGCACTAGAAGAAATGAAATATCATTACCCAGAACAAATTGAAATAGAAATGGCAATACCATTTGAGCAACAAGATGCTAAATGGCCACAAGAATCTAAGAATATATATAATGAATGCAAAGAGCATTCAGATTATATAACATATGTAGATACAATTGATGATTATAAAGAGCCTAATACAGTAGAAGGTAAATATAATTCTAAAAAATTATTTAAAAGAAATGAATATATAGCAAATAATAGCGATATATTGATAGCATGCGTAAGAGATATGAAAAGTGGTAGTGGTCATTGTATTGATTATTTTAAAAAAGTAAACCCAGGCAAGACATTAATTATAATAAACCCTGATACGTTAGAAGTAACAAGTGAGGTAGTCTAATGTATATGATAGTAGAAGTTATATCAATAGCTATTATATTAACTGCCGCATATATATTTTTATTAAAGAGTTAGGAGTGATGTAATGCGAAATACAATGTATATTGTTATTAATGAAGATTTAAATATGAGCCCTGGTAAAATCGGGGCTCATACAGCTCATGCAGTATTTGATTTCGTATATAATGCCAATGATAATGCTGATGACTGGATGGAATCATTTAAATATGGCGGAGATACTATAATTATATTAAAAGCTCATGAAAAAGACTTATTAAAATATGAATCTCAAGGCTATATAACAATTAGAGACCGAGGTTTAACAGAAATAGAGCCAAACAGTATAACTGCCGTTAACTTAGGCATATACGATAAAGATGAAGGTATACCTAAATGGATACAAAGACTAAGATTATTATAAAGAAGGGATATTATGATTAAAAAAACCAAAATATCCGATAATGTAAATTTTGTACAACATTATTGTGATAAATGTAATATAGAAACTATTTATTATTGTGTAAAACATGACAACGTATTACAGCGTTATACACATGTATGTCCATCTTGTAAAAAACGATATTATGAAGACATGGCATATCCATATATAGAAAGAGTTAACAACAAGGAGGAATAACATTGAAAGAACTAAAAAAATATATAGATAGAGCCAATGCAAGTTTTGTAAGAGATGGTGATTGCAAATCACCAATAGGAGTTTCTGCATTCTCAAAAAGAAAAAGAATACAATATGATAATACACTACAAGGTTATTACGATTGGGTAGTAAAAAATATAGTACCAATAAAAGAAAAATTAGTTCCTACATATAGATATGTTGGAGAGTGGCTAGTACCACACAAAGTAGCTTATAAAGAAGAATATTATTATAATTTCTATTTGTTTAGCATATGGGATGAAGAAACAGAAGAGTATCTACCAGATGATTTAGTAATATTTGAAGCTGCAAGACTTGGTTTAAATAAAGTATCTCCGCTTGTATATAAAAATATGACAAAAGAAGTATAAAGGATTATGGAGGAATGTAATTATGTATAATAATAAATATGATGAGTTTGTAAACAAAGACGTATGGGGCTATGCATTTGAACCTAGTTCAAAATGTGATAGCTTTTTGCTAAATCAACCACCCGTACTAGGAACAATCAAAGAACGTAAATTCTATGAATACAATAAAAAAGGTAAAATAAAGAAATCTAGTGCAGTATTTGCATATAACAGATATTATGCATTAACAGAAGATGAAGCCAAAGAAGGATATAACAAACTTATAGATAATCATATAAGATGGATGCAAAATATGATAAAGAAATATCAAGAATCTAAAGTATAGTA
>OGCY01000521.1_pt1 | contig 10195 bp, 8 predicted proteins | sample 1570311 | NCBI WGS metagenome assembly OGCY01 (sample SAMEA2582165, study PRJEB24529) | metagenome | biome: Human gut stool | place: China | collected 2011
TGCCCCTTTGTATGCCGGCGGCAGCCACAGCATATTGATTCCCGCCTCTTTTAACTGCTTCGCCTGCCAAGCCGCACGCTCCCACAGGCATCCGTTTGCGGGCAGATACCACTCAAAATACTGCATCATCGTTTTGTTATCCATCTGTCGTATTCCCCCTTCTTTTTACACCGGGTTAAAATTCGTATCTTAAAATCTCACAGTTTTTGATTCCAAAGGCTGCAAATTCTTCATTTGTCATATCATAAAAATAGGACTGCACAATTCTTGAAATTCCGTTGTGCGCCACTAAAAGATACGTCTTTTCGTCCTGTCTGATTTCGTCCAACAGGTTATAAATGCGCTGGCTTAAGTGCAACATCGTCTCTCCACCGTCATAGTGGCAGATGAAGCTTCTCTTTGCCTGCTGAAATTCGGCGCCATCCCGCGGTGTCGACTCATATCTGCCAAAATTCTGTTCTGTAAGCCTTGGCTCCACGCGGCAGCTTATTCCGGTCACCTCCGAAATATGTCTTGCCGTTTCCGCCGCACGAATGAGTGGGGAGCAGAGAATTTCATCAATGGGTAAGCCCTCGCTTTTGATTTTCTCTCCCAGTTCAATTGCCTGTACGTGGCCAAGCTCTGTGAGCGCGATGTCGGTTGCACCGCAGATTTTATTTTCTACATTCCAGACCGTCTGACCGTGACGGGTAAAATATACATAAGACATCTGTTTCTCCTCTATGGTCTTCTCAATATGATATCGTTGCACAGCTTCAGTCCGTACTTATCCACGATATCCATACATTTGCGGTAATTTTCCACATTTCCGACTTCTTCCCTGCGGTGTGCGTCAAGTCCAAGCACCACATCATTTCCAACTTCTGCCACAAGCTTCCAGAAATGCTCATTTGGGTACTGTCTTCCGGTTGTCATTCCAAGGATATTGATTTCAAGCGGAATTCCAAGTTCCTTCATTGTGGTGCAGAGCCGCTTCATTTCCCGGTCATAAATTGCCTCTTCCCCGATATAATTGAGGATATCCGGGTGTGCGATATAGGTAAAGCTTCCGGTTTCTGCCCCTGCAATCACCGTGTCGACATAGCGGATAAGCATTTTTTCGTCCTCCGTCGGCGTTCCGGTATAAGGACCCTCTTTCTCATTTCCGACAAAATGCTGTCCCATAATCAGATAGTCAAATCCAATGCTTCGCACCATCTCAATCTGTTCCTCGTAAAATTCCGGAATGTATTCCGCCTCAAATCCGACGTAAATCGTAATCTGATTTTCATACTCCTTCGCAAGACTGCGGATGCAGTCATAATATTCTTTTGCCTGCTCCATCGTCATGCGGATTTTTGAGACATAGCCGTCCTTAAACGGGCACGGAATATGATCCGAAAATCCAAGTTTTTTGATTCCATAACGAATTGCTTCTTCAATGTATTCCCGTTCCGTGCCGGTTGCATGAAGGCAGCGGTAAGTATGCGTATGATAATTTGCTGTTAAAAAATCCATATGTTCTTCTTCGCCGGAATCTTTTGCAAGATATCGGTTCATCTCCTCTCTGATGTGTAAAAACTGTTCTCTTGTGACCGGATTTTCTGATTCAAAATTCATCAGCTTATCCAGATACCCCTGTTCCTTCATCATTTTTCTACTCATCGGATATTCCAGTTCATAAGTCAGTGAAATATGTCCGACTGCATTGTCAATCGCTGTTTTCTTTAATGCCCGAAGCACCGCATGATGCTCATCAAATGCCTGCATGACCTCGGGTGTCACCTGGCTGTTTTTTAATTCTTCCGTGGTGACATTGTAGATTTCTTCCATCGGTGTGTCAAGGTTCACCCGTAAAATGTCTATCTTGTCCGCATCCCGCAGAATCTTACAGTACATGGCTGTTTTTTCATCCAGATTTTCCGGAAGCCTGTAGCTGCTGTGATAAAAAATTGCGGTGCCGATGACGGCATCCCATTCTGCCGGTGCGAAAAAGCTTCTGATACTGCCGCCCTTCGCATTCTGTGGCACAAACACCCTGCTGCCGTTCTCTTCACAGACGGATGCCTCCCCGAATAAAATCGTCGTACTGAGCAGTGCATGGTCAATCGAGACGGCATCCTGAAAGGTTCCATAACGCCTGATTTGCTCAAACCGTCCGATATCGTGCAAAAGCCCGCACATCCATGCCGCATCCAGTGCCTCACCGGAAAGCCCTTCCGATGCGCCGATGGTATCGCAGAGCTCTGCCACGCGGTAGGTGTGCAGAATTTTTAATTTTATCTTGGGGTCCTCGCTGTTATAATTGTCCACATATGCAGCAAATGTTTCTTTTGCTTTTGTTCTGTCAATTCTCGTCATTTGTCATTACTTCCTGTTCTTCCAGATATTCCTTTACCTCCACCAGATTGTCAAATCTGGCAAATAAAAGCTGTGTGGTCTCCTCATCGGGCTGCCACAAATCCGGTATCATAATCGGCTTACAGCCCGCCGCATGCGCCGAGCGAAGCCCACTCTTAGAATCCTCAAGCACATAGCAGTCCTCCGGTTTCTCTCCTAACAGCTCACAGGCTCTTTTGTAGATTTCCGGGTCGGGCTTGGAATGTTTTACCATATCCCCGCACACAATCACCGTGAAAAATTCATACACCCCGGCATCCTTTAAGTGATGCTCCACCTCCCACTGCGGTGAGGATGATGCCACCGCAAGCTGGTATCCGTGAATTTTCAGATAGCGTAACAGCACGTACAGCCCATGTTTTACCGGAACTTTATTCTCGGTATAATATTTTGTCAGAAATTCCTTTGTATAACGGCGTAACGCCTCCTCGTCATAGCGCTCTCCAAACTCCTGCCTCCACAGTTCCCTCGACGCCGCAATGTTCATCACAAGCGTCTTTAACGTCATATAACCCGCTTTTCCGATTCCAAGCTGCTCTCCTGCATAATCCCATGCCTGCACAAAGACCCGCTCTGTGTCAAACATCAGCCCATCCATATCAAAAATAACTGCTGCCATATGCTCACTCCCCTGCGTACTTGAAATGTACTCTTTCCTATTTACATTACATTCTGATAAGTGTTCTATTTTATCGCAATGATCTCAAACATCGGTGTCGCAGAAAAATTAACCTGTTCTTCCTTCGACCAGACCTTTTTCCAGACCACCGCATCACACAAAATTTCTCTTGTTCCAAGCTGTTTCAGGACCTGCTCATCCCACTGCGGTCTCATGATTCCGGAAAGCGGCGCCTTGCGCGCAATCGCCTCCATCGCATCAATGTCTGTTCCCTCATATTCATCCTTGACACCAAGCTCTGCGGTATGAAGCCTGTCCTTTTCGTAGGCATCCCGCTTTGCATCATCATAGAGGTAGCCATACCAGTTTGCATCATAGACAAGCAGCGTACCGCCTTCTACAAGCACCCGAAGCCACTCGCGGTATGCTTTTTCCGGTTCCGGCAGATTCCACGTCAGATTCCGCGACACGACAACGTCAAATGACGCATCTGAAAATGCAAGCTCTGATGCATCCATTTCCAGAAAGCACGGATGCTGTCCATATTCTTTGGCATTTTTCCTTGCCTGCTCTAACATATGTACAGTATAGTCAACCGCTGTCACCGCATAGCCCAGCTCCGATAAAATAATTGCAAAAAATCCCGGTCCGCATCCCACCTCAAGTACACGGATTTCTTCCCTGCTTTTGCCCGGATGCTGCGCGCGAATCTGCGCATCCAGATGCGCCTGCCATCTTTTATGCTGTGCAGTATGAAGCTCCGTCTGATTCACGAGGGAATACCCCTCGGCACGGTTCTCCCAGTAACATTGATTTTCTGTTCTGTAATCCATAGGTACGATTTCCTTTCCATCGGAATTCGATAATATTATATCGTTTCTGGCAAATCTTTACAACTATCCGCACGAGGTGCGCATATTGCCCGGAGTTTTTTTGCTTTATAAGATTTTCCTATAAAGCAAAAAACCCCAGCAGATTTCTCTACTGAGGTCTCATTAGCAGGGCTACAAGGATTCGAACCTTGAAATGACGGAGTCAGAGTCCGTTGCCTTACCGTTTGGCGATAGCCCTTCATTTTTTGCTTTCAGCGTTTCGCGCCGTCAACAATAGCTATTATATAGGGCTAAAAGGAAATTGTCAACAGTTTTTTTGAAAAATTTGTAATTTTTTTTCTATCATTGCATAGAGGACCTCTTCCCCCCAGGAAATATCTGCATTTCCGTTGGTTGCCTCGATGACATCTTTTTCTGTTTCAGCGGTTAATTCTGCCGGAACCATCAGAATCAGCTCCACCTTGTCTGTATAAATCGTATCTATTGTCGCAAGTCCTTTCTGCGCAATCAGATACTGCAATTTTCCAAGTCCGGTATAGTCGGTTCCGATTACAAGCTTTCTGCCGGACTGCTTCTCAATGACGATGCTGTTTGCAAGACCCTCCTGTACTGCCTTCTGATAGGCCCGCACTAATCCTCCGGTTCCAAGCAGCACGCCGCCAAAATAACGTGTCACCACAACCGCTGTATTATGGATTTCTTCCCTAAGAAGAACATCTAACATCGGTCTTCCCGCCGTCTGCGCCGGCTCTCCGTCATCGGAACAGCGTGTCAGTTCCTGATGGTCTCCAATTACAAATGCTGAGCAGTTATGTTTTGCATCCCAATACTTCTTTTTCATCTCCGCAATAAACGCTGCTGCCTCTTCCTCTGAAGAAACCGGACGCACCGTTGCGATGAAACGGGATTTTTTCTCAACAATCTCACCTTCGCCACCCTCGAATACTGTTTTCATGAATTACTACCTGTTCCTTTTTGTTTTTTCCTATTTTAACATGGCGCGCTGTCTACCCGCAACAAATTCTTAAGAGAGTATTATATTTTCAGTTTTTTCTTTATTCCGACACATTTCTCTGGTATAATACAATATGGTTTATTTTAACTTTAAAAAGGAGGCCTCCTATGAATTATGGGAAAAAAAGTACCCGTAAGCGAGACGAAGAGCTTACTTCTAAGGGTACCATGATTCGCAAAAAATTCAGTGTAATTTTTTGCAAGGCGTTGCTTATATGCTTTTTTGCAGTTCTGGTGGTAGGAGGGTCCGCAGCTTTTGGTGTCATTCAGGGCATCATCGCTTCTGCCCCCTCCATCGATGATATCGACGCAACACCTACCGGTTACCAGACCGCCGTATTAGACAGCCAGGGCAATCAGATTGCCACGCTCGTCTCCTCCGGTTCCAACCGTAAATTTGTCACGATTGACGAGATTCCATTAGATTTACAGCACGCGTTTGTTGCCATTGAGGACTCCCGTTTCTACGAGCACAACGGTATTGATATCAAGGGAATCATCCGTGCCGGTGTCAAGGGAATTGCATCGGGCTTTCATTTTTCAGAAGGTGCAAGTACCATCACCCAGCAGCTTTTAAAAAATACAGTTTTTACGGACTGGACAAGCGAGTCTTCCATGGCAGATAAGTTTGAGCGTAAATTTCAGGAACAGTATCTTGCGCTTGAGCTTGAGAAAAAGGTCAGCAAAGACTGGATTATGGAAAACTACTTAAATGCCATCAACCTTGGACAGAATACCTTAGGTGTAGCCGTTGCTTCGGAGCGTTACTTTGGAAAAGATGTGTCTGACCTTACGCTTTCCGAATGTGCAGTGCTTGCTGCGATTACACAGAACCCTTCCCGCTACAATCCGATTTCACATCCGGAAAATAATGCGGAACGCCGCGAAAAGGTGTTAAACGATATGCTTGAGCAGGAATATATTTCGCAGGAAGAGTACGATGCTGCAATCGCCGACAATGTTTACGACCGTATCCAGCTTGTAAATATTGAGACAGACAGCGAAAATGTTTATTCTTCATTTGTAGACGAACTGACAGATGAAGTCATTCAGGATTTAATTGAGCAGAAGGGATATACGGAGACACAGGCATACAAAGCCCTTTACCAGAGCGGTCTTACCATTTACAGTACACAGGATCCAGATATACAGGCGATTGCTGACGCGGAAGTCAACAACCTGGACAATTATGGTTTTGACCCGAAGGTTTCTTTCTCCTACCGTCTGTCCGTATTATCCGCCGACGGTACTGTTACAAACTACAGCGAACAGACCATGCTTTCCTATTATCAGTGGTCAGATGCCAACTACACGTTAAATTTTGACACCGAAGAAGATGCCGAAGCCGCTATTGAAGCTTACAAGGCTGAAATTATGAAAGACGGCGATACCATCATCGACGGAAGTGAAGTGGTTGCCTATACACTCCAGCCGCAGGTTGCAATGACAATTATGGATCAGTCCAGCGGAGAGGTAGTCGCATTGATTGGCGGACGCGGTGACAAAAATGCCAGCAAGACCTTAAACCGTGCAACCAGCACAACCAGACAGCCGGGTTCTACCTTTAAGATTATTGCCTGCTACGCACCTGCACTTGATGCCGGCGGTCTCACGCTCGCTACCGTACAGGATGATGCACCTTACTCCTATACGACCGGAAGCGGTGCCGCAGTCAACAACTATGACGGACGTTACCGCGGCTTTACCACAATACGCCAGGCAATCACCCTTTCCATGAACGTTGTTACCGTCAAGAATTATGTGCAGATTGGTCCTGCCCTCGGTGCAAGCTATATCCGCAATTTCGGAATCACAACCTTATTGGACAGCGAAGTTGATAACCAGACCGTAACACTTGGCGGTCTGACAAACGGTGTTACCAACCTCGAATTAACTGCTGCCTATGCAACAATTGCAAACCAGGGCACGTACATTAAACCGAAATTTTACACGAAAATCTTAGACCATGAAGGAAATATTTTATTAGACAACACCGCATCCGAGTCCCACACGGTCTTAAAGCAGACAACTGCATGGCTTTTAACCAACGCCATGGAAGATGTCATGACACAGGGAACCGGTACTTCTGCTTACTTCGGCTCCACGATGGCACAGGCGGGAAAATCCGGTACAACCACGAAAAACCGTGACTCTCTGTTTGCCGGCTACACACCTTACTACACCTGTGTAGTCTGGGGTGGCTACGACGACAACAGCCCACAGGCAAACAGCCAGTCTTCCTACCCGAAGAAAATCTGGAAGGCTGTTATGAGCCGGATTCACGAGAATCTTCCGTATGCCGATTTTGGCACCTGCGATGATATTGTAACTGCCCAGGTATGTTCCAAATCCGGCAAGCTTGCCATCGAAGGTGTCTGCGACAGTGATCCGCGTGGAAGCTGTGTTTACACCGAATATTTTGCAAAAGGCACGGAACCTACTGATTACTGTGACCACCACATCCGTGTAAATCTCTGTGCAGCTTCCATGGCTCTTGCAACCAGCAGTTGTCCTGAGATTGTCAGTGGCGTGTATATCATTGGCGGTTCCCAAGGTACGGAGGATTCCCCGTATCTTCTGACGGAAGACGCCTACTCAAATCTCTGTCCGCTGCATGGCAGTCCTGATTCCATTTATCAGGCTCCTGTCACAAACACACCGGGCACAACGACTGATACAACCGATACACCACCAAACGCTGTCATACCGAATTCCGCCAGCGATAATACCGACACCGGTGGTTCAGCCGACACAACTACCGATAACCAGACTCCAGATGGCGGGGAATAGAGGCATTTTCTCCACCAGGTACAACAAAAGGGACTGTAAAAAACTCCCCTAACAGAAAAATCGCCCAGACATAAAGTCTGAGCGATTTTTTGGTACAATTATGCTCAAAAAAACAATCTATAACGCACGTCACTGATGTATATACTAACTAAGGGACTATTGTTTTTCAAGATATTCCTCTACCAAATGTATCATTTCACCGCTGCTACTGCATGAAATATCGCATAATAAGCTCTGTTGTTCGCAGCCTTCAAAAGTCCTGCCGAAAAATTTAATTGTGCAGATTTCAAATCATCTCTTACCTGCTGTAACCGTCCTTTTGCTAAATCCTGCACGTATCCGGATTCTTTCATTCCCTCCTTTGCCACGTTATTGTAAAACGGGTAATTAGGTATCCAGATTTTAAAATGCTCTACATTCTTCACAATCGGCATAATCTCTGTGTCATATTTCTCATTAATATCATAAGTATAGTCTCTTACCGCCCGCATGTGTTCATGAATCATATCATCATCGCATTTTACCAATATCATAATATCAGTATCAGAATCAAGGCGATTATCGCCTCTCGCATAAGACCATATAAAATCGTTTTCTCATAATCACGCCCGAAAATGTTTTTTATTCCATTAACATATTCTCTCAAAATATTAGATATACTTACTGGCATTCCGCTTCCCTTAGTATTCCCCATTTTTCCCATACAACCAGCAAAAGCCCCAGGCTCTCGCCTGGGGTTTTCACTGTTGATGTATATACTAACTAAGGGGATTAGATTCACGAATCTAATCGTGTTAGATTCGTGCAATCCTATTCCACATCCTGCAATGCTGCAAGGTCTTCCTCGCCGGTACGAACCTTGACAACTTTGGCAACATCGTATACGAAAATCTTGCCGTCTCCGATGTGTCCTGTGTAAAGTGCCTTCTTAGCAGCTTCCACAACCCTGTCAACCGGAATCTTGCTGACAACAACCTCAACTTTGACCTTCGGTAATAAGGTTGCATCCACTTCTGCTCCACGGTATTTCTCGCCGGAACCTTTCTGGATACCACAACCCATAACCTGTGTTACGGTCATACCGGTTACACCGATATCGTTCATTGCCTTCTTTAAGTGGTCGTATCTTGACAGTTTTGCAATAATTACTACTTTATACATTCCAGTTGCATCATGTGGCATTGCAACCACCTTGACAGCAGCATTTTTCTTAACATCAGATGCTTCCTCATAATCAGAAGTACCAAGATCTGTATTTTCATTGACATCCATGGTCATTGTGTTGGAAACATCCATCAGGCTGAAGCCTGCATATGCGGACGGAAGGCCATGCTCTTTAATATCCAGACCAAGAATCTCCTCTTCTTCTGTGACACGAAGTCCAATTGTTGCCTTAATTACCACAAAAGTAATTGTGATGCAGATTGCTGCCCATGCGGCAACGGTAACAAATCCTAATAACTGAATTCCAAGCTGATGGAATCCGCCGCCATAAAACAGACCTACTACAGAATCATTTCCCGGTGCAGAAGTTGTTGCAAAAAGACCTACTGCAATGGTTCCCCAGATACCGTTCATCATATGAACTGCGACAGCACCTACCGGATCATCCACACGAAGCTTGTTATCTAATAACCAGACACCAAATACTACCAGAAGACCTGCTACAGTACCGATGATTAATGCTCCGAGTGCATCTGTTACATCACATGGTGCTGTGATTGCAACAAGACCTGCAAGGGAAGCGTTCAAACTCATGGAAACATCCGGTTTTCCATATTTTATCCAGGTAAAAGTCATACATACAACGGTTGCAACTGCCGGAGCAATTGTTGTGGTAAGGAATACAGAACCTAACTGCGCAATGCTTGTGCAGGCAGCACCGTTAAATCCATACCAGCCAAACCATAAGATAAATACACCAAGAGCTCCAATCGGAAGGTTATGTCCCGGAAAAGCATTTACTTTTACAATCTTACCACTCTTATCCTTTGTAAACTTGCCGATACGTGGTCCAAGGAATGCAGCTCCAATCAGTGCGGAGATACCACCAACCATGTGGATTGCGCAGGAACCTGCAAAATCATGGAAGCCAAGCTGTGCAAGCCAGCCGCCGCCCCAAATCCAGTGAGCCTCAATCGGGTAAATCAAAGCAGAAATAACCGCGGAATAAATACAATAGGATAAAAACTTGGTACGCTCTGCCATAGCACCTGATACGATGGTAGCTGTCGTTGCGCAGAAAACTAAGTTAAACACGAAGTTTGAAAAATCAAAATCAGCATATGCGGTAAAAATATCAAATCCCGGTTTTCCGATAAATCCTATAAAATCTTCTCCAAGTAACAGTGAAAAACCAATCAGGATGAACATCACAGTACCGATACAGAAGTCCATCAGGTTCTTCATAATGATGTTTCCGGCATTCTTTGCTCTGGTAAAACCAGCCTCAACCATTGCAAAACCAGCCTGCATCCAGAATACGAGTGCAGCTCCAATTAAAAACCATACACCAAAGACTTCACTTTGAACCGTACTTAAAATTTCTTCCATAGGACAT
>OGCY01000525.1_pt1 | contig 10101 bp, 8 predicted proteins | sample 1570311 | NCBI WGS metagenome assembly OGCY01 (sample SAMEA2582165, study PRJEB24529) | metagenome | biome: Human gut stool | place: China | collected 2011
TCAATATGAGAGATCCGGTTATTTACCGTGTGGCACATATGACACATCACAGAACCGGAGATAAATGGTGCATCTATCCAATGTATGATTTTGCACATCCATTAGAGGATGCGATCGAGGGAATTACCCATTCTATCTGTACACTGGAATTTGAGGATCACAGACCTCTTTACAACTGGGTAATTGATGAAGTCGGCAAGGACATGATCCCTGACAAGGATGAGATGCCTCCAAGACAGATCGAGTTTGCAAAATTATATCTGACAAATGTTGTAACCGGAAAAAGATATATCAAACGTCTTGTAGAGGAAGGTATCGTAGACGGCTGGGATGATCCGCGTCTTGTATCGATCGCAGCACTCCGCAGAAGAGGATTTACACCGGAATCTTTAAAAATGTTCGTAGAACTCTGTGGTATTTCCAAGGCAAACAGTTCCGTGGATTATGCAATGTTAGAATACTGCATCCGTGAGGATCTAAAGATGAAACGTCCGCGTATGATGGCAATCTTAGATCCGGTCAAAGTGGTGATCGATAACTACCCGGAGGGAGAGACAGAGTATCTTGAGGTAGTTAATAACCTTGAGAACGAGGAACTTGGTGTGCGTAAAGTTCCATTTTCACGCGAACTTTATATTGACCGTGAAGATTTTATGGAGGAGCCGCCAAAGAAATATTTCCGTATGTTCCCAGGCAACGAAGTGCGCCTGATGAATGCATATTTCGTGACATGCAACAGTTTTGTGAAAGATGAAAATGGAGTGGTAACTGAGATACACTGTACTTACGATCCGGCTTCAAAAGGTGGAAACAGCCCGGACGGACGTAAAGTAAAAGGAACGATCCAGTGGGTATCGGCAGCACAGGCAGTTCCGGCTGAAATCCGTCTCTATGAAAATATTGTGGATGAGGAAAAAGGCGTGTATAATGAAGACGGAAGTCTGAATCTGAATCCGAATTCCCTTACGATTTTGAAAAACTGTGTTGTTGAGGAAAACTTAAAAGATGCAAAAGCATATGACAGTTTCCAGTTTGTAAGACAGGGATTTTTCTGTGTGGATGCAAAGGATTCAACCGCAGATCATCTGGTATTTAACAGAATTGTGTCATTAAAGAGCTCATTTAAATTACCTAATGCATAAGCATTAGCTGCACCGGGATGGTGTATTTGCACCCGGAAACGGGCGTATCAGGAAAGGATATGAAATACATATGAATTTATTTGCAGGATTGGAAAAATTTGGTATCAAAGCGGATAACACAACGGATCTGTTTGAAGAAGAGAAAAAGCCGGCAGCATCTGCTAATGGAGGAAAAACAGAAGCTGCTCCGACAGAAGACAGTTTTCTGTTAGACAAAGCGATCCGCTGTACTGTATGTGATAAGGTATTTAAGACCAAAATGATTAAAAACGGACGAATCAAACGATTAGAGCCGGATCTGGATCTGCGTCCACGTTTTGAATATATTGATACATTAAAATATGATGTGGCATCCTGCCCGTATTGCGGATATACAGCGATGAACCGCTATTTTGAGCATGTAACATCAGGACAGATCAAACTGGTCAAAGAACAGGTTTGTGCGAACTTCAAACCAAGTGGTTCTGATGAACCAATGGTTTTAGACTATGACCAGGCGATTGAGCGTTATAAACTGGCACTGTTTAACACGATCGTGAAAAAAGGAAAGACGAGTGAGAAAGCATATACCTGTCTGAAACTTTCCTGGCTGTATCGTGGAAAAGGGGAAGAGTTAAAAGGAACTGATCCTGAAACATTAGGGAAGAAAAAAGAGGTAAAAGAGCAGGAAGAAGCATTTTACCAGCAGGCATATGAAGGCTTTATGAAAGCAATGTCTACAGAGATGTTCCCGATGTGTGGAATGGATCAGTGTACCGTAGATTATCTTCTTGCAGCAATGGCATATCATTTTAAAAAATATGATGTGGCATCTAAGTGTATTTCAAGGATTCAGGCTGCGCCTTCCGCATCAAAGAAGATGAAAGACCGCGCATATGATTTAAAAGAAAAGATCGTTGCAGAAATCAAAAAAAGCAAATAGGCAAAATTATAATGATTGAAATAATGATTGATCTACAGGGGGGAGCGAAAGCTCCCCTCTATGAGAAAATATATGAGTATATCAAACGGGATGTCATTGCGGGAAAGATTCCCGTCGGGGAAAAACTTCCATCAACAAGACTTTTGTCAAAACATTTGTCTGTAAGCAGAAGTACCGTGGAAATGGCATATGAACAGCTCCTGGCAGAGGGATACATCAAAGCAGAACCTTGCAGGGGTTTTTTTGTATGCGATATTACGGAATTATATGAATTTGGTCATGCAGAAAATGGATCAAAAGATATAGCTCCATTTGGGAAAAAGGGACAGAAAGAGAAAATGGGGGAAGATATCATTGACTTCTCACCATATGCGATCGATACCGAACATTTTCCATATAATGTGTGGAGAAAATTAAATAAAAATGTGCTGTTAGATGACCGGGAGGAATTGCTTTTATCCGGAGATGGACAGGGAGATTATGGACTTAGAAAGGCGATTGCGGCTTATCTTCATCAGGCGAGAGGGGTTAACTGTGAGCCGGATCAGTTGATTATCGGAGCCGGAAATGAATATCTTGAGATCTTACTGACACAGATTTTGGGCAGAAATAAGCGTGTCCTGATGGAGAATCCGACTTATCTGCAGGCATATCATACATTTTTAAATATGGGATACCAGATGTCACCGGTTACCGTGGAAGAAGATGGAATAGATCCCTGGAAAGTCAGAAAATATGATCCGGATATTGTCTACATTATGCCTTCCCATCAGTTTCCGCTTGGAACGGTCATGCCGTTAAAGCAGAGACTGGAGCTGCTGAAATGGGCTTCTGAAAAAGAAAACAGGTATCTGATCGAAGATGATCACGACAGTGAATACAGGTATCGTGGAAAGCCGATCCCGTCCCTGCAGAGTGTGGATCATTTTGATAAGGTTATTTATATTGGAACTTTTTCTAAGAGCATTGCACCGTCACTTCGAATCAGTTATATGGTGCTTCCGCCGGAATTGTTAAATCGTTATCATGAAAAATGTGGATTTTACTCTGCGACTGTTCCTAAAATCCAGCAGGAGGTATTGCGTGCGTTTATTGAAGAGGGACATTTTGAACGTCATCTGAATAAGATGAGAGGAATTTACCGTGCAAAACATGATTTCCTCCTTGCGGAATTAAAAAAGAGAAATTGGGTGGAAAAAGTTTACGGAGATCATGCAGGACTGCATGTTCTGGTGCAGATACGTACAGAAAAAAAAGAAGCGGAGATATGTGACCTTGCAGGAAAGCAGGGAATACGTATCTATGGAATCAGTGAATACGTTGTTCCGGAAATGGCTTCGAATGGATATGAGAATACAAAATACAGCAAGTATTCCATAGAAAGTGAAAAAATCGGATCTGCCGGAACTGCACCGGACAAACCGATTCTTTTACTTGGTTATGGAAGACTGTGTGAAGATGAGATCCGGAAAGGACTTTTGATATTAGATACAATTATATGATGTATTCAATACTGTTTTCGGGCGTTTTCCTGGTATTTGTGTTGAACAGGATCACAGCCTCACGTTCCTCATATGGTCCCATTTCATAAAAGCCGACACCGGTACTAGAAAGCCTGTCGATTGAAATCATGCGGTTGGCACGCTTTGGCTGATCGGTGATAAAGGTGATGCCATCTTCAAAGAATTCTTTGTCGAGTTCAGGGTCATCTATCTCTTCATAATATGGATCAAACACATAAATATCATTGTCCGAAACGCCAGTCAGCAGAATATAATGCGGTACTTCTAAGTAGACACGGAGCAAAACAGCACCACCCTGCTGCAGGGCACCGATAATATGGCTGTTTTGGGATAATACGACATCTTTTTTAGATAGAAAATTGCAGGAAATAGGAAAATTTTTCACTTGTCCAAACTGGGTAAGCCAGTTGCTTAAAAACATCATGGCAGATGCGGAAGTACCGCGTTTTCCTACCTCACCGGCTTCATTATAAGAATCGAGACAATAGAGCATAATATATTTGACAATATCAGGATAAATTTCTTCACGGTCAAACAGATATCGGATTGCATTTGTCAAGGTGGTCGGACCACAGTCATATTCAGTGGATTGATAGATTAACAGGTTTTTCATGTGTATTGCCTCTTTTCTTTATTCTAAGGAATACTATAATCAGCCGTAATTTTTTTGTCAATCTGAAAGATGCTAAGTTGTGAATCACCTTTTGACACCTGGATATTCTGAAAAAATGATTGACAATTTAAAAAAGAAAAAATATAATTTACCTAATTCCTAGTGGATTACTAGTAATAATGTGCAGAAAGTACTGGTTTATGTGCGAGAAGCGGGCATAATACAGTTTTTTGTCAGAAAGTGAGGAAATTATGAGAAAAGAAAGAAGATGGAAAAAAGTCCTGTCGGCGCTTATGCTTACGGCTGCGATGGGGATTACTGCTGTTGGATGCGGGACTTCTGGCGGCAATACAGGCAGTCAGCCGCAGGGGGAAAATGCTGCAGCAACAGAGGTGGCAGAAGTTTCAGATGATATTGTAAACATTGGTGTTACGGATACACTTGGAACATTAAATCCGCTTTTGATGGATGGCGGTGAGATCAATAAATATGCGACCAGCCTGATGTTTCTTCCACTGGTGGAATTAAATTCCAAACTGGAATTTGAAGGTGAGATCGCTGATTCTGTCACAACGGAAGATAATAAAAATTTTATCGTGCATATCGATGAGAAAGCAACCTGGTCAGATGGCGAGAAGATCACTGCAGATGATGTGGTATATACAGCACTTCGTCTGACTTCCCCGGTTATTGGAAATACCTCCATGATGTATTATGTGTTTGAAGGTGTCGGAGATGACGGTTTTACGGAAGAGGGAGCGGAGAGTATCGACGGTATCAAAGCGATTGATGATGCAACAGTACAGTTTACTACAAAAGATGAGATGTCATTAACCACATTTGAAAATTCCTATGCACGTTATCTGATGACACTTCCAAAACATGTGATCGAGCAGTACAGTGAGGAAGAATTAAAGACGGCTGACTGGTTTAATCATCCGGATGTGGTCAGCGGACCATATATGGTGACGGATTTTGATGTCGATCATTATATTTCTTATAAAGCGAATGAAAATTACTGGAAAGGTGCACCAAAGATCGCGAAACTCAATATCAAGATCGTAAGCGGCAGTCAGCTTTATGCCGGATTACAGTCCGGGGAGATCGACATTACACAGCCGACAATGAGTGTTATCCCACAGGAAGATTATGACAGCATTGAAGGACTTTCCAATGTGAATGTTGTATACGGAGAACCGGTAACAAACCAGTCCGTGTTTATCCAGACAAAGAATGTTCCTGATGTGCGTGTGCGTCAGGCAATGTTATATGCAATTGACCGTAAGATGGTTTTAGAGCAGCTTTTAAAAGGAAAAGGTGAAGTTGTAGACGGGTTTCTTTCTTCTGCAAGTCCTTTTTATGATGATGGCATCGTTCCGGTAGAACAGGATGTGGAGAAAGCGAAAGAACTTTTAGCAGAGGCCGGATGGGACGGATCACAGACTTTACGTTTTTATGTGAATTCCGGAGACGGCGCATTCGTAAATGCAGCAAATGTGTTTGTGGCACAGTGGGCTGCAGTTGGTATTAAGGTGGAAGTGCAGACAGTGGATTTTGCAACCCTGATGTCTGTAGCAGGTACAAATGATTATGATATTTTGGCGGTACAGTATACTTATGCGCCGGTTGATCCATACCCGGATGTAGCATGGCTTTTAGGTGGCGAGGAGAGCTGGACCGGATACGGAGATGACAGTGTAAATGAAGCACTTGCAAAGACACAGACGACAAGTGATATTGATGAGATCAAAGGTCTTTATTCAGTAGTGGATCAGAAAGTGCAGGAAGATGTGCCGATGTTCTCTGCTTATATTGTCAGTGCGCAGGCGGGTGTTAACAAACGTCTGGTAAATGCCACACCAAGTGTGTATGGTTTCTTTAATAATGTAGAACAGTGGGAAATTACGAAATAAGGAACGGGAAAATCAATGTCAAAATTATTACAGGTAAATGATCTGACGACAGCGTTTACCGGAGATTTTGGAAAAAAGATCAGTGTGGATCATGTCAGTTTTGATGTTGCAGAAGGAGAAACGGTTTGTATCGTTGGTGAGTCCGGCTGTGGCAAGAGTGTGACATCACTGTCTATAATGGGATTATTAGGAAAGGGCGGAGCTGTTATTGACGGCTCTGTCCTCTTTACAAACAAAAATCTGCTGGATATGGATGAAAAGCAGTTAGATATGATCCGCGGAAATCAGATGACGATGGTTTTTCAGGACCCTTTAACGTCGTTAAATCCGGTGTTTACGATTGGAAGTCAGATTACGGAGAGTATACGCATCCATCTGCATCTTTCAAAAAAAGAAGCAAAAGAGAGGGCTGTTACGATTTTAGAGAAAGTCGGGATGCCGGATGCGCGTGCAGCAATGAAAAAATATCCGCATATGTTATCCGGAGGGATGCGTCAGCGTGTGGTGATCGCGATGGCACTTTGCTGCAATCCAAAACTTCTCATTGCGGATGAACCGACAACGGCGCTGGATGTGACGATTCAGGCTCAGATCATGGAGCTGATGAAAGAACTGCAAAAAGAGATTGGGATGTCAGTGCTCCTGATCACGCATGATATTGGACTTGTGGCGCAGGTGGCGGATCGTGTGCTTGTTATGTATGCGGGACAGATTATAGAGATGGCATCAGTGAAAGATCTTTTTTATCATCCGGCACATCCGTATACGAAAGCACTGCTCGATACGGTTCCGGGTATTTATGATGAGAGTGGAAGGACACTTGCATCAATTTCGGGCATTGTACCGGAAAATTATGACCAGATCACAGGGTGCCGGTTTGCAGACCGCTGTGCATTTGCCGGAGAAGGCTGCGTGGAAAAGCAGGAGATGAAAGAGATAGAAAAGGATCATTTTGTACGCTGCCATAAGGCTTGCAGGAGTTAAATGGAATGGATAAAGAACTGATCAGAGTAGAAAAATTAAAAAAATATTATGACATCAAAGGTGGTATCATTACCCATACTGTCAGTCAGGTACAGGCAGTTGACGGTGTTGATTTTTCAATAAAAAAGGGCGAGACACTTGGTCTGGTTGGAGAGTCCGGATGTGGAAAATCCACGATCGGACAGCTTTTAGTCGGGCTGATTTCACCGACGGACGGAGCGATTTACTATCATGGAGAAAAAATCGCTGCAAAATCACTTACCCACAATGAAAAAAAGGCACGAAAACAGGCAGGAACCGGTCTTCAGATGATCTTTCAGGATTCCTATTCCTCTTTAAATCCCCGGAAACGTATCTATGATATTTTGGCACAGCCAATGTTATATCATGGAATTTCGGATAAGAGAACAATTGACACTGATATAAAACAGCTTTTAGATATGGTCGGACTGCCCCAGAGCACACTTTTAAAATATCCGCATGAATTTTCGGGTGGACAGAGACAGCGTATTGGAATAGCAAAAGCGTTGTCATTAAAACCGGAGTTCATCGTGTGTGATGAACCGGTCAGTGCACTTGATGTGTCGATACAGGCACAGATATTAAATCTGATCCGTGAGTTACAAAATGAACTGGGACTGACAAGCCTGTTTGTGGGGCATGGTCTTGGAGCTGTCCGTTACGTGAGTGACAGGATCGCGGTTATGTACCTTGGGAAGATCGTTGAGATCGCAGATGCCAGTGAAGTGTTCTTACATCCTGCACATCCGTATACAAAAGCGCTGACACATGCAGCACCGGTTGCAGATCCGGGACGCCGGGAAGAAAAGCCTGCAGTTTTAAAAGGCGAGGTTGCTTCCGCGGTGCATCCTCCAAAAGGATGCCGGTTTCATCCGAGGTGTCCGTATGCGAGAGACGACTGCCGGCTGAGTGAGCCGGTGCTTTTACCGATTGCCGGAAAACCGGATCATCTGGTGGCATGTCCTTATTATGAGGGGACAGAAAATGCGTAAAATGCGGTGATGCACAAAAGCAGTGATGCAAAAGTGCAGGAAATGAGGAATCATATGACAAAATATATTATCAAACGTATCCTGATCGCGATTCCGGTATTGCTCGGTATTACTGTGATCGATTATGCGATCATGTGTATGGCGGGGAGTCCGCTTGAAATGCTGCAGGGACCGCGTGTTTCGGAAGCTGCAGTACAGGCAAAAGCAATAGCACTTGGACTCGACAAACCATTTTATGTGCAGTATTTTGTGTGGCTGGGACAGCTTCTGCATGGGAATATGGGATATTCCATTAAAAATTACCAGCCTGTTGCAGATATGATCGCAAGCCATCTGGGACCAACATTGCTTTTGATGGGGATATCACTGTTTGTCAGTATATTTCTTGCTGTTCCGTCAGGAATTTACAGTGCAATCCATCAGTATTCAAAAGGTGATTATACGGTAGTGACATTATCATTTCTTGGCAGCAGTATTCCGGGATTTTTCCTTGCCATGCTTCTCATCTATCTGTTTACAGTCAAATTGGGCTGGCTGCCTTCCGGTGGAATGACAACGCTTGGCACGTCCGGTGGTGCAGCAGATGTGGCGGCACATATGGTTATGCCGGTCATTGTCCTTGCGGTGTCCATGGCAGGAACAAATATCCGCTATATCCGCAGTGCAGTGCTTGAAATCTTACAGCAGGATTATCTGCGTACAGCACGGGCAAAGGGAATCGGACATTTTCTTGTCATCAATAAACATGCACTGCGCAATGCCTTAGTTCCGATCGTGACGGTCATTGGAATGGAAATACCGGTATTGTTTGGAGGTTCTATTATTGTGGAGCAGGTATTTTCCTGGCCGGGACTTGGTCTTATGACGATGAGTGCGATCACAAACCGTGATTATCCGGTTATTATGGGAGTCTGTCTGCTCTCAGCGATCGTTGTACTGCTCGGTAATCTTCTGACGGATATTTTATATGCGGTAGTAGATCCGACGATAAAACTTCAGTAAAGAGGTTGAATTTGTATGATAAAAAAGAAAAAAGAAAACTTAAATGAAACATATATGCAGATGGTGCTGCGTCGTTTCCGTGCACATCATCTTGCAAAAATCAGCCTTGTGATACTGGTTGTTGTCGGACTGGCGGCATTGTTTGCACCGGTTGTTGCGCCTTATGACCCGGATGCAATTGTCGGAACGTTTAGTGGAGCACCGTGTAAAGAGTTTATTCTTGGAACAGATCAGATCGGCAGGGACGTATTCAGCAGGCTTTTATATGCAACAAGGATATCACTGCTTGTGGGAATCCTTGCTACAGCCATATCGACGGTGATTGGTGTGGTACTTGGCCTGATCGCGGGATATTTTGGCGGAGTGGCAGATATGATACTGATGCGTTTTACGGATATGGTCATGTCTTTTCCTTATATCCTTCTGGTGCTTGTTGCAGCAGCGATCTTTAAACCGGGATTGTGGAGTATTATTCTGATTCTGGGATTTGTAGACTGGCCTGGGGTAGCAAGACTGGTACGTGGAAATGTGCTCAGCTTACGTGAAACAAATTTTGTCAAAGGAAATGTAGTGGCAGGCATGCCGCTTCGTCATATCCTGTTTTCCGAGATTTTGCCAAATACGGTTGCGCCGATCCTCGTATATGCAACTTCTGTTATGGCAATCTCCATGTTAGATGAGGCGGCGTTAAGTTTCCTTGGCATGGGTGTGCAGCCTCCGATGGCAAGCCTTGGAAATATGCTAAACGGAGCACAGTCTATTACGGTACTGACGTCACAGCCTTGGCTCTGGCTGCCTCCGGGGATCATGATCGTTGTGCTGGTTATTTCCATCAACTTTGTTGGGGATGCACTGCGTGATGCATTTGATCCGTCTGGTGGGCGCAGATAGGTGCCCATGGATCATGAGCTTCCCTGTGTAGGGTGGTTCTGGAGGGTTACGATTGGCAAATTGCATCAAGCCGGGACTGTTTTGTTTCCGTTGTCCGA
>OGCY01000527.1_pt1 | contig 10070 bp, 10 predicted proteins | sample 1570311 | NCBI WGS metagenome assembly OGCY01 (sample SAMEA2582165, study PRJEB24529) | metagenome | biome: Human gut stool | place: China | collected 2011
ATTATCGAAATTTTCTCCTATATTTATCTTATTTCTCGGATGTCTTGTCTGCAGTCAGTCCAGATAGAAACTATATCATTTATTTCTGCCAACAAGGTTGAGTATAAAACAATAAAAGGTAGCAACATATATATTGCTACCTTTTTTGCTATATCCATCTAGGCAGAATTTCATATTATGTGTACAATCATAGTAATTAATAATATATTGTTTTGGGAATGAGAGTGTTTTATGAAATTTAACTATGGCGATACATTGCGTATCAGATGTGATGTATATACGATCTTAGGTAAGATACGCTACATTAATACTCATGGGCATATAGGGTATGAGTATAAATTAGTTAAACATAGTAATAACAAGGCGTTTTGGCTTCGTTGGGATAAGAAGCGAGATGCGTACCAGTTTTCCAAGTTGTGTGGCAAAGCGGGTCTAGCCGATATGAAACTCGTCGATAGTGGCTACCAGATGGTAACGGGCACTTGGGGTGAGGTGGACGTAGGCATTACTGATACTGCTAAATATAAAGCGTATGAAAATGCTGATGGTACTGCTACGTTTTCTGTTCAAGAGTGGGCTTTTGAAACGGATTATTCAAAGGGCTTTTACATTAATAAAGAATACGTATCTGTGAAACAGGATGTAGAGATAACCGATGCTATTAAAGATAGAATGGATACGGTTAAGATAATGAAGTTCGTAGGACCTATCGTTTGGATTTTGGCAAACGTACTACTTTTTATGCCAAGCTTTGATATACAAATCCTACATGATATACATAATTTTCTTACCTGGCCTTATATAGTGGGCGGGAATATAATCCTAGGCTTTATTGTGTTTTTTGTTTTCTTTAAAAGATAGGATTTAGAAAATTAGGGATATACTATAACAAAACAGCCCCTTAAATTTAAAAAGCTATGAGCTGATTATATGAAATCGACTCATAGCTTTTTGATTTGCTTAGGATTTAATTGTTACTAATTAGCTTCAGCTAGTTGAAGTTGTTCGAGTTCTGCTTCTTTAGCATCTAATTCTTTTGCACCGAAGTGTGCTAGTACACAGAATGTAATGCAGAGAATACATGCTACCAATAAGAGATAGAAACCTGCGTTCCAACCAAATTTATCTGCCAAAACACCGAATAATGTTGTACCGAGGTTTGCACCTACGATGTAGCTCATAAAGCCACGAAGGCCAACGGCAGAGCCTACAGCGAATGGAGGTACAATATCCATAGTTTGTACAGAAGCTAGGAATTGAGGAATGTAGATTAGACAACCTACGATAGCAGCAAAGAAGGTAACCCATAAGAGGGATTCGCTTTGCCAATAACCAAAGATACAGAAGAAAATAATACTTACAGCGATAATTGCTGGAGGCATACGATAACCTTTAAAGAATTTATCAGAAATGTAACCAGCAAAAATAGTAGAAGGGATAGCTGCCCATTCAAAGAATAAGAAAGCTACAGACATCTCTGCTTTGGAGAATCCTTTTACTTGTAATAGATAAATTGGAAGCCAAGTAAGCATACCAAAGCGAATCATATACACGAAGGTATCTACTAATGATACGTACCAAGCATTTTTATTTTTCAATACATACTTTACAAAAATTTCTCGTGTATTCATGTGAGGTGCTTCAGAGCTTCTGTGTGCTTTATGAGCCGTGTCAGCAATGATTTCACTTGTTGGTGGTAAACCTTCACGCTCAGGGCTTTCTTTAATTAAGAAGCAAATAATTCCCGCTACGATGATAGCGATAATAGCAGGGATACCATAGCTACCTAATTGCCAATGATCAGTAGTCGTAAAGTACAGTGCGGCAGCAACAATTGGTGCTACGATACCCCCGCCAAGGTTGTGAGAGATGTTCCAAATTGCACCAAATCGGCCCCGCTCTTGTTTCGGATACCATTTGGCTAGGGTGATGAAGGACGGCCCTACACCAAAGCCTTGGAAGAAACCATTAAGAACTACTAATACTAAGAAGAAGGCAAGGCTGTCGGCAAAGCTCATAAAGATGTTGATAATTGCACAGCAAAGCAGACCAAAAGCCATAAATTTTGCAGGACTTGCTTTATCTGCAAGACTACTCATAAAGCCTTTACTTAAGCCATAGGCGATAAGCATACCACTAGATAACAAACCGATTTCCGTTTTGCTCATGTGGAGGATATCTGATAAGAAGTGAGTTGATAAGGCAAAATTGTTACGAACGATATAGTACGCTGCGTAACCAATAAAAATACCAACTAGAGATTGGAATCTGTATTTATAGTATAGATTCATAATCATACTTTGTGGCACAGATGGTTTTGCCTCTTTAGGTTGTAAAAGTGAAAACATAGTTATTACCTTTCTTTATTAATAACTAAATCCTATAGCATTGATAATACTAACATTTCCATAGAATTTATGTAAATGACTTATGATACAAAAGTAATTATTAAAGTTATAAAAATAATTTGTAGAGTAGCTGTATTAGAGAAAATCTGTATAGTATAAATATAACTTTTAGTATAGTGGGTGTTTTTGAATGTTACCAATACAGTAGTCTATAGTGTTGGAGTTGCATTGAAATTAATAGATTTATTTTGTTATAATTATACTGTTATTAAAAAATTATTATTCTACATTCTTTAGTAAGGAGTTTGGATATGAAAGGTTTTACTAAACGCGCAATTCTTGCTGCTTGTGTTGGTGCAGCCATGCTTATTACTGTAGGTTGTGGTTCCAACCAAAATGCTCAGCCTACACAATTGACATATAATGGTTCCTCCACATTGGCTCCAGTTATTTCTAAAATTGCTACAGATTTCACAGAGAAAAATAAAACTTGGAATCATGCAGATAGCTCTTTACCAGATAAAGATATTACTATTTATGTATCTTCTGGTGGTTCTGGCACTGGCATTAAAGCGGTTATCGATGGCACTGCGGACTTCGGTTTAGTAGCTCGTGAAGTGAAAGACAGCGAAAAAGCAAAAATCAAAGATTACAACGAAATTAAAGTAGGTATTGATGCCTTAACAATTGCAGTAAATCCAGAAAATCCTTTATATGCTATAAAAGATAACCTTACTAAAGAAGAAATCATTAAAATCTTCTCTGGTGAGTACAAAACTTGGAATCAAGTAGATCCTTCCTTGCCTAACCAAGAAATTATCGTAGTGACACGTGACCTTGGCGGCGGTGCTCATGAAGTATTCCAACAAAAAATCATGGGTTCTGTAGAGGTAACTAAAGACGCTATTCAAGCTCCATCCATGGGTGCCCTTGTAACTAAAGTTAAAGAAAATCCATATGCTATTGGTTACGCATCTTATGGCATGTTGATTCAAAACAAAGGCCAAATCGTTGCATTCAAAGTTAATGGTGTAGCACCAACAGATGAAACGATTACTGATGGTTCTTATATAATTCAACGTCCACTTCTTATCGTAGGTAAAGGTAATATGGGCGGCGTAGCAGACGCTTTCACAAAATACTTGAAGTCTGAAGAAGGCCGTAAAGTTATTCATAAAATGGGCTTTGTTCCTGTAAACTAATCAGATAGAATAAAAGCAAGGCTGCGGCCTTGCTTTTTTCTTATGAAAGGAGAGTCTATGCATTTATCAGATCGTTTTACATCTGGCATAGTACCGATTATGGCGGTGTCTGTTCTCGCCTTATATATAGGGCTCGTCCTCTATATGGCGATAGAGGCGTGGCCCGCTTTGATCCATATGTCTTGGACGGATATTGTAACCGGTACAGTCTGGAAGCCTATGGCAGAAAGTCCTGTATTAGGTCTGGCCTATATTATTTCTGCTAGCCTCTATGTATCGCTGTTATCTTTAGTATGGGCGTTGCCCTTGGGCATTGGTACCTCTGTAGGCTTGAGTCTAGGCGTATCGCCACGTATTCGCCAATTTTGTTTATCTACTATAGATATGATTGCCGGTATACCTTCTGTTATTGTTGGTTTTATCGGCCTTGCCGTAGTGGTTCCCGCCATTCAATCGATGTTTTCTTTGTCTACCGGTGAGTCCATTTTATCGGCTAGTCTCGTATTAGCCTTTATGATTTTGCCTTATATTGTGACTCACTGTACGGAATCCATCGAAACCTATCGTCATCGCTATGAAGAAACAGCTTTGGGCCTTGGCATATCGCCGTGGCATACCATGAAAGCTATCGTACTACCTAGTGCAAAAGGTTCCATCATTCTTAGTTCTGTGCTAGCCTTCTCCCGTGCTATGGGAGAGACCATGGCAGTTATGATGGTTGTCGGTAATGCTCCCATCTTGCCTAATTTGCTGGGTAAGGCTGAGCCGATTCCGTCTCTCATCGCTCTTGAAATGGGTAGTGTAGAGTACAATAGCTTGCATTATAGCGGTTTATATGTAGCGGCTTTAGTATTGCTAATGATTTTAATACTGACTAATGTTCTAGTCTATATGTATTCTTGGAAAACTAGAAAGGACGGTCATCATGAAGTTATCTAATCTTGCATTAGCTACTTGGGCTTATGGCAGTCTAGTCCTAGTTATGGCGATACTCATCGCTGCTTGTGCCTATATTGTATATCATGGTGGGCCATTAATAACTGTTGATTTCCTCTGGCTCTACCCAGCGGGTATGCCTCTCGGTGTAGAAGGGGGCATATTCCCTGCCATAATCGGTAGTATTTTAGAGGGCTTATTAACGGCTTCTATGGCGGCCATTGTAAGTGTTCCTTGTGCTCTTCACATGGTATATGGCAATATTTCTCGTTGGAAATCAGAATGCTTTTTATTCACTCTACGCTGTATGTCTGGATTACCATCTGTATTGATTGGCTTGTTCGGTTATAGTGTGCTGATTTTATATTTAGGTATTGATAAAAGCTTATTATCTGCGTCGATTACATTAACGGTAATGGTTATACCTTTTATTACGTTGCGCCTTGTGAAAGTATTCCACGAGTTTCCTCGTGAAACGTATGAGGCCGCTCTCAATATGGGGCTTTCACCAAGTTATATATGGATGCATATGGTCATACCGAGTGCCATGCGCGACGGATTGAGCGCTATAGCCCTTGGAGCGGCCTATGCAATGGGGGCCACTGCACCGATTATGTATACTGGAGCCGTATTATATACTAGGTTTATACCGAATATAACGGATCCATTTATGGCCTTGCCATATCATTTGTACATTTTGGTAAACGAAGGTTATTCAGTAGATTTAGCCTATGCTACAGCCTTTGTATTGATGGTTATATTACTTTGTATTAATATCATTTGTCGCTGGATAGGAGGGCGGTCTTGATGAGCACAATATTAGATATTAAGAATATAGAGGTGTCCATTGGTGAGCAGCCTATTTTGCAACAGATTACCTTGCCTATTACAGAACATGCTATTACTGCAGTTATTGGGCCCTCTGGTTGTGGTAAAAGTACATTGCTAGCTACACTTAACGGTAGCTTACAGGACCCTAAAAAAGTTACTAATGGACAAATTATTTACGATGGCCTATCTGTAGACTCAATGGATTCGCAAATGCTACGTCGCCAAATCGGTCTCATTGGACAACAACCGACCGTATTTCCTGGTACCATTGAAGATAATATGTTATTTGCTTTAAATTATTATAAAGAGCTATCTACTACAGATAGAAAGGCTAAAGCGATACAATGCTTAGAGCAGGCTGGATTATATAGCGAAATCAATGGTGATATGAAACGCTTGGCAAGTTCTTTATCTGGTGGTCAACAACAGCGCCTGTGTATTGCGCGAAGCTTGACCGTAGATCCTAGAGTAATGCTCTTTGATGAGCCGTGCTCTGCCCTTGATATAAAAAATAGCTTGCATATTGAGGCATTGCTAAGAGAGTTAAAAGTAAAACAAACGATTGTCATTGTTACTCATAATTTACAACAAGCTAGACGCATTGCAGACTACACTGTATTTATGAATGATGGCCAAGTTGTAGAGTGGGGCGCTACAGAGCAAATATTCTCTGATCCACAGCAAGAACTAACCCGTGATTATTTGGCTTTTGGCGGATGATCTTAAAGATGAACTCAAAGATGAACTCAAAGATGATTTCAAAAAATTTATATTTTGTGAAAAAATAAAGATAAAATTTCTATAAACTGTTGACATAATTCGTTTAAAATTGTATATTATAGGTGACATACTGGCGTGTCGTTAAGGGACTGTGAGAGAGTTTAGCCAGACTGACATACGATATAGTTCGAGAGTAACTATATACATAAGAAGGCGTACCGCTGAGAGACGAGAGAAGGGCGGTATGCCTTTTTTGTGTGTAAAATACAATACAGTGTGTTTTACATACAATCTTTGGTCTTTACATTCTAATAAGCAGTATAAAATATTAATATTGTAAATATAAAATTTTATTAAAATAACGGCAGCTGTGAGTTTAAAATATGGACTAAGACCTCCTTATGTAATACAATGTATTACATAAGGAGGTGCTTTTATATGGCAAATATTTCAGTCCGTCTAAATGAACAAGAAGAAGAGTTATTTAAAACCTATGCTGAGTTTATGGATGAAACACTTTCTACCCTCTTTAAGAAGGCTTTACTAGAAAAGATTGAAGACGAATTTGATCTTAAGGTAGGTCAAAAAGCATTAGCAGAATACAAGCAAGATCCAGTTACTTATTCTGTGGCGGAAATGCGTGCAAAATATGGCTTATAAGCTTGAATTTTCTAAACGTTTTGACAAGCAATTTTCTAAATTAGATAAATCAATGCAACGCTATCTTTTTAATTGGCTCATAAAGAATGTATATAATGTAGAAAATCCTAGGTACTCAGGCAAATCATTGACAGGTAATAAAACAGGGCTGTGGCGTTATCGCATTGGTAACTATAGAGTGATTGCTGATATTAATGACAATAGATGCGTTATTTTAGCATTAGAATTTGGTCATCGAATAGATATTTACAAATAAAGGATATGTTATGAAATACTTACGTCGTGAACTAAATCAAGTAGAAAAAGAATACTTAAAACAATTTGGACAAGACTCGTTGGACCGTGTCGTTCTCCACGATCCAGATACAAAGGATAAACAAGAAGTACAAGACACCATTGATATCCTAAAAGAAGCTATGGCAAAAAATAAACCGCTAGAACAAGTTCCAGAGGAAATGTGGAAGCTTATTGAGTTTTAATCACCGAATAAATCCAAAACAAAAGGCACATTGTTAAATGAATACCCTCCATGATAAATGGAGGTGGTTCTACACAATGTGCCTTTATGACGTCATTTTATGTTATAAGTTGTACAGTTCAGGTTTACGGTCCCTAAAGATATTAATTTTATTGCGAATGTCTTCCACAACGGTAAGGTCGATGTCTACAGAGGCGATGCCTTCGTTCGTATCCATCTCGAGCAGATTGGTGCCCCATGGATCATATACTGCGGAGTGGCCTGTGCTTTGAACACGGCCCACTGTGCCACAGCCGTTTACGGCACACACGAAGAGTTGGTTTTCTATAGCCCGTACTTCATTGAGTACTTGCCAGTGACGTAGACGCATCGTAGGCCATTGGGCAGGTACGAATAGCAATTCAGTACCTGGTAATGCAGCCATTCTCACCAGCTCAGGAAAACGAATGTCGTAACAGATGACCGTACTACAAGGGATTCCATCAAGTTCAAAGTGGGTTGTATGAGTACCGCTAGCAAAGTATTTGTCTTCTTTAGCGGGGCTAAAACCGTGCATTTTGGAATATTCACCTACGAGCTTACCTTCACGGTTGTAAGCATAGGATGTATTGAATACCATATCATCTTTTGCCACAGCGACAGAGCCGCCTACGATATTCACCTTGTGCTCTTTTGCAAAGGCGGTGAGCAATGATTTTGTTCTTTCTCCATTTCTGTCGGCAATCGTAATTAAATCATCTGATGGGTGAAAGCCTGTATTCCAAGTTTCAGGTAAAACAATAATATCAGGATTTTCTGTAAGTGATTGAGTGAGTAACTCTTGAACGCGATTGTAGTTGTATTCTACGTCATTTACGTGAACGTCCATTTGTAAGAGGGTTAAGCGTTTTTTCATGGCAAATCCTTTATTGATTAGAAGCGTATAATTTTAGAGAGTTGTATTATAATTAGAATATTAAAGCATTCCATTCGAGATTACAATATAATGTATTGTTAAAGGTGTTTTAGGAGATATATCTTTTTAGTTCCAGGTGTTTTAGATTATATATCTCTTTAGGTTATATCATCTGTTTTAGCTATATGTATATGGGGTGGAGTTTTTACTATTCTTCATAGAAATGTTATAATATTCTGTATATAATTGTGTTCTGATAGAGGAGGACCTATGAAACGGATTCCGTTAGTAACACTATTGGTTGTGGCCTTGGCAATGCTTGTGGCAGGTTGTGGATTGCTTTCACAAAAAACGGAGCCTACTAGTTCAGCGCCACCAGTAAAAGAAGTCAAAATGGTACATCCATCAGGTATTCCTGTTCTTATGTATCATAAAATTGGCGACGACAAAGATAATGATGCGGTTATTCGAGAGGATTTGTTCCGAGAGCAAATGAAATTTCTCAAGGATAATGGCTATAATCCATTGACGATGGACCAATTGTATGAATACGTTGTAAATGGTGCTGCAGTGCCTGAAAAACCAGTTGTTTTAACCTTTGATGACGGTTATGCAGATACATATACAATCGTATATCCACTCATGAAAGAGTATGGATTCTCAGCCACTGTATTTATTAACCCTGGCGATATTGGAACGCGTTTAACTTGGGATCAAGTGCGTGAAATGCACAAAAATGGCATCACTATTTCTAACCATGGTTTCCAACATGTAGAAATGGGCCAATTATCTGAAGAGAAACAAATTGAAAATATCACGAAGGCTCAAGAAGCACTGGCTAAAGAGGTGGGCATCAAGGATAATCCTTGGTTCTGCTATCCATATGGAGATAAAAATGAATTCACCGACTCAGCATCTAAAAAGGCTGGTATAAAAATGGGGATGGCTATGAAATCTGGCTGGGCTCATACCGGTGATAATCCATATAACATTTTGCGTGTTTGGGTAGGTAATGCGGTAGATATCAAGCATTTTGAAGAACGCATTAGCACCGAGCATTTCACTGATTTATAAGGAGAAATACATTGTTCAAAAAGAATTGGGTAAAGTTCATCATCATGGTGTTCTTATTTACCGTTGTAACCTCACCATTCGTGGTGCTCTTTGGACCATTTAATAATGTAAAGCGCGCTGTTATTGGTGCTATATTGCAATCTCGCCATCCTCATTACATTACGTGGTTGTTCAATGAAGAAGAACTGCAATCTATTTTGGGGACTGTTGGGGTTGTTAAAAGCCAAGATTTATTCAAGTTTAATGCCCGTGAAGACAAGTCTTTGAACCTTGAAAAAATTCAGTCTGCTCGTTATGTAGGCTATATCTTAGAAATTCCAGATCCTCGTCGTATCCAAGTAGGTACAGCGGCTAACATTCAAGAAAAGGGCGATACTACGAGTAATATTGCGAAGATGAATAATGCTGTAGCTGCTATTAATGGCGGCGGCTTCCATGATCCAAACGGTACAGGTACAGGTCGATTACCTTATGGTTTTATCTTGCATGATGGTGAATATGTTATCGGTAAAGATGTAGGACCTGCAGAAGCCGTTGACTTTGTAGGCTTCTCTAAATCTGGTAACCTTATTGCAGGTAACTATGATAAAACTCAACTTGGGGATATGAAAGCCATGGAAGGTATTACCTTTGGTCCACCTCTCATCGTGGATGGTAAGAAGATGATTACAGAAGGTGATGGTGGCTGGGGTGTAGGCCCACGTACTGCTATTGGTCAAAAGAAAGATGGTACAGTACTGTTCCTTGTAATTGATGGTCGTCAACCAGGTTATTCTCTTGGCGCTACATTACGTGACGTACAAGATATTTTATATGAAAAAGGTTGCTACATTGCAGCAAATTTAGATGGTGGTTCTAGTTCTACGTTGTACCTCAACGGTAAAGTAGTGAACAAACCAGCCGATTTATTAGGGGAACGCATGATC
>OGCY01000534.1_pt1 | contig 9966 bp, 9 predicted proteins | sample 1570311 | NCBI WGS metagenome assembly OGCY01 (sample SAMEA2582165, study PRJEB24529) | metagenome | biome: Human gut stool | place: China | collected 2011
GCGCAGGCGATCATCAGAGAATTTCCCATATTGTATCTTGCATCACCCATGTACACCAGTTTCAGACCTTTTAAAGTACCGAAATTCTCACGAATCGTGAGCATATCTGCCAACATCTGCGTCGGATGATATTCATTGGTCAGACCGTTCCATACCGGAACCCCTGCATATTTTGCAAGTTCCTCCACAATCTCCTGCCCATATCCGCGGTACTCGGTTCCATCATACATTCTTCCCAGTACTCTTGCAGTATCCTCAATGCTCTCTTTCTTTCCGATCTGAGAACCGGTCGGATCCAGATAGGTAGAACCCATGCCCAGATCATGTGCCGCAACTTCAAATGCACAGCGTGTTCTTGTACTGGTCTTCTCAAAGATCAGTGCAACATTTTTGCCCTTATAGAAATCAACCGGTTCGCCGTTTTTCTTCTTCTCTTTCAGGTCTGCTGCCAGATCCAGAAGATATGTGATCTCTTCCGGTGTAAAATCTTTCAATGTCAGAAAATCGCGTCCTTTTAAATCCATGGCTTGTTCCTCCTTATATCTGCATATGGTGTATTTTATTATTTCCTATACTGTGATGTTGGGTCAAAAAGTTTTTTGCCCCCTTGGTTTCCTTGAATAGTCTCTATTATGAAACAGACCTGTTCATCTGTCAAGAGGAAGATGTATATTTTTACGCATTTTCTTTATATTATTCATATAATATGCATTTTTATGCATTTTAAAAACACTCTCTTTCCATTTTTCCCGTTATCACGGCTGTCACCGGGGGCTCTTGTAACTGCGGACTTTTGTTCGCTGTCCATGAAAAATCTCCCACATCCGGCATCACGCTTTCTGTGGGAGAATTCTCTTTTTCTTATCGATTTATCTCTATTTTACTTCTGCACTTCTTTTCCTGCCGGCACTTTCTGTTCCTCCACAATACCTTTGAATGTGGTGGCCAGACTTGCCAGTCCCTGCAGATCGGACGGAACAACGATCTTTGTTGCTTTTCCGTTTGCCAGAACACCAAGTGCTTCAAGGCTCTTTAAGGTAAGAACGGCATCGTCCGCACCGGCTTCTTTGATCGCGCGGATACCATCGGCATTTGCCTGCTGTACTTTGAGGATTGCCTCTGCCTGGCCTTCTGCCTCACGGATCCGTTTCTCTTTTTCTGCCTCTGCACGAAGAATAGCCGCCTGTTTTTCAGCCTCTGCATCGAGGATGGCCGACTGTTTTTTACCTTCGGCAACAAGGATGGTCGATTTTTTCTCTCCTTCTGCAATCAGGATTGCTTCACGGCGTTCACGCTCTGCCTTCATCTGTTTCTCCATTGCTTCCTGGATGGCTGCCGGAGGCATAATGTTTTTCAGCTCGACACGGTTTACTTTAATACCCCACGGATCGGTCGCGATATCAAGCGCAGCCTGCATCTTCGTGTTGATGATCTCACGGGATGTCAGCGTTTCATCGAGCTCCAGATCTCCGATGATGTTTCGAAGCGTTGTTGCCGTCAGGTTTTCAATTGCCATCAGCGGATTGACAACACCGTATGCAAACAGCTTCGGATCGGTAATCTGGAAGAATACAACGGTATCAATCTGCATCGTAACATTATCTTTTGTGATAACCGGCTGCGGCGGGAAATCCACCACCTGCTCTTTTAAATTCACGCGGATGGCCACGCGCTCGATAAACGGAACTTTAAAATGAAGACCGGTTGCCCAGGTGCCTTTGTATTTTCCAAGGCTCTCAACAACGTAAGCACTGGCCTGCGGCACGATCTTCACACACGATGCTGCGATAAACAGTACAATCACAAGAAGCACAATCAATAAAATTCCTGCAACTCCTCCACCACTCATGTTTCATTTCCTCCTTCTTTTTCTTTGACCTTTACAATCAGCTTGACGCCTTCCACACGGAGCACCGTAACGACTGCATCCACGGGAATCGTACCTCCTTCGTTCTCTGTACGCGCAGTCCACATGTTTCCTCCAAGCGAAACCTTTCCGGTTCCCGCAAGATTGGAGATTTCCTCCGTCACGACTCCTTCCATGCCAACCACACGGTCCACGTTCGTCTTCAGTGTATCCTTATTCAGAAAGCGAACGGCAAGCGGACGTGTAAAAAACAGAAGTACCAGCGATACAACAAGAAACAGTACAATTTGAATTACAATCCCGGCTCCACACATGGCAGCGATCAAAGCAACAAGCGCCCCACCTGCAAACCAGATCGTCGCAAGACCAAGTGTTGCTGCCTCAATCACTAAAAAAACGACGAGTGCAATCAGCCAGTAAACCGGCAGGTAAGCTGTAATACCCATGCGTTTTTCCCCCTTTCTGAAAAAATTGGCTGTTGTATTCATCATACTATAATGATGAAAAAATAACAAGCAAAGTTAAAAACATTCAGAAAAAAGAAAGATTTGTCAGGAATCGTCTACAGACTGTCAATTCCAAGCCGGGACATGAAAACGAGGATGGCTGACAAAAAACCATATGCGTGAATACGTAAAAATAATACGAGGGTGAAGCTTAATAGTTTCCAGAATACCGATTTGATTTGAACTACGTAATGCAGGCAATTCCATATCGTCAGAGTTTTTCGAACAAACGGATCTGACCCATATTGTTTCAGCAGCTTTCTGACCGCAGAAACATTTTTTCCTTCATATGTCATCTCTTCCTTCGCCAGATACATTGCACCAATCACCAGGTGAAACAGCATCAGGTCGCCATAATATACAGAACGTCAACCTTCTTTCACCACTCTTTCATTGTACGCCAGTACATGTTGTGATAAAATTATACAAATATCAGTTTTTGTAATTTTTTTAATATAATACAAACAAGCCACACATAACACTGTACGAAAGGATCACAGCAAATGAAAACTCCTAAAATTGATTTTGTGATTACATGGGTAGACGGGTCAGATCCTGTCTGGGACATGCAGCGGCAGGAAACCTTAAGAAAGCAGGGAATCTTTGTGGATGAATCTCTGGATAACAGTACCGCAAGATATCGCGACTGGGATATTTTGAAATACTGGTTCCGTGGTGTTGAAACATTTGCACCATGGGTCAACCAAATTCATTTTATAACCTATGGGCATCTGCCGAAATGGTTAAAGGAAGAGCATCCCAAACTGCATATTGTGCGGCACGAGGATTTTATTCCTGCGGAATTTCTTCCTACCTTTAGTTCCCATCCGATTGAGTGGAATTTTCATCGCATTGAATGGCTGACAGAAAATTTTGTTTATTTCAATGATGATATGTTTCTCATAAAAAAAGTTTCTCCGGAAGATTTTTTTAGAGACGAAAGACCTGTTGACATGCTTGCGCTTCAGCCAGATGTTGCAAATGCAGATGACCAGATTATGCCGTATGTCTATCTGAACAATGCGATGGTTCTCGCCAAATATTTCGATAAACGGGAAAATATGAAGAAACAGCCGGGCGCATATTTTCATCCCGGCTATCCGTTGATGTATTTCGGATATAATCTTCTGGAAATGGCATTTCCGCGGTTTACCGGATTTTATACCGTACACGGACCATCCCCGCTAAAAAAAGAGTCCTACCGTTTCTTCTGGAAAAACGAAGAAGAGCTTTTGCATCATGTCTGTTGCCATCCTTTCCGTCATAAAGAAGATATCAGCCAGTATGTTCTGCGGGAATATCAGAAGCTGAGCGGAAATTTTGTTCCAAAGAATATTCATAAATTCTGCCGATACTTTAATCTGCAGCCGGAAAACCCGGAGCTGGTAAAGACGATTACGAAGCAGAAGTCAAAATGTATTTGTATCAACGACAGCAACTTTGAAATCCCATATGAAAAAGTAAAACAGGAATTAAACCATGCATTTTCTATCCTGTTTCCGGAAAAATCACTGTTTGAGAAATAAAAAACTGTTTTTCTGTTCGTTCACGTGACAGATTATAAAGCAACATGTATTTTAATTAAAATTGTAATTTTTTACCTCAGATCTATTGACATGTGTGTGATTTTATTTCTATAATAATTTTGTAATAAAAAGAATTTTCACAAGAAAGGAAATTACTGACCTATGACTAAAACTTATAAAAAACCTGTTGTCTCTATCGACACCGGAATGGCAGAAGGCGTTTATGCGGCAAGCGGCCAAGGAACTCTGAATGTTACTTACCACGGCGTGTGGGATCGCTGGGGCACAAATGGCGGTAAAGGTCTTGCAATGGCAGACTGGTCAGGTATTAACGGAACGATCACATTGAACATTACGTTCAACGACACGGTTGATCAGGCGGAAACGGATGATGCATCTGTAAAGGCATCCTGCTCCGGAAAGACTGCTACGTTTACCTTTGCCAGCACAGCATCAAATCCGCTGACGATTGGTATCCATTTAAATCACGGAACCAGCATCGACGATCTGAAGATGACCGGCTTCACCTACTCGGTAAGCTAAAAAGCAAACCTGCTCTAAAAACTTTGATAACTGTTCAGAGCCAGGTCTTGCGGTTGTTAGTGCTAAAATTACCGATTCATCTTCAGCAAGTTATCAAAAGAAAAAGCAATGAGGTGCGTCCCCATTGCTTTTTCTTTTTTTATCTTTAAAAATCCTTCTCCATCTCCGCGATCTCCGTTTCACCCACCACTTCGCACTTCTTATCCCGAATCGCATACACTCTCGTACAGATCCCGAGTACCGTAGGCCGATGTGTCGTTACAATGCAGGTTCGCGGATACGTATCCGTCATAATATTGTTCAGCACCTTCCGCTCTGTCGCCACATCAAGTGCTGAGGTTGCTTCATCCAGCAGCAGAATCGGTGATTTCCGAAGCAGTGCGCGCGCAATCGAAAGCCGCTGTGCCTGCCCTTCTGAAAATCCGCCACCGCGTTCTTTCACCATACTCTCAATACCGTCTGGCAGTTTTTCCACAAAATCCCAGGCACATGCCAGTTTTAATGCTTCTATGATCTCCTCGTCTGTAGCTTCCGGCTTCACATTCCGCATATTTTCCGCTATTGTTCCCGAAAACATCGTGTTTCCCTGCGGCACGTAGGAAAACAGCTTTCGCGTAGACGGCGACAGGGCAAGCCTCTGCAATGGTTCCTCTCCTGCACCAATCCAGGCTTCCCCCTCCTGCGCACGCAGCAGGGACAAAATCAGGCGGAGCATGGTTGTTTTTCCCCCTCCCGATGGACCAACCAGTGCAATAATCTCATGCGGCCACGCTTCCATCGAAGCATTCGAAAACACTTCCGTCCCTGTGTGATACGTATAGCAAAGATCCTGCATCTTAAGTCCGATACCTCCCGACTGATATTTCTCCGCAAACCGTTCTACTTCGCCATCCGCACTGTAATCCTCCTGCGGCATCTCTACGATATCCATCAGACGGCCGGCTGAAATGCCGAGCGATATTGCCGACGGCACAAGGCTTACCAAAGAGTTGACCGCACCGGTCAGCGTACCGGAAAGGGACAGAAACATGGTCATCGTTCCATAGGAAATTGCTCCGCTCCAGACACGGTAAATTCCCCAGCCATAGCAGCTGTAGGAAACAACGTAGCTGATCAGCGTCATCAGAAGTGATGTTGCAATGGACATTTTCTGGAAATCGAGCCGCATTTTGATGTAGTCCTGCTGCAAATTTTTCAGACGATTTACATAAAATCGAATCATATCGAATGCCTTAATCGTCTGAATATTGGAAAATGCCTCCTGGTTGAAGCCGTACAGCTTCGCGCTCATCTGTGCGCTCCGCTGATTATTGTTTGTCATACGCCGCAGCAGCGGGCGCGACAGCAGGGCACTGAACGGGATTCCGAGCAGTGCAAAGACTGCAAATGTCGGATCGTAATGAACAACAACTGCCAGTGCACTGATAAATTTTACCGTGTAAATCACAAGATTCGGCAGCCAGTTCAGAATACCTCCGGAAATGTTCGATGCGTCCGAGCTCCAGCGTGTAACCAGATCGCCCGTGTGATAAGTGGTTAAGGATTCCCAGTCCGTCACCAGAATTTTTTCAAAAATGTCATTCTGGATTTCCCGGTCTACTTTCAGGTTAATCATCGTCGAGGCATAACTGGTCGCCTGGGAAATCAGGGTATTTCCAAAGGAAAATCCTATCATCAGCGCAAAGGTCTGAATCAGCTTTCCTGTCTGGTGGCCTGTAATGATATCGACAAGATCCTTTGAGATCACACTCGATGCCAGTGAAACACCGGTTCCGAAAATGCCAAGCGCCGTATAAAAAAGCATGGCTTTCCAGTACCTTCTGGCGTACTGAAAAATCCAGCGAAATTCCTTCCACATCTTCTGCAGCATTTCTGCCTGAAGGTATTTCCCTATCTTCTGCCGAAGCTCCTTCATGATTCATCCTCCTCGATCTGCCGCCGTATCGTTTCCGCCGCTGTGTCATTCTTTGTGCATCGCAGGAAGTAAACCGGCTTTTCCTTTGCAACCGCTTCTGCGAATTTTAAATTTTTTACCATCAGCTCTGCGGTCCAGGGTGGGGAAATCATGCGCTGCATCACGCGGAGCGTTTTCTGTTCTTCTGTCAGAGAAACCAGTTCTTCCGACGGCGCCTTTTCCAACAGTACAATTCCACCCAGCTCTTTTTTCTCCGTCGTAAAGATTTTTGATGTTCCGCACCACGGGATGCCATAGACAACGAATTTCTCTCCCTCTTTTCCGATCAGGTTCAGATCCCCGTTCAGAAACGGTGTCGCAAACAATTTTTTCCAGAGTGCCGTGTGGGTTGATTTTCCCATCCCCGATGGACCGGAAAACAGCCAGGCTTTTTCAAGATACAAAAGGGATGCCGAATGCAGTGCAAACATTCCCCTTCGCTGCGCCAGAAACAGAAATACCGGGCGGATTGCAAGGAAGAGGGAATCCTGCTCTTCCTCGTTGATGGGGCAGCGATAATAAATCCGCGCATAACTGCCGTCTTCTTTCATCCAGATTTCGTAAATATTCTTCAGTGTATCGAACCGGAAAACATAGCCCTCCTCCCAGATGGCAACCGTCAGATCCCTGTTGCGGATCAGAATGGTTCCGTTCTGACGGCTCCCTGGCAGACGTTCTGCCAGTTCCAGGATAAGATCCGGGCTTGCTTTCTCCGAAATCCCGCCATACGTCATACGAAATGCATCAAACTGCTTCGGAATGCATCCTTTTTCTCCATAGACTTCGATTTTTATTCCCGCAATATGCAGCCGCCCCTCACAGCTTCCCTTCGGACAGCCCAGTTCCCGGCGCACAGCACCAAATACAAGCAGTTCCTGTACAAATGCCTCTATATCCTTCGCCAGTTCTCCCTGCTCCTCTTTTGGGATCTCATAATATGCTGCCATCTTGTCTGTCAGTGCTTCCACCGTCTGCGGCTGTTCCAGCATTTCCCATAATCTCAGAGCCGTTTCATTCAGTTCCATTCCACGCTTCTGGTCTGCAATTTTCTGTCCATAGGGCAAAAGATAAACAATTTTTCCGATTTTCTGCAGCAGATATCCTTCCTGTCTTCTGATTCTCATTTTTTGTTCCTTTCTGTCTTTTCGCTCCGGAAAAGAGATGCTATAATAAATCTATCTTTTTTTCAGAACGGAGTTTCCATATGTATACCTACGACATTGAACAGCTCTTAAAAGACGGCTCCGCGATCCGGCTGAAGCCGCAGGGCTACAGCATGTATCCGCTTTTTCATCCCGGGCGGGATGAGGCCGTCATTGAGGCGTATCCGATCCATCTTCTCCGCCGCGGCGATATCATTCTTTACCGCCGCGAACAGGGCATTCTTGTACTTCACCGGATCTGCCGCATCACTTCGGATGGCTTTTATCTGGTCGGGGACAACCAGACCGAAATTGAAGGACCGCTCCGCCCGGATCAGATCCGTGGGAAGATGACCGGTGTTGTGCGCAACGGGAAATCGTTTTCTGTCTCTCATCCGGTCTACCGCATGCTTTCCTCTCTCTGGCTGTTCCTGCGCCCCATCCGCCCGTTTTTCTGGCGTATCATGGCACTTTTTCGCAAAATTTCTTCCGGGCGGTAAGCCTGCAAATGACAGGCTGCCGCAAAAAATCATCTGCTTCCGCTTCTTTTCATTCCCCGCACCATTTTCACAATACTCTGGAGTCTCCAGCCTCTTTCAAAGAACACACCATTTAGTGCCAGCGGCACCAGAATACAGAGGACAAAACAGAAGATAAATGGTATCATTCCACCGTTTCCATAGATCAGCGGTATGATCCTTCGCGTCACTGCAACTTCCAGGATCATCACCGCAGTGTATTCGCCCAGATCCCTCGCATAACGTATGGCTTCCTCTTTCATTTCCAGAAAATCCCGGAAAAAAATAACGTATCGATAGCAGATCTGCAGCAGATAGGAAAGTAAGGTTCCAAGAAGGACTCCTGTCATGCCATATGGTCTTACAAGAGCAAGCGATACGACCAGATTCAGAATCGCACTTGATGCGCCTGCATTTTTTTCTTTTTCAAACAGTCCTGTTACCCCCATCATAAGACTGAGCGGCAGTCCCATGATTTTGATCAGCAGCACCACAATACAAAGCACTGCTGTTCCCCATCCAAGCTCATACGCGGGACTCAGCCAGATATCGCAGATAAACGGAGTAATCAGTGAAAAAAGTCCGGCTGCCACGACGGAAGAAATACAGAAGAACACAAAGGTCAGCTGCCGCAGAATTTCATAGTTCCGCCGATAATTCTTTTCGGTAAAGTAATCCCCGATGGTCGGCTGAATCGTGTTGGCCAGAATCGTAAGAATATTGATAATCGCCTGCGTAATCATGCTGTAGTTCGCATACCGTCCTACTGTACCGACGCCGATGAACCCGGAAATAATCAGGTTATCGGTACAGTTCAGCATTTTGTCCGAAACCCTGGAGATAAACACGTTTTTCAGATCCTTTAAGATCAGCTCCTTAAAGAAAGAGGAACCTTTTTCTTTCCGCAGCTGATGAAGAAACGGATATTTCCGTTCCACATACCAGTTAATCCAGATGTTCAGCATCACCTCTGTCACAATCCCAATGCCAAGTGCCGGAAGATAATTCTGTTGATATGTCACAAGAAGAATAATCGCCAGATAGCTTACAACATTTAAAATCAGGCCGGCGATACTCGCAATGTATTCCTTCTGGTCTGCAATTAAAAGCGATTTTCGATCGGTGAGCAGATAGGAAAGTACCGTGCGAATCAGCCACATAGCGTACAAGATCCGAATATACGTCAGGGAGTAGCTGTTGTTTTTCATAAACAGATGAATCAGCGGAAGCAGCAGCATTCCTGCCGTGAATACAATCACCGCAAAAATACGGTACGCCTTCCGGTACAGGTTCATCAGCGATGCAATCTCATGCTCATCCTTCCTTGCAAGTGCTCCGTACAGATGATAAACAATGGCTGTCGAAATGCCGAGCCCTGTCACGGACAGGATGTTGATAACATTGGAAATGACTCCGTTCATGCCGACAAGTTCCGCACCCATATACAGATTCATCGCCCGCTGGCTGAAAAATCCAAGAATCAGGAGTGCAAACTGCGAAAACATACTGAAAAAGCTGTTTCGAAATAGATTTTTAATCCGCATGATGTCCTCCTTTTCTTTGTTATGTACTCTCATTACTTTTTTCTGCTGTTTTTCTGGTTTTTACTGTTTCGAAATGGTATGATGGAATGATACGGCACCGTTTTTACAGAAAACCAGGCGATCAAAAATGTTTTTGCCATTAGAGTGTGTCTGAAAAAAGTTTGCAGATTGCGGAAATGATTTTTCAGACGCGCTCTGGTTTATATCTGCCTGATCAGAAAGGATTTTTATGAAAAAAAGAGCTTTTTCCCGTATTTTATTCTCGCTTCTGCTCCTGTTGTTTCTCATCCTGTTTGCTTTTCTTTGCATCTGCGCTTTTTATCATGTCAGTTATACACCGGAAGCGTGTACGGAATCCGCAGATGA
>OGCY01000536.1_pt1 | contig 9956 bp, 6 predicted proteins | sample 1570311 | NCBI WGS metagenome assembly OGCY01 (sample SAMEA2582165, study PRJEB24529) | metagenome | biome: Human gut stool | place: China | collected 2011
GCATCCTGTCTGTGCAAAAATCGAAATCGCCGTCTCGGTGTTCACGATGCCCCCCTTTGGAGTGACAATCGGGTCTCTAGGAGAAACCAGTTTTATCACATAGTGATTTTCGGATACATCACTGCAGATTCCCTTGTCATTGACACACACGGCACGCACGGTATACTCGCCCTCCGCTGTAAGTGGAATCCCAATTTCCGGGTCATAAAGCATCCCATCCGCTGCATCCGGTGTGCTTTCATCTAATGTATAATAAATCATATCTCCCGCTAAAGAATCCAGATTTACGGTAATATATCTTCCGTACGTATCGCTGATTGGAGAAATGACAGGCGCATCTGTATGATAAGGTGTGAACAATGCTTCTATCTCCTCATTTGGTGCATAGGAAGCCAGTTCAAGAATGCTGTCATAATCACTGTTTCTTTCATACAGCTCAATCAGATTTTCATATGCTTCCTTTTGGGAACGGTCTAACTGTACGGTCTCAAGGTATAAAACCATTGCCGTATCATAATCCTCCTGTTCCATATAAATCTCTGCCATTTCCATACGTGCGCTGACATCCTCCGGCATCAGAGTCAGCGCTGTATTATAGTATTTGAGCGCCTGTGCCTGATTCCCGGATGCCTTTGCCTGCTCTGCCATCTGCATCTGATATTCATAAGAATTGGAATTCTGAACATCTGTATAGATTTTAAATACCATGCAGACAATCAAAACAATCCCTGCGATACAGCCAAACAAAATCCCAAGCATTTTCCTTAATGGCATCTTCTGTGATTCTTTCGATGAATTTACGGTTTCCTGATCCGGTGCGTTTTTCTCTTCTTTCGCTCCATTCTTTAACAGTGCGTTTAAATATTCATCTTCTAATATTTCATCTCCGGTGACAAACTGTACCTCATGTCCGCACTTGCTGCAATAAAGACATCCCTCTGGAATCTCGCTGCCACATTTTTTGCATCTCATATGAAAGATTCCCCTCTAATCCAAATCCATTGACTCTACACAATTGTTCATCAACATTGCAATTGTCATAGGTCCAACGCCTCCCGGTACAGGAGTGATAGCAGAGGTATGTTCCTCCACTTCATCAAATTTCACATCTCCGCAGAGCTTGCCATTTTCGTTGCGGTGAATTCCAACATCAATGACAACGGCACCCTCTTTGATATAGTCTGCCGTAATAAACTGTGGTTTCCCGATTGCAACGATTAAAATATCCGCCTGTCTGCAAAGCTCTTTCAGATTTTGTGTCTTAGAGTGCGCAATGGTGACGGTTGCATTTTCACGAAGCATCAAAAGCGCCATCGGTTTTCCGACAATATTGCTTCTTCCGATTACCACACAGTTTTTTCCTGCAATTTCAATGCCGGAACGCTTTAACAACTGGATAATGCCCGCAGGTGTACAGGAGACAAATCCGCGTTCACCAATCACTAATTTCCCAACGTTTTCCGGATGGAATCCATCCACGTCCTTTTTCGGTGAAATAGCTCCGATCACACGGTCTTCTTTAATATGCCCCGGAAGCGGAAGCTGAACAAGGATTCCATTTACCGTATCATCTTTATTCAGCTTCTCTATCAGGGCAAGAAGTTCCTCCTCTGTTGTCTCTTCCGGAAGTTCATAGGAAAGAGAACGGATTCCGATATAGGTACATGCTTTCTTTTTGTTATTGACATACACCGAAGAAGCAGGGTCATTTCCCACCTGAATCACTGCAAGTGCTGCTTCCCGTCCTTCTTTCCGGTATTCCTCTACCTTCGTCTTTAATTCATCTTTGATTTCCTGTGAAATACGTTTTCCGTCAATAATCTGCACCTTTTCTACCTCCATCCCAGTTTTGACTGTTAGTATAAGCCTGTGATAACACCCTCATCATTTACATCAATTCCATATGCCGCCGGTGCTTTGGAAAGTCCTGGCATTGTCATGATGGCTCCTGTTACGGCAACCACAAATTCTGCGCCCGCAGACAGATATACTTCTCTTACATTCACAGTAAATCCGGTCGGTCTTCCGAGTTTTTTTGCATCGTCTGACAGGGAATACTGCGTTTTTGCCATACATACCGGAAAATCTGACATTCCCATTTCTGCAATTCGCTTTAATTCGCGTTTTGCTGCCGGTGCATAGGTCACACCGTCTGCTCCGTAAATTTCTTTTGCAATGGTTTCAATCTTTTCTTCCAGTGACAATCCATCTTCATAAAGCGGTTTGAAATGGCTTTCTTTCGTCTCGATTGTATCTAAGATTTTTTCGGCAAGTGCAATACCGCCTTCTCCGCCTTTTTCCCATACTTCAGAAAGTGCAAATTCACAGCCGCGCTCCCTGCAGAACTGCTCTACGTAATCGGTTTCTGCCTTCGTGTCTGTCACAAAAGAGTTTAAGGTCACAACAACCGGAACCTGGTATTTCTGTAAATTCTCAATGTGCTTTTCAAGATTGGCAATGCCCTTTTTGAGTGCCTCAAGATTCTCCTCACCAAGATTTGCCTTTTCTACACCACCATTATATTTGAGTGCACGCACGGTTGCTACTAACACAACGGCGTCCGGTTTTAATCCTGCTTTGCGGCACTTGATATCAAAAAACTTCTCTGCTCCAAGGTCTGCACCGAATCCTGCTTCTGTAATCACGTAATCTGCAAGTTTTAATGCTGTCTTTGTGGCACGGACACTGTTACATCCATGTGCAATATTGGCAAATGGTCCGCCATGTACAATTGCAGGTGTATGCTCTAACGTCTGAATCATGTTCGGTTTTAAGGCATCTTTTAACAGCGCTGCCATTGCGCCGGTTGCCTTTAAGTCATTTGCTGTCACAGGTTTTCCGTCAAAGCTGTATGCAGCAATAATATTTCCAAGTCTGCGTTTTAAATCGTGCATATCGTCTGCCAGACAAAGAATTGCCATGATTTCAGAGGCTACCGTAATGACAAAGTGATCTTCCCGTACCATGCCGTCCGCCTTGCTTCCAAGACCTACCACGATATTACGTAAAACACGGTCATTCATATCCATACAACGCTTCCATACCACCTGTCTCGGATCAATTCCAAGCTCATTTCCCTGCTGGATATGGTTATCAAGCAGTGCAGCAAGCAGATTATTAGCAGAGGTAATGGCATGAAAATCTCCGGTAAAATGAAGGTTTAAATCCTCCATCGGCACAACCTGTGCATAGCCGCCGCCGGAGGCACCACCCTTGATGCCAAAGCACGGTCCAAGTGACGGCTCACGCAATGCAATCACTGCTTTTTTACCAAGACGTCCAAATGCCTGCCCAAGTCCTACACTTGTGGTGGTTTTTCCCTCTCCTGCCGGAGTCGGATTGATTGCCGTTACAAGAATCAGCTTTCCATCTGGTCTGTCCTTTACCCGGTTAATGAGCTCATCGGAAATCTTTGCCTTATACTTTCCGTAAAGTTCAAGGTCATCCTCCGTCATACCAAGTTGTGCTGCAACTTCCTTAATTGGAATCATCTTTGCCTCCTGGGCAATTTCAATGTCGCTTTTCATAGTGTTTCCTCCTCATATTGTTCAAATTGTTCTTCAGACATTAACACTCTTCTCGGTTTGGTTCCTTCTTCCGGTCCCACGATTCCAGCCTCCTCAAGCTGGTCCATGATACGCGCCGCACGGTTGAATCCAACCTTGAAATAACGCTGTAACATTCCGATAGAGCCTTTTTCTTTATCAATTAATAGTCTCGCCGCATCTGCAAAATACGGGTCCCTGCCGTCTGAATTCGAGTCTGAGTCAATGCTCACCGTGGTATTGCCGGACGCTTCCAATGAATTCATTTTTTCAGCGACCGCAGAATTATACGTACCAGTTCCATTATGCTCCTTGATAAAGTCTACTACATCCGAAACCTCCTTGTCCGATACAAATGCCCCCTGCACACGAAGTGGTTTCGGAATCCCCTGTGGGTTAAAGAGCATATCGCCCTTGCCAAGTAATTTCTCGGCACCATTCATATCGAGAATGGTTCTCGAATCGATACCAGATGTCACCGCAAACGCAATACGGCTTGGCATATTCGCCTTAATCAGTCCTGTAATGACATTTACAGAAGGACGCTGTGTCGCAATAATCAAGTGGATTCCCGCTGCACGTGCGAGCTGTGCCAGACGACAAATGGACTCCTCCACCTCTCCGGAAGCGACCATCATAAGATCCGCTAACTCATCGACGATTACCACAATCTGGGGCATTTTCTCCGGTTTCGGGTCTCCTTCCACATCCGGAAGGCTTTCCACTTTAGCGTTGTACCCCTTGACATCGCGCACATGTGCTTCCGCAAATTTATTATAGCGGTCTGTCATTTCCGCAACTGCCCACTGCAATGCACCGGATGCCTTTTTCGGGTCAGTCACAACCGGAATCAAAAGATGCGGAATCCCGTTATAAACGCTGAGCTCTACCACCTTCGGGTCTATCATGATAAGTTTTACATCCTTTGGATCTGCTTTGTATAAAATACTCATAATAATGGTATTGATGCAGACCGATTTACCGGAACCGGTCGCTCCTGCAATCAGAAGGTGTGGCATCTTCGCAATGTCTGCAACCACAACTTTTCCTGCAATATCCCGTCCCACACTGAACGAAATCTTAGATGGATGTGTCTGAAATTCTTCCGACTCAACTAATTCCCGGAATGATACCATAACATTCTCTTTGTTCGGAACCTCAATTCCAATCGCAGCTTTTCCCGGAATCGGTGCCTCGATTCGGATATCCGCCGCCGCAAGATTTAATTTGATATCATCCGCCAAATTTACGATTTTGCTGACCTTTACCCCCATCTCCGGCTGCAGCTCATAGCGTGTCACCGCCGGTCCACAGCTTACATTTGTAATTGTTACATTGACACCAAAATTTTTAAGTGTCTGCTGTAACTTATTGGCTGTTTCCTGAAGATGTGCTTTGGAATCTCCTGCTTTCTTCGGTGGCTGGGAAAGAAGGGATACCGGAGGAAACTCATACGGTTTTACCGGCTCTGCATCCTCAGACAGTGCTTCATCATAAATAATTTCTTCCTCATCATCCTCTGTTTCCGTCATTTGCCGTGCAGGAGACGCAGTCTCCTGTGGTGAAACGTCCGTTTCCTCATAATCCGCATCCGGCTCTTTGTAAACCGGTTCTTCATAAGCCGGTTCTTCGTAAACAGTTTCTTCCTCGTAGACTGCCGGCTCTTCGTACGCCACAGGCTCTTCATATGGCAATTCCGGATCATAGGACGCTGCCTCTCTGTAAGGACCCGGTTCCTCATATGTGCTCTGCAATGGTATTTCTTCTGTTTCCTCAGCAAAAACCGGGAGGACCGCATCTTTCGGCTGCGGCGCACCTGATGTAAGTTCCACTTTCTTTTCTTCTTTTACTTCCGGCATATCCAGATAGTTTTCAATCTGAATTTCATTAATCTCATCAGAGCCAGTCCTTGCCTGTCCGGACGGTCTGATTGCCGTATCAATCGCAACCCCGGTAACTTTCTGCTCTGCTCTGCGGAGTCTTTTATCCTCTTTGCGCATCTGTGCGCGCTCACGATGTTTTTCGTTGCTCTGTCTCGCGGACTCATAAACTTTCTTTCCGCCCTTTTCCATGCCTTTAAAAATAGAACGCTCTGTAATTAAGACAAGGGAAATCAAAAGCATTATGACATCAATCACATAAGAACCAACCCTTCCGAATGCCGTGCAGTTAAAGTGGCACAAAAGTCCTCCGAAAAATCCTCCGCCCGCTTTCGTCTCAAAGCTGTTTTTGTATGCCTCTGACGCTGTCCGGACACCATTTCCTGTTGTCAGCAGTTCTAAAAACATACACAGAAAAACAACCAAAAGACAAACCGCTACCACTTTGATAGCTGCGATAGTATTTCCTTTATTGGAAACTGCGAAAAATGTACTTACTAATAAAACAATTGGGAAAATATATGCAATTAAACCAAAAATTCCAAAGAAGAACCTGCTGACTGCATTCCCAATGGTTCCTCCGATGCCAAAATTGCTGATAAACAGGAGAATGGATATTGCCACCACTATCCAGAGTGCAATCTCTTGGGTATACATTTCCGATGCTTCCTGCTTTTTTCTGTTGTTTGTGCTTCCCTTCCGCGAAGAAGATGCCTTCTTTGAAGAGCCTGTCTTTCTTGAAGAAGATGTCTTCTTTGCGGATGTCTTTTTTGCAGGAGAGCTATCGTTTCTTCCGATTGATGCCAATGTGCTACCTCCAAAAACTACAATTCTTTATGACACATAAAAATATCCTGCCACAGAAATAATTCCAACAACCAGGCAGTAAATGGAAAAGATTGTGAATTTCTTTTTCCGTACAATCACAAGCATGGTTTTGATGCAGATATATCCTACCACTGCCGCTACCACCATACCGATGATATAATAACAGATTTCCGTTCCCGTCACATGCATTCCGCCAAAATCTTTCAGTTCAAGGACAAGACTTCCAAGGATTGCCGGAATCGACATGATAAAGGAATATTTGACTGCAAACTTGCGGTTAAATCCGCTGAGCAGACAAGCGGTAATCGTGGTTCCGGAACGGGAAAGTCCCGGGAGTGTTGCAACGCCCTGTGCAATTCCGATTGCAAACGCATTCGTATATGTAACCTGCCTTGGGAGCTTTTCTCCCTGTGGCAGACGGTCTGCGATAAATAGCAGAATTGCCGTAATAATCAGGCAGATGCCCGGTACAATCAAAATCTCGGATGCAAGTTCTACCGCATCTTTTCCAAAAACACCGATAATTCCGGTCGGAATCGTCGATACGATGACTAACATGACAAACTTGCGGTAACTTGAATTTACGACTCTTCGATACCCCTGCTTTTCTTCTCTAGAAAGATTCTGAAAGAAAATTCCGACATTCACAAACGCATCCCGTATCAGACATAATCCCTCAACAATCATTTTGGCAAGATCCCTGTAGTAGACCACGCAGATTGCTGCAAGCGTGCCCACATGAAGCAGTACATCGTAAAGCAGCCCCGTATCCGTATTTACATTGAAAAGTATCTTAAAAAGCGCCAGATGTCCTGAACTGCTGACTGGCAAAAATTCGGTCAGTCCCTGAATAATTCCCATAAAAATAGCTTGTAATAATGACATAGCAGCCTCCTTCTTCTGTCCAAACCGCACCCAAAATAGTTTGTTCTATTTTTGCATACATTGTTAATTTTACCATATTTAGGTCAGATTGTCATTAAAAACTTCCTTTTTCCCAATCAGTTCATGCAGCTTGCAAAAAGCCGCGTCAATGCCCCCCACTTCGTTAATCAGATGTTCTTCCACTGCATCGCTTCCCACCAGAATCGTCCCCAAATCCTTCGTGAGCATCCCGGTATTCATCATCAGTTTCTCAAGGCGCTCTTTCTTTGCTCCGGAATGGGTGCTGATAAAATTTAAAATCCGATCCTGCATCTGCTTAAAGTAATCATAGGTTGGCTGTGCACCGATTACCATTCCGTTCATGCGCACCGGATGAATCACCATCGTCCCGGACGGCACAATAAACGAATAGTCCGTTGACACAGCAAGCGGAACACCGATGGAATGGCTGCCGCCAAGAACCAACGACACGGTCGGCTTGCTTAAAGAAGCCACCATCTCTGCAATCGCAAGCCCGCTCTCCACGTCACCGCCAACCGTATTTAATAACAGCAGTACCCCCTCAATATTCTGATTGTCTTCAATTTCTGCAAGCCTTGGCAGCACATGCTCGTATTTTGTGGTTTTCGCGGACGCCGGAAGGCAGTCATGCCCCTCAATCTCCCCAATAATCGTAAGCATATAAATCCGGTGATTATTTTTGTTTTCTTTTAATTCCAGTTGTCCAAACTCTTTGATATCCTCATTCTTTTTCTGCTGATTTTCTGCCATATAAGAACCCTCACTTTTCTTTAATAAAAAACAGGGGGCTTAAGATAAGCACCCTGTTTTACTATTTACATTCTGTGATGGTTCTATACATTCTAGCAGCATCCCATCAGATAATTGTATAAACCTTCATAGCGGAATTTTGAGCTGTTCCATGAAAAATCGTTTGCCATTCCACGGTCAATCATCTGGTTCCACTGTTTCTTGCGGTCAAAGAAAATATGTTTGGAGTAGTTGATAATTCCAAGCATTTCCTCCCCATTATAGTTGGTAAATGAAAAACCGTCTCCGGTATTCTCGTACTCATTATACGGTTTTACCGTATCTTTGAGTCCACCGGTCTCACGGACAATCGGAACCGTTCCGTAGCGGAACGAAATTAGCTGTGTCAGTCCGCACGGTTCAAACCGGGACGGCATCAAAAATGCGTCTGCCGCTGCGTATAATCTGTGTGCAAGGTCATCCGAATAACAGATGTTTGCAGATACTCTGTCACCATACTTCCATGCATAATGACGGAACATATTTTCATACTGCGGGTCTCCTGTTCCGATGACCACAAGCTGTGTGTAATCATCCACAATGCGGTCAATCACATAATTAATCAGGTCCAGACCCTTCTGGTCGGTCAGTCTTGAAATCAGACCAATCATGTATTTCTTCTTGTCTACGGTCAGACCAAGATCTTCCTGAAGCTTCGTCTTATTCATCCACTTCTTCTTGCGGAAATTCTCCGCATTGTAATTGACATAGATTTTGGAATCCGTATCCGGATTATAGGCACCGTAATCGATTCCGTTGACGATTCCCTGCATATCCATATGTCTTGCATAAAGCAGTCCGTCCAATCCTTCGCCGTAGTATTCGGTCTGAATCTCATTTGCATAAGAATCACTTACAGTTGTAATGTAATCTGCATAAACCAGACCACCCTTTAACATATTGGCGTCCTTTTTAAATTCCAGCTTGTCCGAAGTAAACAGACTAGACGGGAATCCGGTCAGCCCCTGCATGGTTTTTACATCCCAGACGCCCTGGAATTTCAGGTTGTGAATCGTCATAATTGATTTGATTCCCCAATAGAAAGAATCTGCCTGAAATTCATTTTTCAGATAAACCGGAATTAATCCGGTCTCCCAGTCATGGCAATGGATGATATCCGGGCGGAAACCAATCGGTTTTAACATGGATAAAACTGCCTTGTCAAAAAAGCAGAATTTTTCAATATCGTAGCGGATATCCCCGTAAGGTGCTGCCCCGGTAAAATATTCCTGATTGTCAATAAAATAATAGGTGATGCCGTCCTGCTCATATTTGAGGATGCCAACGTATTTGTCCTGTATGTAATTACCGGCACTCATGTAAAAATGTGTCACATAGGTAAACTGGCTGCGGAAGCGCTCCGGGATGCAGCTGTAATTTGGAATGACAACCCGAATATCCCAGTCATTTTTGTCAAACTCCTTCGGCAGTGCTCCGCATACGTCTGCAAGCCCGCCTGTTTTGATAAACGGCACACACTCTGATGCTGCAAAAAGAATTTTTTTCATTGTCTACCTCCCATATAAATAAGCCTGCTGTTAAATCTGCTCTAATGCCTGTGCAAGATCTGCAATGATATCATCCACGTTTTCAATTCCCACAGACAGACGAATCAAATCCGGTGCCACACCTGCTTCTTTGAGCTGTTCTTCTGTCATCTGGCGGTGTGTATGACTTGCCGGGTGAAGAACACAGGTACGGGCATCTGCAACATGTGTCACAATTGCGGCAAGTTTTAAGGAATCCATAAATTTCACTGCGGTTGCACGGTCACCTTTCAGACCAAATGACATGACGCCGCAGATTCCATTTGGCATATATTTTTCTGCAAGTGCATGGTATGGATTATCCGGAAGTCCGGCATAATTGACCCACGCCACCTTCTCCTGCGCATTTAAAAATTCTGCAACCTTCTGTGCATTTGAACAGTGACGTTCTACCCGAAGATGCAGGGACTCCAGTCCGACGTTTAAAAGGAACGAGTTTAGCGGCGAAGGAACAGAACCCA
>OGCY01000537.1_pt1 | contig 9954 bp, 7 predicted proteins | sample 1570311 | NCBI WGS metagenome assembly OGCY01 (sample SAMEA2582165, study PRJEB24529) | metagenome | biome: Human gut stool | place: China | collected 2011
TCCCATTCTTTTGGAAGAATTTTTTCTTCTAGTTTGCGAACCTTATCGACTTGGTCCATTTGCTTTTTGATATAACCTTCGTAAGTAATGGAGATATCAACAGCTTCTTCTACATCAGGCGTATAGCGTTTTAAACCAAATGCATCGGCTACGATAGCGTAGGAGAGTTCATTACGTTTTACTAAATCATAAGCATGAATACCTGTTCTAATAGGTGCTGTACCTAAACTTTCAAGTAAAGCTTGTGTTTCCTTAGATGGATTAACAGGTGTATTTCGCAACATATCCATTGCTTCTTCGATAGCAGCTTTCTTAGCTGTAAATTTAGCCCAACGATCGTCTTTTACAAGACCAATAGCACGGCCTTTTTCAGTAAGACGCATATCTGCATTATCTTGACGAAGCAATAGACGGTATTCACTGCGACTTGTCATCATACGGTACGGTTCGTTTGTACCTTTTGTTACGAGATCATCGATGAGAACACCGATATATGCTTCGGAGCGAGCAAGGATAAACGGTTCTTTACCTTCAAGCCATAAAGCAGCATTAATACCAGCCATTAGACCTTGTGCAGCTGCTTCTTCATAGCCAGATGTACCATTGGCTTGACCAGCAGAGTAGAGGCCTTCAATATGTTTTACTTGAAGGGCTGGTGTTAATTGCGTTGGGTTCAAGCAATCGTATTCAATAGCATACGCAGGGCGCATGATTTCTACATTTTCAAGGCCTGGAATGGTGCGAAGGAATGCATATTGTACATCCATTGGAAGGGAAGTACTCATGCCTTGCACGTACATTTCGTTTGTGCTAGTACCTTCTGGTTCTACGAATAATTGATGGCGTTCTTTATCGGCAAAGCGCACCACTTTATCTTCGATAGAAGGGCAGTAACGAGGGCCTACACCTTCGATTTTACCGCTATACATAGGGGCACGGTGAATATTGCTCGTAATGATTTCGTGCGTTTCTTTGTTAGTATAAGTCAACCAACATACGTCTTCATTGCGATTAATCCATTCATCCATAAAGGAGAAGGAGTGATGATGTGTATCGCCTTCTTGAACCTCCATATTTTCAAGGTTAAGCGTGCGTTTATCTACACGGGCTGGCGTACCAGTCTTGAAGCGCATCAACTCAATGCCATTGTCGCGCAAAGATTGAGAGAAATGTTCTGCTACGCGTTGACCATTTGGGCCACCTACATAATCGATATCGCCGATGAGGATTTTACCTTTCAAATAGGTACCTGTACAAAGAACGACAGCCTTAGCGCCATAGAATTCACCAAGCTCTGTAACAATACCTGTTACCTTGCCGTCCTCAACCTTAAGCTCTGTTACCATGATTTGCTTAACATTGAGGTTCTCTGTATTTTCAATGGTTTGTTTCATCAAATGTTGGTATTTGATTTTATCAGATTGGCAGCGCAAGGAATGCACTGCAGGGCCTTTACCCATGTTGAGCATACGCATTTGAATAGCCGTAGCATCTGCGTTAATACCCATTTGACCGCCTAAAGCGTCAAGTTCATAAACAAGATGGCTTTTACCAGGACCGCCAACGGCAGGATTACATGGCATAAGCGCAATGTTATCTAAACTGATAGTCGCCATCAACGTGCGATGACCCATGCGGGCAGCGGCAAGAGCCGCCTCACAACCAGCATGACCACCACCGATGACGATGACATCATAATTATCTACTGTGTACATATCAATTGAATTCCTTATATATTACTTATTGTGAAAGTTTATTTTACTCAAAACAACGAGGCCGAATATTCCAGAGTACTGTTCCTCACTGTAAAATTTTTAAGTGATGCTTGGGTTTGGCCCAGAGTCTAGGTCGCTCGCTGGGCATTTTTCTTCGAAAAATTGCACGCTCCGACCAAAGTGATGTGTGGCTCCCATCGTCGCTAACGCTCCTCTGTTAGCTCACACCCTACTTTTACTTCCCTAGGCAAAAACGGCTGAATAGTTCGTCGATCATGCTTTCACGGATGGTATCACCTGTGATGTCGCCTAGTAGTTCCCAGGCGCTGCGCAGGTCGGTAGCGACAAAGTCTACTGGCATGCCCATATCGATGGAGGAGAGGGCTTGTTCGACTTGAGCTTTTGCTTGTTCCATGAGGCTGATATGGCGCACGTTACTGATCATGGCGCTGTTGTCTTGTTTTACGCGACCGCCGTAGACGAGTTCTTGTACCCATTTAGAGAGAACTGCAGAGCCTTCGCCTTCTTTGGCACTAATACGCTCAATAGCTGTAAAAGTCCCGTGTTCTTTAATATTTTCGTCTGTAACGACTTGTGCCACATCGGACTTATTGAGGAGTACGATGGTGTTCAAACCGCTAACAGAGGTCAAAATTTCGATTTCTTCAGGGGTTAATGGAGTAGACCCGTCGATAACACAGAGCACGATGTCTGCTTTGTTAATATAATCGCGAGCCCGTTCCACGCCGAGGGCTTCTACCGTATCTTGAGTATCCCGAATACCTGCCGTATCGATGAGGCGCAGAGAAATGCCTTCTACGGTCATATATTCTTCAATACTATCCCGCGTTGTCCCCGGAATATCCGTTACAATAGCGCGGTTTTCGCGCAAGAGAGCGTTCATAAGGCTCGATTTACCTGCATTTGGACGGCCTACAATAACCGTCGTAATACCGTCGCGAATGAGGCGTCCCGTATTCGCTGTGGACAACAAATCATCCATAGCTTTCAAAATAGGCTCTAGCTGCTCACGAACCTCTTGGCTCGTTACGTCCTCAATATCCTCCTCAGGATAATCGATAGTTACCTCTAAATGAGCAATCATAGCGATGAGCTGTTCACGCACATCTTTTACAAAGGACGAAACTGTACCGTCCAGCTGCGATACAGCGAGAGAGAGGGAGTCCTCTGTTTTCGCTTCAATAATATCAATGATCGCCTCTGCTTGAGTGAGGTCGATACGTCCGTTCATAAAGGCACGCTTCGTAAATTCGCCGGCTTCAGCCATGCGCACATCGTGATTTACGAGCAATTTCAAGATTTGTCGAACCGGCACAATACCGCCGTGACACTGAATTTCTACCACATCTTCCGCCGTGTAGGAATGAGGGCCTTTCATTAATAACACAAGAACCTCGTCGATGGTCTTGTTCGTTGCTGGATCCACAATGGTTCCATATTGAATCGTTCTATTTTGGCGGTCCATCAAAGGAACGGTGCCAGCGCTCTTGAACAGGCTATTTACAATAGGAAAACTATCCTTGCCGCTGACCCGAATAATACCAACCCCGCCTATGCCGGGCGGCGTCGCAATGGCCGCTATTGTATCATCTATATACATACATATCTCCGTATTTCGATTATCTAGTATTTGCTTTTGTATATGTTCTTCGCCTGTGAAAGTTAAACTAAACTAATCTTTGCATGCGAAGATTAACTTAGGTTAGCTTTCACCATAACCTAAAGAATAAAGGGGGCAGCCCTCAAGCAACCGAGAATATCAGTCACTTGAAAGCTGCACCACTATATTATTTTTTGTACGTAATCACAACGTGACGGAATGGTTCGTCCCCTTCACTGTTAGTAACAACGTTTTTATCCCCTTGAAGGGCAGTGTGAATGATTTTACGTTCAAAAGCATTCATCGGTTCTAAGGAAACCTTTTGACGGTTGCGTTTCACCTTAGAAGCCAAGCGTTTCGCGAGATTCACCAATGTTTCTTCTCGACGAGAACGGTAATTTTCCACATCTACAACGATGTGGCAGTGGCCAGATACATCCTTGTGTGCCACGAGATTTGTTAAGTATTGAATAGCATCCAATGTTTGACCATGTTTACCGATCAAAATACCTAAATCTTCGCCGTGTACTTGGAATGTAATCTTATCTTTCGTCATCATTTTTTCGATAACTACAGTGAGGCCCATTTGTGTAAACATATCATCGAGGAATTGTTTACCTTTTTCAGCAATTTCTTGTTGATCTTCTTTTGAAAGTTCCTTTTTAGAAGGTTTTTCTAGAACATCACCTTCAGAAGTTTCAACTGCTGTATCTTGTACTTCTGTTTCACTTGTTGCTACCGGCTTGGAAGCAACAGCTACAGATTGTTCTTCTACATGAGCTACTTCTTCTTGAGTAGCAGTTTTAGCTACAGATGTGAAGAATAAGCGAACAACTGCTGGTTTACGACCAATGCCCAAGAAGCCATTAGAAGGTTGTTCCAATACTTTAGTTTCTACCAATTCTTGGCCATCTTCAGCCAATTGAGCTACGCCTTTGGCAATGGCATCTTCAATGGTTTTAGCAGATACATCGATAAATTCCATAGTGTCTCCTATTTCTTAGCTTCTAAGCTTTTGTAAATGAAATGTTGTTGCACAAATTGGAATACATTGGATACGATCCAGTAAATAACTAAGCCAGATGGGAAGTTAAGGGAGATGTAACCAATGAATAAAGGCATAAAGATTGTCATAATCTTTTGTTGTTGCGCAGCAGCACCAGTTGCACCGCTACTAGTTTGCTTGGACATAATCCATGTAGATAATGCACTCAATACTGGCAAAATGTACATTGGATCTGGTTCGCCAAGACTAGGAAGCCATAAGAATTGTACATAGTTTTGATCATATGGATAGCCTTGTAAAGCATAGAAGATAGCGATCAAGAATGGCATTTGCACCAATAGAGGCAAACAACCAGCCAATGGGTTAACACCCATTTCTTTGTACAATGTACCCATTTCTGCTTGAAGTTTTGCAGGATCGTTTTTGTATTTATCTTGCAATTCTTTCATGCGAGGCTGTAACTCTTGCATAGCCTTCATGGATTTGATTTGTTTTACAGTAAGTGGTGCCAAAACCGCTTTAATAACGATTGTTAAAAGGATAATAGCCACACCGTAGCTTGGATAGCCTACCATTTGAGTTAATTGGAACGCATAGGTTACCAATGTAGTCATCAATTCAACGATAGGGTGGAATATACTACTTAAGAATTCCATTGTTTCTCCTTTTTCTTACAGTCCGAAACCGTCCTTTGCACATCTATATATCGTTATGGTATGGTCTAAATTTCATCCATACAGATGCTCAGGTATTTCCAAAACTGTGCTAGATGGTTTTTGTGAAAGTAACTTTCACAGAACGCAAATCAGCCTAAACCCTCGTGGGTTAAGGAACTGGATCATAGCCACCCTTGTGGAAAGGATGGCAGCGAAGAATGCGTTTTAAACCCATCCAGCTACCTTTCAAAGGACCATATTTTTCGATGGCCTGCAGAGTATATGTGGAACATGTCGGATAATAACGGCAACATCCAGGTTTTAAGGGAGATATGGCAAGCTGATAGAACCTAATTAAAAGTCGTAAAAGCGTAGTTATATAGCGTTTCATTGAAACCTCCATATACACAAAAAAGGACCAAAGCCTCTAACTTGTGGTCCTATTTATCATTTTGTACCAATAATTTGCTTTTTCGCAAGAGATACAAAATCTCCTTTTCCGCTTTTTCGTAGGTAGCGTTTTTCAGAGGGCCACGTCCAACAATTACGATATGATACCCTTCGCGTATGGAATGTTGATTGAGGCGATACACCTCTTTCATGAGCCGTCTAGCTCGGTTGCGCTCAACAGCACAACCAACCTTTTTGCCGGTTACAAAACCAATGCGCGTAGATTGCTTCGCCACGGGCATACGATAGAGTACACACATACGGCCTACTTCGTATTTTCCGTGCTTATACACAAGGCGATATTCATTATTGTGCGTCAGTCGTCTTGCTTTATCGAGGCAATAATCCATATGCATTGTCCTTAAGTCCTAAGAATAGAAAAACTTGGCAGCAGCGCCAAGTTTTTTCTCCTGCCTAACAGCTATTATATTATGCAGATAAGCGTTTTCTGCCTTTTGCACGTCTTCTTTTTAAAACGAGACGGCCACCGATAGTTTTCATGCGTTCACGGAAACCATGGGTACGTTTTCTCCAAAGAGTATTTGGTTGGTAAGTACGTTTCATTAGTAAAACACCTCCTCGTCATTTGTATTGTTTTACTTATACCATAACAGGGTAATTATAGAGTTAAAACGTAAATTTGTCAATATTTTAGGGCTATTCTGAAAGACTTTTATATAGATTTTACTTAAATCCGATAGAACTTAAAACTGATACTACTTTTATAGGGGGAGGAATAGATGTGGTTTTCTCCTTCCATACGACACGTAAGTCAGTCAAAAATCCACATCTATTCCTTCTCCTAACACATTCTAATGACTACTATAACACCTACCACCAGTATAAAAAGTAGTATCAGTTTTTATAGCAAATCTAAAAGTCTTTCAGAATACGGATCTAAGATGTAACAAATTTTACCTTTTATCCTCTTGATGGGGAAAGGGAAAATTGATGTTACGTTTCCAGGGGGAGGAAATCCTAATATATCCTTACACACCACTACACGATGTAAACGTAACATCAATTATCAGCAATACAAGAACTCACATTCTAATCTTTTTATATTTGGACAAATTTACGTTTTGATCACTAGATGTGGAAAGGAGGAGGGGGAGGAATAGATGTGGTTTTCTCCCTCCATACGACACGTAAGTCGGTCAAAAATCCACATCTATTCCTTCTCCTAACACATTCTAATGACTACTATAACACCTACCACCAGTATAAAAAGTAGTATCAGTTTTTATGTCAAATCTAAAAGTCTTTCAGAATACAGATCTAAGGATATATTCAAATTTTACCTTTTATCCTCTTGATGGGAAAAGGGAAAATTACGTTTCCAGGGGGAGGAATATAGAGCTCCTTTATCGCTCCATACGACACGTAAAGTCGCTCAAAAGGACCCTATATTCCCTCCCTAAGTAAATCCTAAACTCACCTTACACACCACTACACGATGTAAACGTAACATCAATTATCAACAACACAAGAACTCACATTCTAATCTTTTTATATTGGGACAAATTTACCTTTTGATCTCTAGTTGTGAAAAGGGGATAAGTAGATGCTGTTAATTTCCTCTGACTTCTCTCCCCCATTTTCATTTAAGTTGTGTAGATAACGTTTTATAAACAGGTCTAATGTAGATTACTAAAAGGTATATCTATTACTTTTCCAGTTATGTGTATAGAAATTATAAAATTATCTGGTTGGAGGAGGGGAAGTGAAACTACTTTTTGAGTGACTTACGCGTCGTATGGAGCGATAAAAGTAGTTTCACTTCCTATCCAAAAAGTAATAGATATACCCAAAGAAATTTAAAATATACATTACAAACAGTTTATAAAAGTTATCCACAGATTGAATGACAAATTACTTATTTTTTGGTACAATCATACTTGAAATTAGGAAAAAGTATATATTTTTATAAGTTTTTGTTGGATAACTTTTAAGGTTATCCACATTTTTTCTCTTTTGACCTGTGTAATCTATAAAGTCAGTTATTATCTGGTTGGAAGAGAATTTTATTTTCACTTATTCACAGGTTGTGCACAGGTTATTCACAAGAATAATATGGTTTTCCACAGCTTTTACAATAGTTATACACATTATTCCTAAAGTTATACACATTTATCGTAATAGTTATACACAAGAGGCACGTCATGCAATCATTTGATTTGAATAATATATGGGAACATATATTGCAAGAGGCGAAAAAGAACATGCAACATTTGCCTGACGCGTTATACTTGCGCGTCACGTCATCGTTGATTCCCATGTCTCTCGAAAGTCATTCGATCCATATTGGGGTCATGCAAACATTTGTTAAAAACTTAATCGATCAGCAGCCACAGATTAGCAAGGCTTTGCAGGATGCTATTACTACAGTTATCGGTTCCCATCGGGATATGGTGTTATTTGATTTCAATCAAGAGAGTGTAGATACTACCTTTGTTGATGAAAGTCTCATCGATGATGCACCTGTAGTGGCTCCACCGATGCCATTACCGCCTATGGTAGAGGAAAAAGCTCAACAAGATGAGTTCTATAAACCAATCTATCAAGAGCCTGTCTATATCGACCGCGCACCAGCTCCTGTGAATATTCCAGATGAGCCAATGGTAGCGCCTAGTAAAACAGTTGAAACTACAACACCTACATTACAGTCTGATAATGTACCTGTGGATTTATCCTTATCTAACCTTAATCCAGCGTACCGTTTTGATAACTACGTTACAGGTAACGCGAACCGCATTCCATTTGGGGCGGCCCAAAATGTAGCTGAATATCCTGGTGGCGACTATAATCCGCTCTTTATCTATGGTCCATCAGGTCTAGGTAAAACGCATTTGATGCACGCCATCGGCAATGCCATCAAGGAAAATCATCCACACATGAAGGTTATGTCCATTACGAGCGAAAACTTTATGAACATTTTCGTCGAAACATTGCAACGTAACCAAGGTAAATTATTCCGCAACACATTCCGCAATATCGATGTACTTATGATCGATGATATTCAGTTTCTTGAAAGTCGTGAAAGTACGAAAACTGAGCTATTTAATACGTTCAATGAGTTATTAAATAACAACAAGCAAATCGTCCTCACCTCTGATACGATGCCAAACGATATGGAGCAATTCGAAGACCGTCTTCGTTCTCGTTTCCAAGCTGGCTACATTGCTACTATGGAAAATCCAGATTTAGAAACGCGCATTGCCATCTTTAGATCTTTGCTGGAACGAGAGTATAAGAAAAATCGCGTTATCCGCATTGATAACGACTCCATCAACTACGTGGCCTTACAATTCAGTGAAAACGTCCGCGTGTTGCAAGGTGCTTTCACAAAACTCATCGGTACCGCATCCATCGATCAACGTCTTGAATCTATCGACCTAGAATATACAAAACAAGCCTTGGCTGGCCTCGTTCACACAGAAGAGGTGAACATGGTTAATATTGAAAGCATCCAGAATTTTGTAAGTTCTTATTTCAATATTAAAAAGCAAGACTTGCTCGGCAAGAAGAGAAAGGCTCAATTCGCATTCCCACGCCAAATCGCCATGTATTTATGCCGCGATATGATTAACGAAAGTTATCCGCAAATCGCAGCTGCTTTCTCTCGTGACCATACCACAATTCTCCATGCGTACGATAAAATCACGAAGGAAATTGAACGAAACGAAGAAACAAAACGCATAGTAGCAGAAATTAAACAGAAATTAACAACCTGTGGATAACTCTGTGGATAGATGGTGCATAACTTTGTGGATATCCAAAAACTCGCACTTATCTGTTAGTATGTGGATAAGTAGGTACAAACTATCAACATAGTTATACACACCCCAAAAATCACACAACCAGTGGCCCCAATTCACTTTTACACATATGAACAGGCCCCTACTATTACTACTACTAAAACTAACAAACAATCAAAAAACCAGTAGAAACAGATCTATCGCAGAATATCTATAGAGCATCTACGATAGCAAACATAGAAAATTACAAACAAGACAAGAAGTTATTAGTGCTTCTACATTATATGGAAATCATAAAGGAGTTATAAATGCATATTACATTCCCAAAAGCAAATCTCCAAAAAGCAATCAACGTATTGCAAAAGGTATCTCAAAATAAAACAAGTTCCAATTTACCAGGCGCTATCTACATGACAACAAAAAATGGTCAAGTAGAATTACAAGGTAACGACTTTGAACTCGGTATTCGTTTAACCATTGACGGCGACATTAAAGAACCTGGTACGTTAGTAGTTGGTTCCCGCTATTTCCAAGAGTTAATTCGCAAATTACCTGGCGATACAATCGAGCTTTACAAACCAGAAGATGGCAATTCTTTAACAATCACATCTGGTTCTTCTGAATTTAACCTCGTAACATTGCATCCAGATGATTTCTCCTTAGTTGAACAAATTCACGACCAAGATCATGTGAACATCGATAGCTTTGCTATGAAAGAACTCATCGATTTAACAAACTACGCAGCTGC
>OGCY01000541.1_pt1 | contig 9858 bp, 9 predicted proteins | sample 1570311 | NCBI WGS metagenome assembly OGCY01 (sample SAMEA2582165, study PRJEB24529) | metagenome | biome: Human gut stool | place: China | collected 2011
CCTGAACACATACAGGGAACCGCTGCAGGAAGTGAGGGATTCACTTTGACCTGGCGGGAAAAGAACAGAAAATCCAGGAATTAGAGCGGGAAATGGAAGCACCGGACTTCTGGAATGACCCTGTGGAGTCCCAGAAAAAAATGAAAGAGCTTAAGAGTATGAAGGACGATGTTGCCACATATGAAAAGCTTAAGACACAGTTTGAAGATATTGAGACCATGATTGAGATGGGCTACGAGGAGAACGATGCTTCCCTCATTCCTGAGATTGAGGAGCTCCTTGCGGATTTTATCAACACGTATGACGGAATCCGTATCAAGACACTTTTGTCCGGGGAATACGACGGAGATAATGCCATCGTGTCACTCCACGCCGGAGCCGGCGGAACCGAGTCCTGTGACTGGGCGGCAATGCTTTACCGGATGTACAGTAGATGGGCGGCGGACAAGGGCTTTACGCTTGAAGTGCTCGATTCGTTAGACGGTGATGAGGCGGGAATCAAGTCCATCACATTTCAGGTAAACGGAGAGAACGCATACGGCTATCTGAAATCCGAAAAGGGTGTACACAGACTGGTACGCATTTCCCCGTTCAATGCGGCGGGCAAGCGCCAGACCTCCTTTGTATCCTGTGATGTCATGCCGGATATTGAGGAAGATTTGGATGTGGAAATCAATGATGATGATATCCGAATCGATACCTATCGTTCCAGTGGTGCCGGCGGACAGCATATCAATAAGACGTCATCCGCAATCCGTATTACGCACTTGCCAACTGGAATTGTAGTACAGTGCCAGAATGAGCGTTCCCAGCACATGAACAAGGATAAGGCAATGCAGATGTTAAAGGCAAAGCTCTATCTGTTAAAGCAGCAGGAGAATGCCGAAAAGGCAGCCGGAATCCGTGGAGAAGTAACGGAAATCGGATGGGGAAACCAGATTCGCTCCTATGTCATGCAGCCGTACACGATGGTAAAAGACCATCGCACCGGAGTGGAGAGCGGAAACGTGGACAGTGTCCTCAACGGTAAATTAGACCCGTTTATGAACGGTTATTTAAAATGGCTTTCCCTCGGATGCCCGAAGGGACTTGGAGGCAGTGATGAGTAGCGGACAGATTATTTTTCTGGTGATATTAGCGGCACTGCTTGGAGGCGGATTCTATGGGTATCATGTGATTCGCACGAAGATAGAGTCGTTTTCAAGAGCTGCATTTGGCACAAAATCACTTGTGGAAGGATTAGAGCAGCAGGCAGATCTGATAGCAGAAACACCAAAATCTGTTTCAGGAATGACGCGGATTTTTGAACCGCAGATACAGAAGGATTTCCCAGACTTTAATTTGGTTCAGTTTAAAAACAAGGCGGAAAATATGCTGATATCGGCGTTACAGGCGATATCAGCAGGAAATGTTTCTCTATTGCGGGAGACAAGCAATGAACTGACCGAACAGGTCCGGAATCAGATTCAGGCAAATGCGGCAGAAGGAGTAACGGAGACTTACCGTCAGATTCATATTCACCGAACAGAAATTACAAATTACGTAAAACGTGAGGGGAAATGTATCATCACATTTCAAAGTGCCGTGGAATATTTCCATTATAAGGAAAAAGAAGGCAGGGTGACAGACGGAGACAAAGAACGCAAGCAGCAGACCAAGTATAATATAGAAGTCATGTATATCCAGAATGAAAAACTTGCAAAGTTGGACAATGCAGTGGGGACAACCTGTCCGAACTGCGGAGCGCCGATTGTAAAACTCGGAGCCTTGTATTGTGAGTATTGTGGGACGGCAGTGACACCGATTAACTTAAAAGTGTGGACACTGCATCGTTATTATGAAGTGGATTATCATCATGTTTAGGAATGCTGCATAAAGTAAAGCAGTCTACATTTTTTTAGCAGGAGGAAATGAAAATGGGTATTATTAAAGCAATTGGACAGGCGATTGGCGGGGGATTTGCAGACCAGTGGTTAGAGGTAATGGAGCCGGATGATATGGGCGATAAAACCGTCTTTACAAGCGGTGTCAGAATCCGAAAGGGACAGAACACGAAGGGAACCGACAATACGGTTTCAAACGGTTCTGTGATTCATGTGTATGACAATCAGTTTATGATGTTAGTAGACGGCGGTAAAGTTGTGGATTACACAGCAGAGCCTGGATACTACAAAGTAGATAATTCTTCATTGCCATCTATGTTAAACGGTGAACTTGGCGAGTCCGTAAAGGAGACTTTTAACCGGATTAAATACGGCGGACAGACACCGACAATGCAGAAAGTATTTTTCATTAACTTACAGGAAATCAAGGGAATCAAGTTTGGAACCAGAAATCCAATCAACTACTTTGATAATTTCTATAATGCAGAACTTTTCTTAAGAGCACACGGTACATATTCCATCAAGATTACCAACCCGTTGCAGTTTTATGCGGAGGCAGTTCCGAGAAATAGAGACCATGTGGAAATTGATGAAATCAACGAACAGTATCTTGCAGAGTTTTTAGAGGCATTACAGTCTTCTATTAACCAGATGTCCGCAGACGGCACCCGGATTTCCTTCGTGACCTCCAAGGCAAGAGAGCTTGGAAAATATATGGCAGACACACTTGATGAAGAGTGGAACCAGATGCGTGGTATGGAAATCCAGTCCGTCGGTATCGCAAGCGTATCCTACGATGAGGAGTCCCAGAAGCTCATCAATATGAGAAACCAGGGCGCAATGCTCGGAGACCCGACCGTCAGAGAGGGCTATGTACAGGGCGCAATGGCACGAGGCTTAGAGGCAGCAGGTTCCAATGCAAATGGTGCAATGGCAGGCTTTATGGGCATGGGAATGGGTATGTCCGCAGCGGGTGGAATGATGGGAACCGCATCCCAGACCAACCTTGCACAGATGCAGATGCAGCAGAACCAGCAGGCTGCCCAGGGTACAGCATCTGGAACTACAAATGAAGCAGGATGGACGTGTGAGTGCGGACATGTGAATACCGGAAAATTCTGCAGCGAATGTGGGAAACCAGCACCAGTGCCGGCAGGAGAGTGGACGTGTGAGTGTGGTCATGTAAACACCGGAAAATTCTGCAGTGAGTGTGGAAAACCGGCACCGGCGGCAGAGTGGACCTGTGAATGTGGAACGGTAAATAAAGGAAAATTCTGCAGCAATTGCGGGAAAGCGAGGAACTAACGATGGCAGCAGTCAGTTTTAAATGTCCAAACTGTGGCGGAGAACTGATTTTTGACCCTGCCACCCAGCAATATAAATGTGAATACTGCGTTTCTACCTTTACGCAGGCAGAACTTGACGCCGCACAGCACATGGAGGGAAACGAGTTAAGCGATGAACCGGATGCGGCGGAAACCCATGAGCAGGAGAAAGAAGAGGACATCGATGCGGCAAATGCGGTGATGTACCGCTGCCCGAGCTGCGGTGCGGAGATTGTCACGGAGCAGACGACGGCAGCCACCTTCTGCTACTACTGTCATAATCCAATTGTACTCAGCGGAAAGCTTGAAGGAACCTACCCGCCGGAAGAGATTGTTCCGTTTAAGGTGACAAGGGAAGAGGCGGTAAAAACCTTTCTGGATTATGTGAAAAAGAAAAAATTTATCCCGAAAGCGTTCTTTGATAAAAAGCAGATAGAGAGCATGAGCGGCGTGTATTTCCCGTACTGGAATATCGACGGTTATTACGACGGGGATATGCAGGCAGAAGGAAAGAAGCTCCGTACCTGGCGTACCGGGGATGAAGAATATACGGAGACGAAAAACTATCGTGTTTCCCGGAAAGGAAAAGTTATTTTTAAGAACCGTGCGGAGGGGGCATTAAAGAAAGCGAATTACAAGCTGATTCGTGGTGTAATGCCGTATCGTATGGAAGAAAAGAAAAAATTTAATATGGGTTATCTGTCAGGCTTTTTAGCAGAGCGCAGAGATATTGAACAGAAGGAACTTGAGAGCAGCATTGAGAATGAATTGCAGGATGACGCAAAGATTTTACTGCGGGAGAGCGCAAAAGGCTATAACGCCGTAACAGTAAACAGCTGCAATATCACCAATCCGGTTCTGAAATGGAAATATGCGCTGCTCCCAGTCTGGACAATCACCTACAAAGGTAGGGATGGAAGAATCTATTATTATTCCATGAATGGACAGACAGGAAAACTCTGTGGAGAACTTCCGGTGGACTATAAAAAAATTGCACTGACGAGTGCAGTCTGTGGACTGATTGCCTTTGTCCTTGTGCTGTTAGGAGGGTACTTCGCATGAAAAAGATTACACGATACTTTATGGTGTTTTGTATGATGCTTCTGCTCGGATGCAGTACCGTATTTGCCGGACAGCAGGGAAATGTCTATGATGATGGGGAACTTTTGTCCGAGACGGAACTTGCCTCCTTGAGAGAAAGCATTGATGCACTTGCCGAGACAACCGGCTGGAATATTTATGCATTGACCACAGAAGATGCAGGAGGGAAAACTTCGCAGGCATACGCAGATGACTTCTATGACGAGGCGGCACCAGATACAGACGGAATTGCACTTTTAATTGATATGGATAACCGTGAGATTACGATATCCACAAGTGGAATTGCAATCCGCTATCTGACAGATGAGCGAATCGAAAGAGTCCTTGATGCGGGATATGATTATGTCAGTGACGGGGAATATTACGATTGCTTAGATGCAATGTTAGAAAAAGTTTCTTTCTATTACAACGCAGGAATTCCGGACGGACAGTATAACTATGATACCGAGACAGGCGCAATATCAAGATACTATTCCTTAAGTGCCATGGAAGTGGTTGCAGCAATTGTGGCAGGTGTAGCGGTAGCGGCAATCGTATTTTTGTGCATTGTCGCAAAATACCGTCTGAAATTCGGCTCCTACAAATATGATTTCCGCGAAAACGGATATCTGAAGCTGACCGAAAAAGAAGACGTGTTTGTAAATCAGCACGTTATCCACCGCCATATTCAAAGGGAGAATAGCAGTAGCAGCGGTGGCAGCAATAGCAGTGGAAGAAGCAGTACACATACCAGCAGCGGCGGGCATACACATGGGGGAGGTTCCCGAAAGTTTTAGGCCGGACGCATAGGAATACTATGATAAGACAAATTTAATAGGAAAACACTGGAAAAAAGAGGTTGCGAAAGCAGCCTCTTTGTGTTATTATCTTCCTCGTGAGGACAGTTGTAAGCCCTACACAAACACTAGGAAAAGAGGATTGGGTTAGAAGTGATGGAAAAGGGACAATATTTTGTCTTAAAGGAGAGAGCTGTACCTGAGGTGCTGTTAAAGGTAGTTGAGGCAAAGCGGCTGTTTGATTCCGGTAAAGTGCCGTCTGTACAGGAGGCAACGGAAATGGTTGGAATCAGCAGAAGCTCTTTTTATAAGTATAAAGATGACATATTTCCGTTTCATGAGACGGCACGGGGAAAGACAATCACCATGGTGATTCAGTTAGATGATGAACCGGGACTGCTGTCGGTAATTTTAAAAATTGTAGCGGAATATCATGCAAATATACTTACGATTCATCAGAGTATTCCGATTAATGGGATTGCATCCCTGACGCTCAGCGTTGATATTTTACAGCAGACGGGAAATGTCGAGGAGATGATGAACCAGATTGAGAAGATGGAAGGAATCCATGGCGTGAAAATATTAGGTCAGGAGTAGATGGAGGGATTATGATTAAGATAGCTGTTATGGGATACGGAACAATCGGTTCCGGTGTAGTGGAAGTATTAGACATCAACAAGAACAACATTGCAAAACGTGCGGGAAAAGAGATAGAAGTAAAATACATACTTGATTTGAGAGATTTTCTGGGGAACCCGATTCAGGATAAAATCGTGCATGATTACAAGACAATCGTAGAAGACCCGGAAGTACGCATTGTAGTGGAGACGATGGGCGGTGTGGAACCTGCATACACCTTCGTAAAGGCAATGCTTGAAGCAGGAAAGCACGTAACAACTTCCAACAAGGCACTCGTAGCCGCAAAGGGCGCAGAATTAATCGCACTTGCCAAAGAAAAAAATGTAAACTTTATGTTTGAGGCAAGTGTAGGAGGAGGAATCCCGATTATCCGCCCGTTAAATTCCTGCCTGACAGCCGACGAAATCGAAGAGATTACCGGAATCGTCAACGGAACCACAAACTATATGCTGAGTAAGATGACGGACGAGGGTGTGGAATTCGAGGCTGCATTAAAGGATGCACAGGCAAAAGGCTATGCAGAGAAAGATCCTACCGCGGATGTGGAAGGATATGACTCCTGTCGTAAGATTGCAATTCTCACCTCATTGGTGTGCGGTCAGCAGGTTGATTTTGAGGATATCCATACCGAGGGAATCACAAAGATTTCGGCAATCGATATCCGTTATGCGAAAGCAATGGGCAGAAGCATCAAGCTTCTTGCCACCAGCAAGAAAACAAAAGACGGCTATGCGGCAATGGTAGCACCGTATCTGCTTTCCGCTGCAAATCCGCTGTTTTCCGTAAGTGATGTCTATAATGCCATCTTTGTCCACGGCAATGTGCTCGGAGATGCGATGTTCTATGGAAGCGGTGCCGGAAAGCTGCCGACTGCAAGTGCTGTGGTTGCCGATATCGTGGAGATGGCAAAGCATCTTGAGATTAACATCGCGGTAGAGTGGAGTTCAAAGAAAATGCAGCTTTCCGATTACAAAGAGCTGGAAAATCAGTTTTTTGTACGCACTTCTTCTGCAAGGGAAGATATCGAGAAGGCATTTCAAAACGTATCTTACGTAGAGCTTTCCGATGCGACGGGCGAAGTTGGATTTGTGACAGAGACCATGACAGAGGCAGACTACGAGAAGGCTGCGGCAGCACTTGACGTGATTCAGATGATTCGTGTGGCATAGGAAGTTCCGGGAGGAAGGAAAAATGAAATATCTGGTTATTTTGGGAGATGGAATGGCAGATTTGCCAATTGAGAGTCTTGGAAATAAGACACCGTTAGAGTACGCATCAACACCAAAGATGGATGAACTTGCAGCAAAGGGAGAGATTGGAATGGTGCATACCATTCCGGATGGAATGAAACCGGGAAGCGACACGGCAAACTTATCCGTGCTCGGCTTTGACCCGAGAAAATTTTATTCAGGACGTTCTCCGCTTGAGGCACTCTCCATTGGCGTTCCGATGAAGGATACGGACATCGCACTCCGCTGCAATATCGTGACGCTTTCGGAGGAAGAAGATAACTACGAAGACCGTACGATTATCGACCACAGTGCAAGCGAAATCAGCACAGAGGAATGTGCCGTGCTGTTGGATGCAGTAAAAAAAGAACTGGAAACAGACGAATTTCATTTTTATCTGGGAACGAGCTACCGCCACTGCCTGATATGGGAGAACGGAAAAGTGCTCGATTTAGTTCAGCCGCATGACGTGCTGGGACAGAAAATCGGAGATAAGCTGCCGGAGAATGAGGCACTCCGCAGCATGATGAAACGCAGCTATGATATTCTGGTCAACCATTCGATTAACGTGGAGCGCAAAAAACGGGGCTTAAATCCGGCAAATTCCTGCTGGTTCTGGGGAGCCGGCACAAAACCGGCACTTTATCCGTTTGAGGAGCGCACACACAAGAAGGGTGCCATGATTTCAGCCGTTGATCTGCTGAAGGGAATCGCAGTCGGAACCTCAATGAAGGTCATTACCGTAGACGGGGCAAATGGCGGACTTGACACCAACTATGAAGGAAAGGCACAGGCGGCCATTGATGTTCTCACAAAGGACGGCTATGATTTCGTATACGTGCATCTGGAAGGACCGGACGAGATGGGACACCAGGGCAGTGTGGAGAAAAAGGTGACTGCCATTGAGAGACTTGACGCAAGAATTATAAAACCAATCGTGGAAGGGTTAGAGGCAGCAGGTGAGGAATTCCGTCTGGTGATTCTGCCGGATCATCCGACACCAATCTCAATCCGTACCCATTCGGCGGACAATGTACCGTATCTGCTGTATGACAGCACGAAGGAGGAACAGCACGACTGGCATTATAACGAGCGTGAGGCAAGGGAGACCGATAACTTTATTCCGGAGGGGCATAAATTAATCGAATACTTATTGCACAAATAATCGCAGGACTGCGTATACTAACAGAGAGTGTATCTGGTTTGAGGTGGGAGTATGCAGGCAGTGTTGCTGGTTCTTGCCCTTAGCATCGATATTTTTATTGCGTGCGCCGCCTGTGGTGCAGAGCATATTACAATTGGAAACCGGACAGCACTCTGCGTCAGTGGAATCTGCAGCGGAGTGCTGTTTTTTTCCCTGACGGTGGGAATGCTTCTTGATGGGGTGCTGAAAGAGGAAAATACAACGGTGCTCTGCTTTGTGGGACTGTTTTTAGTGGGAGCGTTTAAGCTTATAGAATATGCCATTCATGCCTATATAAGAAAACACCGGTTTTTGTGGAAAAGAGTAAAAATCTCGTTTTCCCAGTTGAACTTTATTTTAAGCATTTATAATAATCCGGTTGCGGCGGACAAAGACCGTTCTTCTACCATGTCCGTGCAGGAGGGAATTTTCTTTGCACTTGCAATGTCCTTAGACGGTTTATTTGGCGGGCTTGGAGCGGCGTTTTTGGATTTGAATCTGTGGGGAACCGTCGCACTGAATTTTTTATTCAGCTTCCTTGCGGTGCGCTTTGGAAGCAGCCTTGGAAGGCGCGTGGCAGCAGGAAAAGATAGGGATATTTCCTGGCTTGGCGGTGCGCTGTTTTTAGGGCTGGCGTTTAGTAAGTTACTAAAGTGACCGTGAATTTGTCAGTTTTGTAAAAAAAGAGGGTACAAAAGATAAAAATTTAGTGGAAATACCGAATGAGCTATGGTATAATACAACTAAATCAGATATAGGGAAGAAATCAGAGAGTGGAGATGATTTTAAAACTTACGACCGTAGGAACACGGTCAGTAGGCTTTATTTTATTATCTCCGCTTTTTGCGTTAAGGAGGGCATTATTATGGCAAAATATGTAATGGCACTGGATGCGGGAACCACCAGCAACCGTTGTATTCTGTTTAATGAGGCAGGCGAAATCTGCTCGATGGCACAAAAGGAGTTCCGGCAGTTTTTCCCAAATCCGGGATGGGTGGAACACGATGCAAATGAAATCTGGTCATCAATGCTTGGTGTGTCGGTGGAAGCGATGAATATGATAGGGGCAACGGCAGAGGATATTGCAGCAATCGGAATCACAAACCAGCGTGAAACGTCAATTGTCTGGAATAAAGAGACGGGCGAACCGATTTATAATGCGATTGTCTGGCAGTGCCGCAGAACATCGGATATTGCGGATGCGTTAAAGAAAAAAGGATTAGAGGAAGAGTACCGCAAAAAGACCGGACTTATCATTGACGCCTATTTTTCCGCAACCAAGATTAAGTGGATTTTAGATAACGTAAAAGGGGCAAGAAAGCTTGCGGAAGAAGGAAAACTTCTCTTTGGAACGGTGGAGACCTGGCTTATCTGGAAATTTACCAAGGGCGAGGTGCACGTAACGGATTATTCCAATGCGTCCCGTACGATGTTATTTAACATTAATGACCTGTGCTGGGATAAAGACATTTTAAAAGAACTTGATATTCCGGAATCTATGCTGCCGACGCCAATGCCGTCAAGCCAGATTTACGGATATACGGACCCATCATTTTTAGGAGATTCCATTCCGATTGCGGGGGCAGCAGGAGACCAGCAGGCAGCGTTATTCGGACAGACCTGTTTCCATGAGGGGGAAGCAAAAAATACTTACGGAACCGGCTGCTTTTTACTGCTCAATACGGGTGAAAAACCGGTATTTTCCAAGAATGGACTTGTAAC
>OGCY01000544.1_pt1 | contig 9824 bp, 9 predicted proteins | sample 1570311 | NCBI WGS metagenome assembly OGCY01 (sample SAMEA2582165, study PRJEB24529) | metagenome | biome: Human gut stool | place: China | collected 2011
AGGTCTGTCTCTGTCTCGGTACGGAATGTTGTCTCAAGAACACCGGCTCTTGCTCCACCGATACCAAGTGCATATGCTAATGCAAGATCCTGTGCTTTTCCTGTTGCATCCTGCTCAACAGCGATCAGACAAGGTGTTCCTTTTCCAGCCTGATACTCAGAACGTACGGTATGTCCCGGAGCTTTCGGAGCGATCATAGTAACATCTACATCCTTTGGAGGTACGATACATCCGAAATGGATATTGAAACCATGTGCAAACATTAACATATTGCCTGCCTCAAGGTTTGGCTCGATATCTTTTTTGTACATATCTGCCTGTTTTTCATCGTTAATCAGTATCATGATGATATCAGCTTTCTTTGCTGCCTCTGCTGTTGTATATACTTCAAATCCCTGCTTCTCAGCTTTTGCCCAGGATTTGCTTCCTTCATAAAGACCAATGATAACATGGCATCCGGAATCTTTTAAGTTCAATGCATGTGCATGTCCCTGACTGCCGTAGCCGATAATTGCGATCGTCTTTCCGTCTAAAAGTGAAAGGTTACAGTCTTCCTGATAAAATATTTTTGCTGCCATAATTAATTTCCTCCAGTTTTGGTTTCTTAATAAAAAATATGCATTTGCATATTCTTATCTGCTTATTTTGTTATAATGATACTCTTTTGCCGTCTTCGTCTAACATAACGACATCGGAAATGCCTCTCGACAATCCGGTCAGTCCGGTACGTGCAAGCTCTAATATCTCATATCCGGACAAAAGATCAAGGAAAGCATCTAACTTATCCTGATGTCCTGTCAGCTCGATTACCATCGAATCATGGGTCACATCTACAACTTTCCCATGAAAGATCTCTGTTACATTTAAGATTGGCTGGCGTTCTGTATCTTTCGCACGAACCTTAACCAAGATCAGTTCTCTTGTCACTGACGAGCCATTTTCAAGTTTTTTGATATCAACAACATCTTCCAACTTTGCAAGCTGTTTCTCAATCTGCTCTAAGATCTGCTCATCACCGGTCGCAACGATCGTAATCCTTGTATATCTCGGATCTGCGGTCACACCGGAAGAAAAACTGTCAATGTTGTAACCTCTTCTGCTGAAAAGTCCTGAAATATGACTTGTCACACCCGGGTTATTCTCCACTAATAGAGATAATACCTGTTTTCTCATTCTGCATCTCCAATAGTTTAATACTTTAATCACACATCACACTAAAGCTATGATATCACATCGAAATTTTTTGTCAATAAACAATTTTTTTGTCCAGTCAAAAACATAGTCTCATTTTCAGATAAATTTTGCGGTAATGATCCATATAACCGCAGCAGCAACAAACCAGACACCAATCTGTCTGATCCGCTTTTCGGCATTCAGATCACCCCTCTGGTCTTTTCTTGTACATACTCCTGGCACGATTGCCATAAGAAGTCCTGTAAAAAGTAATACCATCCGAATCAATAACATTTTTTACTCCCTATATCTTATATCACAAAACTTTAGATTGCAGTGCACGTCCGAAAAATCAATGATTTTCCGGACTGACGGGCATTTGCCCTATCACATGAAAATAAAGCAAAAAAATGTCTGCAAGCAGCCATTTTTTGCTTTACTTTCATGTGGCACTGCTCATTGCTTACTCATATCATAATCTCTGTATTTTCTTTGCTCTTCTCAATGATATGGTTCAATTTGCGGAACGGTATCGCTACAAGAAGTCCAATGACCAGTGAAATAACCAGATAAATTGCAAGTTTTCCGACATAGATCCAGTAATTCATCTGATAGATTCCGCCAATTGTCTCTCTCATGGCATTCATTCCATATGGGAACGGCAGGTATTTATAAAGCGACTGGTAAACCTGCGGCAGCGTCTCAATCGGGAATGTTCCACCCGCACCGGCTACCTGAATAACCATGACAACAATCGCAAGTGCCTCACCGACATTTCCAAATGCAACCGTGAGTGAATAGATAAACAGTGTGAAAACAAAACTGCTGACTGCGGCAGCAACCCAGAATAAAAACGGATTATGACACTGTATCCTTACATAAAACAGATCTCCAAGTACTGTGATCAGCGTCTGCACCTGCCCTACCAGGAAAAAGAGAATATAACGCCCGAAATATGCCTGGTATGGTTTGATATCTGTGATTCCTTCTTCTGGTTCTACTTTTACATGAATGATCGCCACCAGGATCAGAGCCCCTACCCACAGTGCCAGTATCGTATAAAATGGAGCCATGGCAGATCCATAATTTTCAATCTCATAAATTCCAACCGTATCAAGGTTTACCGGAGATGAGATAAAGTTTCCAAGCTGCTGCGGATCTGTCTCGAGTATCTCCATAAACTGTTTGTACTGTTCATCCTGACGCAGTGTCGTAAAGTCTGTGATGATCTGCGTAAGTTTATTAAATAATTCCTGTGCCATTTCCAGTGATTCATACAAATCTGCACTTCCGTTTGCAAGTGTATCTTCATATTTTGAAAGTACTTTTTCCACATCACCAAAATCTGCATTGATACCATTTAAAATCGATGTTGTCGCAATCATGGAATTCTGCATTGCATTCATTGTAGAGTCAAGCTGCGGTTTTACAGAATACTCAAATGCATGCTGCAATGCATCCAGCGCTGTCTTACAGTTTTCGATTTCTGCTGTTATCTGACTCTTTAAGGTACTGATATCTTCCGCTGTTGCAGTTCCATTTTCTGCAAGTCCGTTCAGTTCAAGTTCGATCATCTTTAACCTGTCACGGACATTCTGAATCTGCATCCTTGTTTCATCATCGGCTGTGCCCTCCCAGCTCGAAACTGAATCATTAAACATTTTTTCCAGATAAGGTACCACAGATATTGTTGCATTCAGTCCGTTTCCTGCTGCATCCTCGTATTTTTGCAGTTTTTCCATGTCATTTAACACAACCATTGACACATTGTTTAAGCTGTTCTCAACCAGATCAAAACTGTATGTAACCATCTGCGTCACCGTATCTGTCGTCGCATTTCCGGCAAGGATCAGACTTTCCATGCTGTTTACTGTATCCTGACCGGTGGAAACCATTGAATCAAGTCCCGGAAGCATGACCTGACTGGTCGCAACAATACTCTGTGCAGAATTTAAAATACTTGCAAATGAATTCAGGATATTAATGTAACTCTGCAGATCACCACTTACGTCATTCAGCCGTTGCGTAATCGTATCTGCAAGAGAACCTCCGTCAACATCCGTCCCTGCAACTGCATCCCCAACCTGCATCATTGCCTCTGCAAGTGTGCTCACAAAACTTGAATTCACCTGTTCCTGAACCGAAGTTTTTGCTTTTGATGTAATTTTAGGAGCTATTGCATTTTTCTTTTCATTTTCGTAATAGATGATGTCCGGATGTTCAATCTGCCCGCCAAGAAAACTGATCATTTCCTCAGTAAAGTCGTCCGGGATAACAAGAGCTGCATAATATTCGCCACTGTAAACGCCATCTACCGCCTCATCAGATGTGTCGGTAAATACCCAGCCCATAGCTTTGTTTTCCTGTAACGCTTCGACAACAGATGAACCAATGTTGACAGAAATACCAGCCACACTCACACCTTCATCTTCGGATACCACTGCAACTTTCAGGTTTGAAGTTGCACTTGGTCCGTATGGATCCCAGTTTGAAAGTATATTAAACCATGCATAAAGGCATGGAATCACACAAAGTCCCATGATAACCACAACAGCAACCACGTTCTGAAAGATCCTTTTCATATCGGAGATAAAGATTTTAAATATATTTTTCATTCCGTTTTCTCCTCGTTCTCTGCTATCTTCTGAATCTCTGCCTCAGAATTAAACTTTTCGTCCAATTTCTGAATGGCATTTTTAATATTTTCCTCAACTTCATCAAGCTGTTTTCCCATAAGAACATCCACAGATTTATCCTCTTCATCCCGCAGCTCATTTAATTTTTCCTGCAGGTTATAATCTACATACTCGACAAGGATCAGATAAGTTGCAAGTGCAAATAATGATACGATCCATAAGATCAGGAAAACTACCTTGTTACTGTCTGTCCAGAATAAAAGGATCAAAAATATAGGCGGAATGATTGCAATACATTTAAGACCGATCTTGATCCGTTTTTGATTCTGTAAATGGATATTCTGTTCGTACGCAACGAGTTTTCCGTACATTTCCTCGTATCTGCTTTTTTCTTCCATTCTTTTTTCTCCAATTCTGCTATCTATAACAAAATTATTTTTCGTTATGCTTCTGTTACATCATTTTTGTATCTTCCATTCGTTTTTCCACAAAATGATTCAGTTTCACAAATGGAATACGGATCACCAGTCCGATCAAGAGACCTACGACGGCAAAGATCATCAATTCTGACAGATTCTTCATATAGTCGCTGCCATACATACCACCGATCGTTTCACGCATCGCATTGATTGCATACGGGAACGGGAAAAATATGTATATATTCCGGTAAACCGCCGGCAAAAGTTCAATTGGGAATGTTCCTCCTGAACCCGCGATCTGGATTACCATGATCACAACCGCAAGGGCTTTTCCCACATCACCAAACGAAAGTGCAAGGGAATAGATCAGTAATGTAAACGTAACACTGGCAAGTGAAGCAACCAGCCAGAACCATCCCGGATACAAAATCTGACAGTGCAGGATATAGATATCTCCTAATACTATGATCAGCGCCTGTAACTGTCCCATCACAAAAAACAACAGATATCTTCCGAAAAAGAGCTGATATGATTTTACATTCTCTAAATCTTTTGGTTCTGCTTTTACCTTGATCAGGGCAACAAGGATTGTTCCTCCAACCCAGATTGCAAGAATTGAGTAAAACGGTGTCATTGCTGAACCATAATTTGGAATCGGATAAACTTCCTCCGTTGTAACCAGCACCGGCTGTGAGAAGAATTCTCCATAGCCTTCCGGGTCACCCTTCATAAACTCGATAAACGCCTGTACCTTTTCGTCATCCTCAACCGAATTCAGACGTTCTAACAATTTCGTTAATTTTTCACTTACCCCGTCAATAACAGTCTGAATCTGCTCTAAACTGTCATTTGCACCTGTCACAGTTGTCTCAATTCCGGAAAATACAGAATTCATATCTCCTAAAGTGTCATCTAATCTGGTCAGAATATCTGATACATTATTTAACATCTGACTCATACTGTCGATCACATTATTTAACTGTGGGACAAGACTTGTCGTATACATCTCCTGCATATTTGCGATTGCCTGGGAACAGGTAGTTAAAACCTGTGTCATATCCGACAAAGACTGATTGATCGCATCTGCAACCATACTTCCTGACACCTGCGTATTGATCGCATCCGTCTGGGAATCTCCTGAAAATCCCATTGCGATCTGGTTAATGCTGCTGATTGCCTTCTCAATATCCGTTGCGCCACCATTGATCGACTCTATCGTCTCAATGATCTTCTGAATGACAGCACGGTCATCATCCGACACGCTCTCCTCAACAATCACCTTTTTTAAATGTTCCTGCAGACGGTTCAGTTCCCGTTGCAATTCCACTGCGTCCAATGCCGCCTGATTCAGACTGTCCGCCGTCTGCTGTGCATCTCCTGCAAGATTCGTTGCATTAATGCTGTCCCGAATCCTGTTCATAGAGTCATTGATACTTGTCATTGTCTGATTTACATTTTCACTGAACGAATTTAATGACGTTTTTGTATCATCCAGACTGCTTCTTGCCGTACCAAAACTCTTTGCGCCATCTGATACTTTATTACTGAGACCCGGAATACTGCCTTTTGCCTCTGCAACTGCCTGTGAAAGTTCTCCGTTGCCGGCAATAAATGTGTCGATCATCTTACTGTACCCGATCAGATTTTCATTCAGGTTCTCTAGTTTACTCTGAAAATAGGCAAACTTATCATTTTCTTCCATCTGTTCTGAAATATGATTTGTCTGCTCAAATATATTGCTTGCAAGCACTTCTATAAACTGTTCATTGATACTCTGTTTTAAGGTTGATACTGCAGAATCCGTGATCTTTGTTGCTACGGCATTCTTTTTTTCGTTCTCATAATAAGAAATAGTCGGCCCCTTAAAATCTTCCCGGAACACGTTATACATACTATATGTAAAATCAGAACTGATGATGACTGCCGCATAATATTCGCCACTATAGACGCCTTCTAAAGCCGCATCTTTCGTGTCTGTAAATACCCATCCGATCTTATCATTTTCCTTTAAGCTCTCAATGACCGAATCACCCATATTCACAGTGGTTCCATCATCCATCTGATATCCTGCATCTTCCGTAGCTACCGCAATTTTGATATTTTTTGTATTCGCATACGGATCCCAGTTCGAGTAAATATTAAACCATGCATATAGCGATGGTATGATACAAAGACCTATTGCGATTATCAGTGCAAAAGGATTGCGCACCAGTCTCTTCATATCCCCGCTAAAAATATGCCATATATTTTTCATGCCTCACAAGCTCCTTAACTTTTCCATATTCTTCTTCAATAGCGCAAAAGTCCCTATTATCGGGAAATTATACCATCCGGAATATCGATTGTCAAATTTACCGCTCTTATCCCTTCACTCTGCATCTTTAAATATTTCACCGTCTATTTCAAAAATAAATTGCAGGGGAACTTCCGTTCTATCCTCAAATATAAGTCTGTGATGACAGGTATCTATTTTCCGCACTCTGCCACAGTGTGTAACATAGGCCCCGCCGTCTTTCTTTTCATCCGGCACAAAATAAGTAAGCGTAATCTCCGGTTTTTCCGTAAAATGTTCCAGTAAACAGCGCATTTTTTCATCAAGCTGTTCTTTTTTATCCTCATCAAGTTCTAAAAAATCTTCTGTCCGTCTTGCCGTCTCACGGATTGAATCCTCATGTCCTGTCAGTGCTGCAAAAGGAGAAAATTGCGCTGCTCTGTCTAACAATGCCATCTGCGGATGTTTTACAGAAACATGGTGTGGCAGATGGATGATATCATCATATTTGTGTGTTTCTTTTTCTTTAAACAGATTTTGTTCCCTCATGCTTTGTGTCCCCCGATCTGCCTGTTACGTTCTATGCTTGTAGCGCCTTCCTGAAGATTCATCCCCTTTAACATGGCATTTTTCCCATATTTCTTTTTTACACTGAGAACTGCCTCCTGAAGTTTTCTCTCTTTTTCCATTTTTTCCTTTTCCGCCTGCTTTTTTTCTTCTAATGCCGCATAATCCGTAAACAGATCCAACTGTTCAAATGTATCATCCTGTCTTGCTGAAGTTTCATCCGACAGCCTGCAGGCGACAACATAAATCCGGCGGATCAGAAGATCTGGATCTACGATACGGTCATATAACTCCATAACAGCATCCATAATCTGTTTGGTCGATGAAGTCCGGCTTTTCAGATTGATCGTACCGTGAGCGTGTTTTGGCACTTTTCTTCCATAACGGTCAATGGTCACTTCCCCATGATATGCATTTTTACGCTTCGGATCAGTCAGATTATCGATATCATAACCGATGGTAAGTACCATCTGATCTGTAACCAGATGTTTGTCCACAAGATCCAGTACAAGCAGATCCGTCATTTCCCGGACGATCAGCTTTCCCTTTTCAAATTCATATGGACACTGTAATACCTGCCCGGAACTAATGCTGTTTGTCTCCGGCTTGTACGCCTTGATCAGATCGATCGTGGTCGGCTCATACCCCCATGCATGATCGATCAGAAGTTCTGCATTGATGCCAAACATCCTGTATAGCAGATCTTCGTTATAAAAATCCTGTTCCCTCCCCAATGAACAGCGGGCAACATCTCCCATTGTATACAGTCCTGCCGCCTCTAATTTTTTCCGGTATCCACCGCCAACCCTCCAGAAATCTGTCAGCGGTCTGTGATCCCACAGCAGCCGGCGGTAACTCATCTCATCAAGCTCTGCGATCCGCACTCCATTTGCATCCGGTGTCACATGTTTTGCAACAACATCCATCGCAACCTTGCACAGATAAAGATTCGTACCGATACCGGCGGTTGCCGTAACACCGGTTTCTTTTAAAACATCCTGAATCATTTTCTCTGCAAGCTCCCTTGCACTCATCTGATATGTTTTCAGATAATGCGTTACATCCATAAATACTTCATCCACGGAATAAACATGCATATCTTCCGGTGCTACATATTTTAAATAAATATCATAGATCCGGTTACTTTCTTCCATATAAAGCGCCATGCGCGGTGGTGCTGTAATATAAGTCAGTTCCAGTGCCGGATTATTTTTCAGTTCCTTGTCATCTGCTGATTTTCCTGTAAACATTCCACCGGCAATCCGGCTTCTCCGCTCCTTATTGACCTGTTTTACTTTCTGCACCACTTCAAATAATCTTGCACGTCCCGGAATACCGTATGCCTTTAATGACGGTGATACCGCAAGGCAGATCGTTTTCTCCGTTCTGCTCTCGTCTGCCACGACAAGATTTGTCGTCAGCGGATCATATCCTAATTTTACACATTCTACAGATGCATAAAAAGATTTCAGATCGATTGCAATATAAATATGGGATGAATCATTCATGTCCGGACGCCGCCTCTCTTTCTGCTTCTGGTTATAGATATTATTATAGCAGAAAATATGTTCGATTATCACCCTGTTTTGGAAAAAATTGAAAATATCGGACTATATTAAAATAATGGTACTGATTCTAATAAATCATCCAAAAATAGCCACCTGGATAGTTAGTCCAAATGGCTTATAAAAAATATATCACTTTAATCTATAGATAATCTTTTTCTACAAAATACCCCTCTTCGAAACGTCCTATCAGGCTTTAAAACTGTCTTCTTCCTGCATTCCCTTTTCAAAATACTCTTCTGCTATCATTTTAAATTTATAAAAAACATCATAATACACTGTTGTTATCTTTTCAAAATTTTCTCTTGCAACTGCACCATCATAATCATGAGCAAGCAGATTTCTTGTTCTCAACATTTGCAGCCAAACATCATCATCAATCAATTTGTTTGAAAATGCCGCCTGTAAATTCGCTCTTGGCGATCCAAGCGCTATATCATTAATACCCAATACTTTGACTAAAATATCCTTCATCACTTTCCATGATAAATCAAATGTTAAATTATAATTTTGAGCAGTACCTTCTAACACAAAATCAGCATCCGGGTCTGCTGTTTTACTTTTTTTTAAATTATTCAAACTTCTGCAAAAATTTTTATATCTGTTAATATATTTGTTTTCCATACTTTGCGATATCCTCCAAAAGATACTGGTTTCGAATTGTTTTATATTCCAAAATATCTATCTTACGTAAAGTTTCTATTTTTTCTAGATCCTGTTCAAGTTTATCCATATCCACATCACCATAAACTACAAAATCAATATCACTATATGGAGTTGCTGTATCTGTTGCGAATGAACCTATAAGAACCAATTTTTTTACACCATTTTTTTTACATATTTCTGCAACTTTTGTAATTAATATATTTACGGGCATTACATTCATGATTCTAAACTAACCCTCCCGTTTCTCAAAACATTTAGAATTCTGATAAAAGTATAAATCATATTCAAATAAATTTATACAGAAAAAGAAACGGGATTCTTGCAAATACAAAAATCTCGTTTCTTTCTATGCTTTAAATTTATCTTAGAACTTACCAGCCTTATGAGCTTCCTCAACGGAAACTGCAACAGCAACTGTAGCACCAACCATAGGGTTGTTACCCATTCCGATCAGACCCATCATCTCAACGTGAGCCGGTACGGAAGAAGAACCTGCGAACTGTGCATCAGAGTGCATACGTCCCAT
>OGCY01000545.1_pt1 | contig 9817 bp, 8 predicted proteins | sample 1570311 | NCBI WGS metagenome assembly OGCY01 (sample SAMEA2582165, study PRJEB24529) | metagenome | biome: Human gut stool | place: China | collected 2011
CGTCTAAGAGTATGCACCATATCGATCGCCAAGTGATTGAAATTATGGTGAGTAAACCCTGTCCTTAATATCGTGATAACTTACGATAAAGTGCGGTCAGAAAAACACACAAATTTCTGACTGCACTTTTTTTATATCAAAAAAACATATTTTCTAGCCAAAAGTTATGGGGCTGACGTAGATTAGCAGTTATGCTAGGCTACGAAAATGCAGATAACCAATTGTAAATTAAGCAAGAGAGTTCAAAAGAAACTACTTGAATTTTTTGTACTCCAAGTTACCGCCCGTTCCGCTGCCGATATTTTGGGCATTCAGCCCAACTCCGCTATTCTGTTCTACCGCAAAATTCGTATGGTTATCAGCCATTATCTGGCCTTGGTTGCCGATGAGGTTTTTGAGGGCCCTGTCGAGTTGGACGAAAGCTATTTCGGCGGATAGCGTAAAGGCAGACATGGTCGCGGCGCGGCAGGAAAAGTGGTTATCTTTGGCATTCTGAAACGCAACGGACGGGTCTATACCGTTGTCGTAGATAATGCCAAGTCTGATACTTTGATGCCTGTTATCAAACAGAAAATCATGCCGGACAGCATTGTTTACACGGATAGCCTGAGCAGCTATGACAAGCTGGACGTGACCGGTTTCATCCATTACCGCATCAACCATTTCAAGGAATTTGCCGACCGTCAGAACCACATTAACGGCATTGAGAATTTTTGGAATCAGGCAAAACGTGTCTTGCGCAAATACAACGGAATCGATCGCAAATCCTTCCCGCTGTTCTTGAAAGAATGCGAATTTCGGTTTAACTTCGGCACACCGTCTCAACAGCTTAAAATTCTGCGGGATTGGTGTGGAATTTAGGGCTAATCTACGTCAGCCCCTTAAAAAAGATAGTGTATATCATCAGTGAGTTTATTTTTAACACAACTAATAGCTCAAGAATTATTGGAGAACCGGACGTTAGAGTAAAATAGAATGTAATTGCCGACGACTTTAATTACATACCACAAGGAGTTATTCAATTACCTGAGAAAACAGCGTTGCTTTACTTTTCTAATGATAATAATTATTATAATCATTCATGGTATTTTTTGAACAAAAATCTGGAAACACCAAATGATGAAAACACCGATTGCTGATAATGATAAAAAATTAGACATCATGGATCATTTAAATCAGGATCACTCTGATGAATTGTTGATTGTCGCAAATTATTATGGACAGAACAGTGATTATTCTGAGGCAAGGATTAGTGATATTTTTGAAGAAGGAATGGTCATTGATGCTTGTCATATCGATCGTGGAAATTTACAGTTTTATGTGCCATTTACGATTACTGGTTCAATTGAGGAAAAAATTCTCTATTTGGCTTATTATGCTTTGACCAAACAAGGTGAAAAATTCAAAGGTAATAAGCGGCAATTCTTCACTGTTGGACAAAAATCAATGCCCTCTAAAAATATCATGCGTATTTTCATCAATGGCGTTAATCCATTTCCCGAATACTATGCAGCTTACTCTTATGGTTTTGTGTTAAAACGCATTGATCGTCCGCAAAAAATTCACTCAAATAATATGAAAAAAGGTTTTTTTATGCGGATATTTGATCGTGTGTTTATTTGGCTGCTACGTATCTTGAGCTCTAAAAACAGAATGAAACTGATCGAACAAATGAATAGCGATATTCGCTTATATACCCTGCGTTTGTCCGCCCAAGATATTTCAGGCCAATATGTTCAAGGCGCCATTGATGTCTATTTACACGGAGACAGTCCTGGGGGAGCTTGGATTAAACAGCTTAAAGAAGGTGATATTATTTTCAGTCGGGCGAGTATAAAGGATAAACATCCACATTTACGACATGGAAAAAACGTGTTGATCGGTGATGAAACCGCCTATCCCGCCTTGGCTGGCATTCTTGAGTTATGGAGTAATCCCGAACCGCCCATTATTTTGATTTTGATGAATGATCCTGAAGAAAAGGACTATTTTAAAGATCTTGCTATGCCTAAAGATACAGAACAACATTATTTGATTTATGCAGAGAAAAAACAGTCTGAATTGGTGATTGATACACTAAAGCAACTAGGCAGTTTGGATGGTGCCTGGGGTGGGTTGGAACGGAGCGAAGCACAAAAAGTACGTCATTATATTCGTAATGTTCTTTCTATTGATGGAACCAAAAATCACATTAAAGGTTACTGGACTATGAAGTAGTCTCTATTTATTTAAAAAATAAAATTCTTTTTCACTTAAAAGGAGAACACAATGAAAACGAGTAAGTTGCTTTTGTTAACGTTAGCTACGTCCCTAACTGCTGAGCCGATATTTGCCAATACAACGTCGAAAAACAATAGCCAAACGGTGAAAACTGAGGAATTGGATCCTATCATTGTGTATTCGAGAGGTGTGAGGGAATCTAAATTAGATACGCCGTTTATGGTGGATATGATTGATAAACAAGATATAAAAACAAGAAATATAAAAAATGTTTTGGAGGCATTATCTACATTACCAAGTTTGAATATCCATAACGGCAATAATGCTGCCACAACCGCCGTTTGGATTCGTGGCGTAGGCTCTTTAACCAACACCAGTATGGACGACAACTCTGTAGATGTTGTAGTGGATGGCATAAGCAACGGCAAATCTGGCTTAGCCCGTCCATTGCTTGATATCGAACGGATTGAAGTAGCCAAGGGACCGCAAGGAACTTTATTCGGTACTAAAGCTGAGGCGGGCAGCATTATGATAAAAACTGCTGATCCGCAACCGGAATTTGAGAGCAAAATTGGTGTCAATGTAGGCAATTTGAATTTACGTGGTATAAACGGCTTGCTTAATGTGCCACTTTCTAAGCAGTTTTCATTCCGATTGGCCGCACAAGTGGAACGTTTTGACGATTACATAAAAGATAGAGATACAGGGAGACCACTGAATACGAAAACAAATGACGCATTACAGGCAAAACTTCGTTGGAATGACGGAGATCGCAATGATGCAGTATTAAGCATTTATCACGATCAGCGTAAAAACTTCTTACCCATTATTCTTTCAGACCCATTTTCGTTTAAAACCAAAACAAATGGTTTGCCGCATAATGCGTATCGTAAAAACTCTGGTATTTCGTTGAAATATATGCATGCGTTTGATTTTGCCGTTTTAGAATCCACCAGTGCCTACCATTATCACGATGCCAATGTTAACCGCCCGTTAAGACCTCTTGATATGTTGGGAGTATTCTATGATGCGGCAAAGGCTCCTCAGACGTTACGTCCATTATTAGATCAATATTACTATAAAAACAAAAATAATCGTCAAAATGTTAATGAACGGGTAAGACAATTCTCACAGGAATTAAAATTGACCTCGGAAACTGATACTGGCTTAATTTGGGTAGCTGGGGTATATTTTGAAAAACGGAAACGAGATTTTAATTACGATGCAATTCGAGATATCCAACCGTTACCACCAACTCCGATGGTACTGGGTGCCGATCATTTTAATGGGGTGCTGAATCGTGAATTTGATTATGAAACAAAAGCACTTTTCGGCGAGCTCACATTCCCTTTGACCGAAGTATTAAAAGTCGTTGCCGGTGCTCGGTATGGCAATGAACGTTTGAACTATAGTGCAATTTATACACCAAATCCTAGCTTGACCAATCTTGCACACAATAGCGAAAAACATAAAATCAGCGACAATTTCTTAAGCGGTCGTTTGGGTCTGAACTATACTATCACACCAGAATGGCACCTTTATGCCATTCAAAGTTGGGGTAATAAATTCGGCGGTTTTTCTGATTACGGTACCAACATTGCACTTAAGGGAAATGACCAACCTTACAAATCAGCCAAAATACTGAGTTCGGAAATAGGCAGTAAGTTTCTCACCGCTGACGGCAAATTCGGACTTGATGTGTCTTTATTCAACAGCAAGTTGAAAGATGACCATATCACCATCACCCTCTATCCGTCTTATTTAACTCGTACGGGAAATGCAGACACTCGCTCTAGAGGGGTTGAATTAGGTCTGTTCTGGCAATTAACAGACCAATGGAAACTCAAACAAGACCTCATTTATTTAGATACCAAGGTGACAAAAGTGCCAGCAGAATCCAACAATATTACGGCAAAAGGAAACCGCTTGCCGCAAGCGGCGAAGTGGAGTGGTTCACTGTCAGTTGCATACTCTTCTCAACCGTTTAATCTTGGATTGATTGGCAAATCACAATTGCTAAGCGATTTATCCGTTCGTTATGTCGGCAGCCGTTATGCTCAACCAGATAATGTACAAAAATTAGGTCGCTATGTACTGTTAGACTTTTCTATGGGACTGCAAAGCCAACATCATAATGTTTCACTTTGGACCAAAAACCTAACCAATAGGAAATATCACGCATTCGGTATAATGCCTGGCTATGCTGGATTGCCAGCAACTGGACGCACGTTTGGCGTAAATTATAGTTATCAATTTTAGAGAAAAAGATGGCACATAAGCACAGCAGTATGACTTGGTTAATGCTAACAACATTATATATAAGTCAATATATCGGTATTTCATTTGTACTGACTGCCTTGGTCGTTGTTCTTCGAGCTTCAGGGTTTGCATTGGATAAACTGGCGCTACTTAATCTGATTGCATTCCCGATTGCTGGAAAATTATTTTTTGCATTAGCTGTCGATCATATCCTAACGTTCTTCCAAGGACGCTATCGTGGTTGGTTGATTATCGCACAAGGTAGTATGGCTGTTTTATTGGTAGTCATTAGTTTTGTTGATATTACTCAACATTTTTACACAGTAGTCGGGCTGTTTTTTCTCTACAGTATTATGACCTGCATTCAAGATGTCGCCATTGACGGATTAGCCTGCAAAATTTTTGAGCCCTCTGAACGACAAAAAGCCAACGCCGTGCAGTATGCTGGAAATTTATGCGGGAATGTCATTGGTGGCGGTGTGATATTGCTGTTTTACGACATCATTCAATGGCAAGGTGCTTTACTACTGTTAGCAACATTGACGACGATCTCTTTTGTTCAATTAGTTTTTTATGTTGAACCGGAAGCTGAAAAAACGCAAGTCGGGGATAGCGGTACACAATACCGATTCTTTAGACAGGTAACTGCCTTTATGCGTGCCAATAAATTTTGGTTTCTTCTGCTATTTATAATGCCAAGCGGTTTTGCTTCAGCTTATGCACTGATTAACCCAATGTTGGTGGATGCTGGCTGGTCAATTGCTGATATTGGTATGGTTACTAAAATTTACGGCTCAATTATCGGCGTACTTTCTGCTTTATTAATTATTCCTTTAATAAAACAATTTGGACGGATTAAAACGTTACACTATCTGGTCGCCTTTCAAACCTTGCCTTTGCTCGGCTTACTCATACTTACCAAACAACAGCTAGAAGCATCAATGGTTTATGGTGTTATTGGTTTGTATTCGCTGATCCAACCGGCATTATTAGCCTCAATTAGTACTTTAATTATGGATAAAGCCGCACCTATGCAAGCGAAAGCGACCTTCTTTTCATTACAACTCAGTGTTATTGTGGTTATGGGATTTATTTATGCTGCGCTTGCCATGTATTTTGCTAGCCAATACGGTTATTTTTTCGTATTACTCTCGTCTATTCTGCTAAACCTTATCGTCGTTGTACTTACCTTAAACATAGTAGATAAAGCACGGTGAGCATAATACTATTTCATCTTAATATATACCTACATCGTATTTCTATTTTTTTACTTTACCAATTAATGTGTAATTAAAGCTATCAACGATCTCTATATCATCAAGCATACGATTCTTATCCACACCTTGTTTTTCTAAAAACTCTCTAATCTCAATAAAATGATAGTTTTAGGGGCTGACGTAGATTAGCCCTAAATTCCACACCAATCCCGCAGAATTTTAAGCTGTTGAGACGGTGTGCCGAAGTTAAACCGAAATTCGCATTCTTTCAAGAACAGCGGGAAGGATTTGCGATCAATTCTGTTGTATTTGCGCAAGACGCGTTTTGCCTGATTCCAAAAATTCTCAATGCCGTTAATGTGGTTCTGACGGTCTGCAAATTCCTTGGAATGGTTGATACGCTAATGGATAAAACCCATGTTACGGGTAATGAAGGTATTGTTGAACATGATCTCGATCGCACTATCGACAATCTATGCTCGATTGCGTCTAAGAGTATGCACCACATTGATCGTCAAGTAATTGAAATTATGGTGAGTAAACCCTGTCCTTAATATCGTGATAACTTACGATAAAGTGCGGTCAGAAAAACACACAAATTTCTGACTGCACTTTTTTTATATCAAAAAAACATATTTTCTAGCCAAAAGTTATTGGCGTCACCTTCTTATTTTTTTAGAAAATACCGACCTACTTAGTTCTAAAAGAGAAGGAATATTTATGCTTTTAACCGGATTACTTTGCGGAATTTTACTCGGATTTGTAATGCAGCGTGGGCGCTTTTGTATTACTGGCGCATTTCGCGATATGTATGTCACCCAAAATAACAAAATGTTTGTTGCCCTTTTATTGGCAATTACCGTGCAATCCATCGGTTTCTTTCTCTTAAAAGAAATCGGTGTTTTAAATGTCGATCCGGCTGAAAATTTTGCCTTTTTAGCGGTGATTATCGGTGCCTTTGTGTTTGGTATCGGCATTGTTCTTGCTGGTGGTTGTGCAACAGGAACTTGGTACCGTGCTGCGGAAGGCTTAGTCGGCAGTTGGGTTGCTTTATTCACTTATATGCTATTAAGTGCCATCATGCGTACTGGTCCATTAGGGGAATTCAATAAAACTTTACGCAGTATCAATATCGAACAACGCAACATTTACGATACATTCGGCATTTCACCTTGGTGGTTAGTGGCACTATTAACTTTAGTGACAGCTTTCTATGTGTACAAACATCTCAGTAAACCAAGCGTAAAAGTTGCGGCATTAAAACCGAAAAAAACGGGGCTTGCTCATTTATTATTTGAAAAACGCTGGCACCCATTTTTCTCAGCCGTGTTAATCGGATTAATCGCACTTGCCGCTTGGCCACTCAGTGTCGCTACAGGTCGTGAATTTGGACTTGGAATCACTGGTCCATCTGCCAATATCATGCAATTCCTCGTTACTGGCGACGGTAAATTTATAAACTGGGGCGTATTCTTAGTCTTAGGGATTTTTATTGGGTCATTCATCGGCGCTAAAGCGAGCAATGAATTTCGTGTCCGTGTACCGGATGCCACGACAATTCTACGTAGCGGACTCGGCGGTATTCTCATGGGCATTGGCGCAACCCTTGCAGGTGGTTGCTCCATCGGTAATGGCTTAGTCGAAACCGCCTTTTTCTCTTGGCAAGGTTGGGTCTCATTGCCATTGATGATTTTCGGCACTTGGGTGGCCGCCTACTTCACTATTATCCGTCCACAACGTTTAAAATTAGCAAAAGCATCATAAGGAGTTTATATGATCGTTAAATTACCAACACTCGGCCTTGTTTGCCCCTTTCCTCTCGTTGAAGCCAAGGAAGCTATGGCTAAGTTAAATAAAGGCGATGGCCTAGAAATTGAATTCGACTGTACTCAAGCCACTGAAGCCATTCCTGCTTGGGCGGCTGAAGAAGGCTATGAAGTGACAAACTTCGAACAAATTGATGATGCAAAATGGTCAATTACAGTGATTAAATAGTACAAAAGTGCGGTCAGAAAAATATATAAATTTCTGACCGCACTTTTGCTTTAATGAATCGAAATATTTAAATCAATTCCACTGGTACTTTCACCACCAGTTTTTTCACAAAACTTGATTTGCCGTTTACGGTGCAACCAGGTTTATGTGGTTCATAAGGGAAGAAAACAGCAAACATTTTTGGTAAAAGTGTTACCGTGCTTTTATCTTCAATTTGCGGGGTAAGTTGGTAATCATCGGCATCACGATATTCATCGTATAAGCTGAGATTTGGATAAGTCGCACTTACTTCAACATTCTCTTTACCACGGATAAGTAATTGAATATCTAGATATTTATGGTGAAGTTCAGCTTGTTTGCTATCCGCTTCAACCGTATCAAATTCCATGACATTCATATAAACTTGCTCGCTTAAATCATGACGACCATTTTCTAATGCTTCAAGATCTAAAGTATTGAGATGATCGCAAATGTCCGCGATAACTTTTGGTAAACCCACTTTGAAATTTGGGTTATTTAATGCACTGATAATCATAGTGTCTCCTTACGTATGTATTTGTATGAGAATATGATAACAAGTTGCTTATATTAAATAAAGTTACCAATAAATTTAAAACTCTGTATAATAAGCGGGCTTTATTTTCTGCATTAGCGTGCGGCTATCAAAAGAAATTTTTAAACGACCAAAGTGCGGTCATTTTTTTCGAGAGATTTCTTTTGCTAGTCGCAATCTGGAAAATAAAGCTTTGTTTTAAATATTATTTTGAAGGAAAACATTGTGAATCCAATTGTTAAACAATTTAAATACGGTCAACATACCGTTACTCTAGAAACCGGTGCAATTGCACGTCAAGCAACTGCTGCGGTTATGGCAAGCATGGACGATACCACGGTATTCGTGACTGTTGTTGCTAAAAAAGATGTGAAAGAAGGTCAAGACTTCTTCCCATTAACCGTAAACTACCAAGAGCGTACTTATGCGGCGGGTAAAATCCCTGGCGGTTTCTTCAAACGTGAAGGTCGTCCATCTGAAGGCGAAACTTTAATTGCACGTTTAATCGACCGTCCAATTCGCCCATTATTCCCAGAAGGTTTCTTCAACGAAATCCAAGTTGTGGCAACTGTGGTTTCTGTAAACCCACAAATCAGCCCTGACTTAGTGGCAATGATTGGTGCTTCTGCAGCATTAACCTTATCTGGTGTGCCTTTCAACGGCCCTATCGGTGCAGCGCGCGTTGGTTTTATCGACAACCAATTCGTATTAAACCCAACTATGGCTGAACAAAAACAAAGCCGTTTGGACTTAGTGGTTGCAGGTACTGACAAAGCTGTATTAATGGTTGAATCTGAAGCTGATATCTTAACTGAAGAACAAATGTTAGCGGCAGTTGTATTCGGTCACCAACAACAACAAGTTGTGATTGAAGCAATCAAAGAATTTGCAAAAGAAGCAGGCAAACCGCGTTGGGATTGGGTTGCTCCACAACCAAACACAGATTTAATCAACAAAGTAAAAGCGATTGCAGAAGCACGTTTAGGCGATGCATACCGCATTACTGAAAAACAAGCACGTTACGAACAAATTGATGCGATTAAAGCGGATGTGATTGCACAAATCACAGCAGAAGATGAAGAAATCAGCGAAGGTAAAATCGTGGATATTTTCACCGCACTTGAAAGCCAAATCGTTCGTGGTCGTATCATTGCAGGTGAACCACGTATTGATGGTCGTACCGTTGATACCGTTCGTGCATTAGATATTTGCACTGGTGTATTACCACGTACTCACGGTTCTGCAATTTTCACCCGTGGTGAAACGCAAGCATTAGCCGTTGCAACGTTAGGTACTGAACGTGATGCACAAATTATTGATGAATTAACGGGTGAACGTCAAGATCACTTCTTATTCCACTACAACTTCCCTCCGTACTCTGTAGGTGAAACGGGTATGATCGGCTCACCAAAACGTCGTGAAATCGGTCATGGTCGTTTAGCAAAACGTGGTGTAGCGGCAGTTATGCCTAGCCTTGCAGAATTCCCGTATGTCGTGCGTGTTGTATCTGAAATCACCGAATCTAACGGTTCTTCTTCTATGGCATCTGTATGTGGTGCGTCTTTAGCATTAA
>OGCY01000550.1_pt1 | contig 9787 bp, 10 predicted proteins | sample 1570311 | NCBI WGS metagenome assembly OGCY01 (sample SAMEA2582165, study PRJEB24529) | metagenome | biome: Human gut stool | place: China | collected 2011
TATACATAAAAATGCTGACCAGACTGTAGACAACCACACTGACAAGTGTTGCGGCAAACGGTTTTTCTGCTTCTCTTGTATAATCACTGATCAGTGGCAGCCAGGAAAGCGGCATTGCCACGGCAAGTTCCACAGCCGCACCAAATGTAAGACTTCCATCATCCACGACCGGAGCCGCGCTTCCGGTTCCAAAAAAGATCACTTTAAAAAGAACCAGAGATAAAATAAAAAGTGCGGTCATGGCAACCGTATTTAACTTGCCAAGATTCGTAAGTCCGACAAAAATCCAAACAACAATCAATGCGCCGATAATGATCGCCCATACCCAGATTCCGGTATGCAAAACCCCGTCTGCCGCAAGTGCTCCGTCATAAATCATAATTGCGGTCCACCCTACAAGCTGTAACACATTTAAGACAGCAAACAGAAGGCTTCCTCTCTCGCCAAAACTCATTTTCACAGTTTCCATGGCACTTTTTCGTTCTTTCGCTCCAATCATTCCTGCTGCAAACATCATAAGTCCGCCGATCAGATGTCCTAGTAAAATTGCTGCCATGGCTTTTCCAAATCCAAGCGGTGCAAAATAAGTACCTGTCAGTATTTCCGCCAGGGATACACCTGCTCCAAACCAAATTAATCCGTTACTGAACACGGAAGTTCCTTTTCTTTCCATTTGTACACTCCTCTTAACCTATGATAAACCCGGCCTCACATTTGCCGGATACTAATATTCTCCTTCAATTGCAAATGCATGGTCCATTGGTCCGCTTCCTTTTCCAAGGTCAAGCATGGCGGCAAGTGCACCGGAAATATAATTTTTTGCATACTTAACAGAAGTTTCTAAGTCTCTTCCCTTCGCAAGATTCGATGCGATTGCAGACGAAAGCGTACAGCCTGTTCCATGGGTATTGGGATTGTCAATTCTCTTTCCATGGAACCATACCGGGTCTTTCCCTTTCTGGAAAAGAAGGTCGTTGGCATCATTTAACTGATGACCTCCCTTCAGCAAAACCGCACCGCCTAAAGTGTTACAAATGATTTCTGCTGCTTTTTCCATGTCTTCCGCTGTTTGGATTTCCATTCCGGAAAGCACTTCTGCCTCCGGGATATTGGGCGTGATAACCGTTGCAAGGGGCAGTAATTTTCTTTTCAGAATGTCAATGGCATCCTCGTCCATCAGTCTCGCCCCACTGGTTGCCACCATGACCGGATCCACGAAAATGTTTTTTGCATGGTACTCTGTCAATTTTTCCGCAATTGTCTCAATCAGTTTCCCCGAGGAAACCATTCCGATTTTAACCGCATCCGGACGGATATCCGTAAAAATACTGTCGAGCTGCTCCGCCAGAAATTTCGGTGGCACTTCCATAATATCCGTTACGCCGGCTGTATTCTGTACTGTCAGAGCCGTAATGGCACTCATTGCGTAAACACGGTTTGCGGTCATCGTCTTAATATCTGCCTGGATGCCGGCACCTCCACAGGAATCACTCCCTGCAATCGTTAATGCTGTATACATAAAATCCTCCTTCTGCCGTTTCATATACAAAAGCGGATACGGATTGCCCTGTTCATTGACCGTAACCTCTTTTATCCCATAATTTAACATACCATATTGGAACAACTGTTTTCCAATTTCTTTGCCTCTTTCTTCTGGAGAAAGAAACAGCATTTCAAGCCGCCCATTTTCTGTTCCCATAAAAGCAATCGCTTCCCACATCCACTCTTAAAATTGCCCTGTTGTTAAATTCATCCTCTGACATTCTCAAGCATAATTCCACTGTTCTAATTATATTTGAAGTCAACCTTTTCTTACTCATTTTTCCTTAATTTCTGCCAGATATTCGATACACGAATGAGCCGCAACATTTCCTTCTCCAACAGCCTTTGTGTACTGGTATGGCCTTCCTGTGCAGTCTCCTGCCGCAAAGCAGCCCTTAAGGTTCGTCTCCATCTCTCGGTTTACCACAATATGTCCATTGTCAATTTCAATCCCTGGAAGTAATTTTGCAGGGGCAATTGCATTGCGCAGACAAAATACCCCATCAAGCTCTATCATTTTCCCGCTTCGCAATGTTAAAGATGACACATGATTTTCTCCATTCACAGCAACCGGTGCATCTGTAGAAATTATCACGTTCTCATGTTCAATCTTTGCATCCTTATAGCTTGGGAAAAATGTTACCTCCGATGCCAGATCCGCCAGATATTCCACTTCATGCTCATATTTAGGATCATTTGAGATAACTGCTATTTTTTTATTTTTGTAAAACATTCCATCACAGGTTGCGCAGTAACTTACGCCCTTGCCAAGCAGGGCATCCTCGTTATCCAGTGCCCTGGCACTCATTACCCCCATACAAAGGATTACTGTTTTCGTTTCATAAATCTCATTATCCGCAAGAAGCATATAGTAATCGCCCGCGTTCATAATATTGGTAACTGTCTTCTCCGTAATTTCGAGGTCAGCTTCCTTTATATGTTCGTTAAACCTGTCGAAAAGCTCCCTGCCTGTCACAGCCGGGATTCCCGGATAATTCATAATCTTTTCTGCCTTTACAACCTTTTCTGATAACCGCTTTGAGCCAAACCATATAAAATCCTTGTTATAAATCTTCAAATTAAGTGCTGCTGAGAGACCTGCTGGTCCTGTTCCTACAATAATACAATCGTACATATCAATTTCCTCTACTCTAGCATCATTTTGATAATCTCTTTATCCGTCTGATGCATTCCAACCTTTCCAATATACCCAACGCAGCTTATAGTTTCTCCTGCATTCTCTTTTAATATTCCTGTATAGGCTTCATATTTCCTGTTTTTCATTGCAAGATGGTGTGCCATCATGGCTGCGTCAAGACTCGACGCTATCTTTGCAGCGCATGAAATCTTTGCACCATCACAAATAATACCCGGAATGTTTGCCAGTGTATTATCAATCGTTGCCTTAATCTGTGAGATACTTCCCCCAACCAGATATGTAATTGCCGCTGCAGACGCACAGGATGCTGAGACGGCACCACAGAACGCTGACAGCTTTCCTATAAACTCTTTTTGATAAATCGTAAGCAAGGATGAAAAAGCCAGCGCACGATATAGTTTTTCCGTTGGAATATTCTTTTCTCTTGCGTACACAATGACAGGAACCGATGATGCGATTCCCTGGTTGCCACTTCCGGAATTAATGATTACGGGCATATCGCATCCCCCCATACGTGCTTCTGACGCTGCGGCTGCATACGCTTTCATTCGTGTAATGACTCCATCTGCGTAGGATTCCCGAATCACACGCCCTATTCCGAGCCCGTAATCACCTGAGATTCCCTCATATGCAATATCCATATTATAACGAATCTGACGCTCATATATATCTTTTATCCTGTCAAGCTCTACTTCATCTGCAAAAGCCTTAATTGCCTCTATAGACAAACAGCTCCTGTCTGTCATATATCCTGTCTGTGCAAATTCCTTTGGCTTCTCAAATATGGTTGTCCCATTCTTTATAATAGACACAATATTTGTATGACTATGTCTGACCTCAACAACAACTGTATCCTCTCCCGCACACAATTCCAAAATATAATGAAGCGGTATTTCAGAGTCTAAAAATGTAACGGTACATATTTTCTTTTCCAGAAGTTCCTTTGCCCTTGCTCTCCCTGCATCATCAACATGCTCAAGCACCTCCATTTTGCCATCTGCATCTCCTGCAACAGCGCCAAGCACACAGGCTGTTTCTATTCCGGTCAGTCCTCCTGAGTTTGGAATTGTAACACAGCGCACATTCTTTATCATATTTCCAGAGCACTTCGCAACAATCTTCTCAGGTTCACATCCCAGGTGTCTTCGTCCTTCCGCTGCCGCATACGCAAGGGAAATAGGCTCCGTGCAGCCCATTGCCGGAACCAGTTCCTCTTTCAAAATTGCCAGATATTCGTTTTGTAAATTTTTCTCCATCGCATCCACCATCTATCATGTATTTTAGTCTTTATAATTCTCAATCTTCTCCGCATTCCAGAGGTCCCCCCATACCGAATTGCACAAATCAATACAATATTCCCTGGAAAAATCCGAATCCTGGAAAACGATTTCATTTTCCCCTTCCAGTTCCTCCGAATAGTCCTCAAGGAAATACGTCGTCACACCGCCGGAACCGGAGGTCACATGGCTTACGACCGGATGTACTCCGTAGTCTGTAATCTTAACCTCACCGGAATCGTCCTTTGTGATGGTCACCTCTGCCATACCGCCCACCATGCGGTTTGCGACACCTTCCCCGGTACCGGAGGTCCAGTTCACAAAATTGCCCAGCGAATAATAAACCAGCATTTCATGACCACTCTCCTCATCTGCCACCCATTCGATTGGTTCAATGACATGAGGGTGAGTGCCAAGAACCAGGTCTGCACCGTTTTCCACAAAAATCTTCGCCCATTTCTCCTGCAAGGCATCCGGCGTCAGCTGGTATTCTGTACCCCAGTGCGGACAGACTATGGTAAAATCCGCCAGTTCCCCTGCCCTGCGGATATCTGCTGCCACCTGCTCCTCATCCAGCAAATCCACTGCATATGGCATATCCTCCGGAAGTGGAATCCCGTTTGTTCCATATGTATAATTCAAAACCGCAATGCTCATGTCCGGCAGTTCGATAATTGTCGGGTCCGCACCGCAGGATGTGGATGTATCTGCGGTATCATGAATTCCTAAAATTGTAATCTGCGGATACTGCTCCTTCCAGTGCCTTGCACAGTTTACCAGTCCCACGCGCCCCTTGTCCAGCGCGTGGTTCGTCGCATGGCAAATCACATCAAAGCCTGCGCGCACCAGCGAATCGCAGAGACTAAAATCCGCATTGAAATTTGGATACCCGGAAATTCCAAGCTCTGCGCCGCCTATAATCACCTCCTGATTCACGAGTGCCAGGTCAGCCGCTAAAATCTCATCCTTCGTATGCACAAACAAAGTGTCATAGTCATAGCTTCCATCCTCCTGCTTACAGCTTTCCTCTACCGGAGTATGCAGCAGCACATCGCCCACCATGACAATTTTATATTCTCTTTGGAGCTCTTCGGTCTCTTCTTCCAATTCTTCTGTTGTGTCTACGTCTATAGTTTGTGCATTCTGAATTTCTGATGCCATGCTGTCCGCTGACACACTGTCTTCCAATACACTATCCGACTGCACGGTTTCCGGCTTAGTGCAACCGGATAAGAATGCCATCATCCAGATGCAGACACAACACAATGCTCTCTTTTTTAACTTCATAATATCAATCTCATATACACCAGTTCCTGCGGACCGGAATACTTTGAAATAAATCCCAGCGGATTACGTCCATACTCCACAAATCCAATGCTTTTATACATATTCTCTGCTCTTTGGTTCTCTGCAACTACCTCCAACTCTAATTGCTGATACCCTGCATTTTGGGCACATTGCACACAGGCTTTCATCATCGCCTTCCCGATACCAAGCCCCCAGTATTCCTCTACAACATCAATTCCAAATTCAGCACGATGTCTGACCTTATACTTGTTCCCCACCGCAGAAATACCTGCTGTTGCAACTATTCTGCCATTTACAACAGCTACTAACATTACTTCGTTATCACTTTCGGCTCTTTTTTGAAGAAATTCGCTCTCGCCCTTTGCATCCAAAATATGCTCTTCCGGGTAAGAAAGCAGATAATCAGATTCACTATGTGTCACTGCATACAAATCCGACATCTCAGAACCATCTTCATAGATGGCATTTCGTATGATGCAATCCTGACCATTTTTCAAAACTACTTTTTCTTTATATTCCATTTTCTTCTACCTTTTAAATCCAATTATTGCACACTCGCATGATACAGGTCCATAAAATAAGAATCCGTACGCAGCAGTTCTTCAAACGTCCCCTGTCCGACAATTTTCCCTTCGCGAAATAGAATCATTCTGTCAAAACCAGAAACGGAATTTAATCTATGCGCAATTGCAATGACGGTTTTATCTTTCATTTTTTGCATAACTGATTTCATTACATTTTCTTCTGTTAAATTGTCCATTGCAGATGTCGCTTCATCCAAAATGACAAGGTCTGTGTCTTCAAACCATAAGCGTGCTAATGCAAGTCTTTGTTTTTCCCCGCCGGATAAGCAAGTACCTTTCTCACCAATTTCAGTATCTAATCCTTCCGCAAGATTCTCAACCAAATGAGATAGCTGCACTTCCCTCAAAGCATCCAGCATTTGTTCTTCCGGCACCTTTTTGTCAAATACCAGATTTTCCTTTATTGTTCCATCAAAAACAGGGGCATCCTGTGATACATAACTAACTCTGTCATACAAATCATTAAGACAAATTCCACTTAACTCCATGTCTCCCAAGCGAACTTTTCCCTGATTGTATTTTAATAACCCCAGTAATATCTTAATCAAGGTCGATTTTCCGGAACCACTTTCTCCTACAAAAGCTATCTTTTCCCCCTTTTTTATGGACAGGCTCAAATCATCAATAATTTTTCGTTCCTCATACTGGAATGATAAGTTTCTGACTGCTATTTCGCCAACATCCGTGTTGATTGCATTACCGTTCGCTAATTGAACATCCTCTTTTAAATCTAAAAATTCTTCAAATCTCTTATAAGACGCCTTGTCCAATTTATATTGGACATAAAGTACATTAAAAATAGCAATTGGCGTATAAGCATTTTCAATCAGTGTAACCAGCGCAACTACAGAACCTACTGTAAGGTTTTGCGTTTTCCATGCGTAAAAAAGAATCCCGATATCTAACATTGCCACAAGCAGCGCAAATATTGTAAAAAATGCTTCATGAATCATATTCATTTTTACTTTCGATGAAACAATCTCCTCTTTGGCATTACGGGTTTTCTTTATTTCATTTGGAAACTGGTTGCTCATACGAAATACCAGCATTTCCATAAAGCCTCTGACCAGATAATGATTGAACAGCTCCTCACTGTTCAAAATTTTTTCTTTTATTTTATATAAAAACTTTAGTAAAATGTTGGTTATTACAAAAACAAGCAGATAGCCTGCAAACAATACATAAGTAACTTTTTTATCTATTTTCCAAATAAAGTATACGTCAAAGACAATTGTAGGTATTAAGTTCCGAATCAAACATAGCCAGAAATCGAATACTACATTTCTGCCCGCTGATGAACCATTCTCAATCCTTTGAACAAGTTTGCCAGTACCAATTTTCTGATATTCTGCATAATCAATGTTACTTATTTTTCTAAGTGACAAAAGCTTAAAATCCAGATAAATCCCATGTTCCAATTTCTTTTCCGGATAATTATCCAGATAATTCATACAATAATTTACCAGCAGAATAGCTCCATATGTTACAACTCCTGCAAACGTAAGTGTTCTATCCGCCAATCCATCAATGACCTTTTGGAAATAGTCCGTCTTGTAATTCGCCATGAACGCATTCAATACACCCAGTCCAATGTAGACGAATACCCATATTCTGTTTTTCTTTAATACTTCTTTTATATAGCGCATAACTGTACTCCTTTATATTATCGTATTTCAATCATAAGGACAGTACAGTCAACGACTGCCAGCAAGTTTCTTTTCACCTCAGCACAATCTGCCAACAGTTTACATCAACTGTACTGAGTCGTTACCTCGGATAAATTTCATATTGATTTCACCTCTTTCAAATAAGATATTTCCATTACTTTATCATATCAAATTCCAATATTCAATCTTCCGTCCTGCTTTTCTTTACAAAATCCAGCAGAAGTTTTCCTATGCCCTGCGACTGCAATTTATCACACACAAAAATGCCTTCCATATATTCTCCGTTTAATCCTACAAATCCCTGTATTTTCCCCTTACTCTCATACACATATCCAGCCATAGTCTTCCACTTTCATGATATCTGCTTCTTGTAGTCCTCTTATCATAATAACTGCCCCTATTTGAGCTCCTCAAATACCAGATATTTTTTCTTATCGACTTCTGTAATCACGGGGTTTTCTTTCATACTTCCAATCATCTGTTCGAGTAAGTAGTTCTTTCGCTCATTATATCATGCTCAGATATGGAACGCAAAAAAGAAACCTCTGTCATAAAAGGTTTCCTTTTTCAGCTGCTATCTCATTTTTTCTTTCCCGACTTAATCATAACAAATGCGATACCGGCAACTCCCATGTTACACTCTCTTATAAATGATTGGATCATCATATCCAAATGTCCTCTTTCCATTAACATCCATACTTTCAGATACTTCCAAACGACTGTCCGAAAATTTTTCCCAAAGTTTAAATGTCGTGACTGGTGAAAACCGGCTTGTGCTGCCTCCTTCCCATGCACCATCCTTTTCATGGTAAAGTGCCGGGGTAAACTTTTCAGATTTTTTCAATTTTATCTCTCAATCACTTGAATCTATATTTCCCTTTTCCATGACCTTTAACAGACTCTATTATTTCATTCTCCAACATCAGATTTATGATTTCTGATGCACGAGATGATTTTAATCCAGTGACCTGTTCAACAATAGAACGTCCGAAGATAGTATCTCTACCACATTTTTCAAACAAAGTAACTACATGCATAGCAGTTTTATTTCTAACAGATTCGTCAATATTTGCCAAACACTTTTCAATGTCCGATTTTGTATCTTCAATGTCCGATTTTGTATCTTCAATGTCCGATTTTAGCAACCCACTTATGTGCATGGAACGATTATGAAGCTCATTCTTTTCATCCAAAAGCAAATTTCTAAGAAACAACTCTAAATATTCTGTAGTTTCATGAACACCGTTTTTCAGATTATTATAATTTGCTCTTACCAAAGAATTCCTAAAGTACCATGCATTCTCAGCATAAATATCATTTGTAGCATCAAATCCTAATGTGCGCAAATACTTAATAAAAAACACCGCTGTAGTTCTGGTATTACCTTCACAAAATATATGGATTTGCCATAATCTTGATACAAAAACTGCTAAATGATGAACAATCTCGTCCATGCTCAAATTTTTGTAGCTGAACTTTTTCTCTTCAAAAAAATCATATTCAAGAGTTGCCCTAAGTTCTGATGCACTTCCATACAGTACAGTTGCTCCATCCAGAACCCATTCTTTCTTTGTGATATTATAATCACGAATTTTACCTGCATGATTATATATGCCAATAAATAATTTCTTGTGTATAGAGATATATTCATTCGGAGTAAAACTGAATGCTTTTTCTGATAAAATCCTAGCAATTCTAAGTGCTACCTTATCAGCTTCCTCTGTCCTATCGTCATTATCTTTTTTAGGATTTTCCTCATAATAGCTGTTTAATAGTTCACTAGCTTCATCAATAGAAATATCACCCTCAATATTTCTAATCGCAGTATCAACCAGATATTGTGACGTTTTAAGTCCGTCAACAGCTTGCAAACCGATTGCAGTATGCCAAGCATACCCCTTATCGCGTTTTTCCGGCTCAGATTCTCTTATATACTCTTTAAATGGATCTCTATCCATGTAAACTCCTCCAATTCTTTGCGATGATATCGGCGTTTCTTTCAGGACTATCAACACCATCTAACTCTATTATCACACGGGGCATTGCAGAACATCGACCCTGTAATGTTTGTTGTCGGATTCAAATCCTTTCGTTTTGAAACCTGCTTCTTCATTGAACATGGTATTAATCATCCTGGGGAAAATCTGAAAGAAAAGAGGTCGAATAAACGAAATCTTAGTCACCGCATGCAGACGTTTTCGATCAGGCTCGACACCTATTCTTACAGATTCCTCAATCAGGCTGAGTGCC
>OGCY01000551.1_pt1 | contig 9742 bp, 8 predicted proteins | sample 1570311 | NCBI WGS metagenome assembly OGCY01 (sample SAMEA2582165, study PRJEB24529) | metagenome | biome: Human gut stool | place: China | collected 2011
TACGCGGAAGATCCGGAGATGAGAAAGTAAGAAACTGTGATTTGTAAATCAAAAAATGCCGTACAGGCGGAGGAAAAATTTCCAACGCTGTACGGCATTTTTGATGGTTGGTTTTACGTTTTATTTCGCTTTTCTCGCTTCCCGTTTTCGCAGGAAGAAAATTTTCTGCTTCCGGTAAAAAGAGGAAATGGAATCCACGAGGATGCTCAAATATCGCAGAACCGGCTCTGTTGCGACAGAGAATACGACCAGCAGCATGATACATTTTCTGGACATATCAGAAATGGCGAACAGTTGGTTCAGATAGGTACTGCAGAAAATGAAGGCAATAATCGAGCCGATCAGGATCGTCCAGCGCATCCAGTTGAGCGGCTTGCTGATCCGGTAGAGAATCATAAAACCGACAATGGCGAGCAGTACGGTGGAAGCGGTCGAAATATCTTCCGAGCCGACCGCAAATTCCTGGCCGAAGACGACGAGTGTTGCGACCATCAAAAAGTCGGTCAGCGGCGCAGGCAGGGCCCGTGTCAGAATGTTCGTGATAAAGTGGCCCGCGATCCGGTTTTTGTTCGGCATCAGCGAGAGCAGGAAGCCTGGAATACCGATCGTAAACATACTGATCAGCGAGATCTGGGACGGCTCCAGCGGATACGTCACCATCGAGATCAGTGAGAAGATGGACAGCAGGAACGAGAAAATGTTCTTTACCAGGAACAGCGTTCCCGAGCGCTGCAGGTTGTTGACAACGCGGCGGCCTTCCAGTACGACAGAAGGCATCTTCGAAAAGTCGTTGTCCAGCAGAACGAGCTGTGCAGCCTGTGCGGCAGCGTCACTTCCGGATGCCATCGCAACGGAGCAGTCGGCATCCTTTAATGCGAGCACATCGTTGACACCATCGCCGGTCATAGCAACGGTCTTGCCGTTTTTCTTTAAAGCCTGGACAAACTGGCGTTTTTGGTCTGGTGTGACACGGCCGAACACGGTGTATTTCAGGATTGCTTCTTCGAGCTCTTCCGGTGTCTTTAGAGAGGAAGACTCAATATAATCCTCTGCGTATGCAATCCCTGCCTGGCGGGCAACCTCAGATACCGTTACCGGAGTATCACCGGAGATGACCTTGACATGGACACCCTGATCTTCGAAGTAGCGGAACGTTTCCGGTGCTTCTTTTCGGATCGGATTGGAGAGAAGCACGTAGCCAAGCGGCGTGACACGGCCGGAGAGTGCTTTTCCATTCGGTACAGGTTCGGATCTGTCGAAGACGAGGAGACGGAATCCCTTTGAGGTATACGCTTCAATTTCACTCTGATAGCGTGCAAAATCATCGCGGAGAACGAACTCCGGGGCACCGAGCACGTAGGAGACATCCGAAAATGTCACACTGGAATACTTGAATTCCGAGGAGAACGAAGTCATCGAAACGGCAGTTTTGCCGTTGCTGTCTTTAAAATATTCTTTCAGTGCCGCCATAGTAATGTTGTCGTTTGACATGGCAGATGCGAAATCACCGACCGCAAGGGAAAGCTCTTCTTTCTGCAGTGCGGGAGCATTTTTGCCGGATTCTGTATCAGGGACTGAACTGGAGCCGACCAGAATCAGATCATGTACTTTCATATTTGTCTCGGTGATGGTTCCCGTCTTATCCAAACAAAGAGTATCGACACGAGCCAAGGTTTCTACAGAGTACATCTCTTGGACCAAGACCTTGCGCATCCCTAACTTGATCACGGCTGTCAAGAGAGAGGTCACTGTCAGAAGAGCAATCCCTTTTGGCAACATGCCCAGGAGGGCAGTAGAAGAAGTCACCACAGAATCTTTCATTGGAAGCAGTTTAATCAAAAAGGCTTCACAGAAGAGAGCAATTCCAAATGGGATAATAATCTTTCCAGTAAAACTAGAGATTTTTGCGAGATTATAGAGAATGCGGGAATTGATGGGTTTGAGAGTTTTTGCCTCTACCATTAATTTATTAGCATAGTTATTGGCCCCTACACGACTGACACGAGCGTAGACCTGACCACTCGCTAAGAAGCTTCCGGATAGAAGTTCATCTCCCTCTTCCTTGAGAACCAAGTCACTTTCTCCTGTGAGCATGGCTTCATTGGCTTCAGCAACTCCCTTTTGAACGATGGCATCACTCGGAATTTGGTCTCCAGCAGATAGCTTAATCAGGTCGCCAAGGACGATTTCCTCTGGATCAATGGTTTCTTCTTCCCCGGCTCGGATGACAGTGACGAGCTCCTTACTCATCTAATTCAATTTATCAATCATCCGTTTAGCGCGGAGCTCTGTGGCAATTCCGGATAGGGCATTAAAGCAGATGACTGCAAAAAAGACCAGGTTGCTCCAGGCTTGTACCGCAACCAAAGCGAGAGCAATCACAAAGTTCAGAGCATTAAACAAGGTAAAGACGTTACGCTTGATGATTTGCCAGGTACTGGTACTGGTATTCGCTTTAAATTCGTTGGTTTGGCCACGCTGTATTTTTTTGCGGACCTCTTCATAGGTTAATCCCTTTAATTCATTCATTTCCATAGAAACATGATATCATTTTTTTAAAAAAAATACTAGGTGCAGTCGGTTTGTTGAGTCATCCAGTTTTTGAAAAGATTTGCGGGGAACAAAAGGATAAGGTATAATGGTTAAACAAGAGAATTATCAAAGGAGAAAGCATGTTTTATACCTATTTACGTGGCTTAGTGACCTTTATTTTATGGGTTCTGAATGGAAATGCTCATTACCATCATAAGGAACTGATTCCGAGTCAAGAGGAAAATTACATTCTCGTAGCTCCTCATCGAACTTGGTGGGATCCTGTCTACATGGCCTTTGCGACCAAACCCAAGCAATTTATCTTTATGGCTAAGAAGGAACTCTTTACTAATCGGATTTTTGGATGGTGGATTCGTATGTGCGGGGCTTTTCCAATTGACCGTGAAAATCCAGGTGCAGCTGCTATCAAATATCCAGTCAATATGCTCAAGAAAAGCAAGCGTTCCTTGATTATGTTTCCAAGTGGAAGCCGCCATTCTCAGGATGTGAAGGGTGGAGTTGCCGTGATTGCCAAAATGGCCAAGGTTCGTATTATGCCTGTAACTTATACTGGTCCAATGACCTTGAAAGGACTAGCTAGCTGTGAACGGGTTGACATGAACTTTGGGCACCCTATTGATATCTCTGATATTGCAAAAATGAATGATGAGGGAGTGGAAGAAGTTGCAAGACGAATCCAGGCTGAGTTTGATCGCTTAGATGCGGAATCTCAGGCACTGCGCAATGACCGGAAACCTTTTATCCTCATCCGTTTGTTGAAGTTTTTACTGTTGCCATTTGTTTTGGTTGTTGCTCTATTGACCCTCTTGTTTAGTTATATCGCTAGTTTTGTATGGGATCCGGACAAGCATCGAAAAGACTAAGCAGTACTCTAGATAAAAAGAATGTCAAAAATCATGTGATTTTTGACATTCTTTTTTTATTTCTTCGATTTTTTACGAATAATAAAAATAAAAGGGGTATTTATGGAGACGTGGATTGAGAAGCTCAAGGAATATAAACTGTTTTTAGGTTTGGCTGCTGTGGGGCTAGTAATGGGAGGAGTATTTCTCTTTTGGCCTAAGCAACCTCCACAAGCACCGGAAACTGTCATTTCCCAGTTAGAAATGGTGGATCAGGAGGCTTCTCCTAAGGAAGACACTAGCCTCCCTTCTAGCTCTCAACAGAGGAGTGAGGAAAAGACGGACTCCTCTCAAGAGAAAATCATGGTGGATGTGAAGGGAGCTGTCAGACAAGCAGGGGTCTACGAACTTCCAGTGGGGAGCCGGGTCTATGATGCGGTCCAAAAAGCAGGAGGGATGACAGACGAAGCCAACAGCCAATCCGTCAACTTAGCGCAAAAATTGGAGGATGAGTCCATCGTCTATGTTGCTAAGAATGGAGAGGAGGTAGCGCCTGTTGCATCTGCATCTGCTGGGACGACCGGTGGCGAAAAGCAGTCAAAAGATGGAAAGGTCAATCTCAATACGGCAACAGAAGCAGAACTACAGACGATTTCTGGGATAGGTCAAAAGCGAGCCCAAGATATCATTGCTTATCGAGAGGAAAAAGGAAAATTTCAATCTGTTGATGAATTGAAAAATGTTTCTGGGATTGGCCAAAAGACGCTAGAAAAGTTAAAAGAGCATGTTACAGTGGATTAGAAGTCTCAACATTCATCCATTTCATCTCACCTTGCCGGTTTTAGCTCTCTATTATTGGATGTACACGGGACACTGGCTCGCTTCGATCTTCCTTCTGGCCTTCTTCATCTTGTTTAGGAGACGCTACGATGGCAAACGATTTCTGCGCCTCCTAGGGTTTCTTTCCCTCTTTGCCCTTTGTTTTGCTTTCCGGGTTGAACAGGGAAAACAAGAGTCAAGCGATCATAGGGTTCCAAGGGTCATTCAGCTTTTACCGGATACCATCAAGGTGAATGGAGATGCTTTATCCTTTCGTGCCAAGTCAGGTAGCCGTACTTTTCAGGTTTTCTACCAGCTTCAGTCAGAGGAAGAACAAGCCTATTTTAAACACTTGGATCATGGGCTAGAATTTAGAATAAAAGGAGAATTAGAGACCCCGACAAAACAGCGAAATTTCATGGGCTTTGATTACCAGGCTTATCTGAAAACACAAGGGATCTATCATCTTTTGAAAATCAGCCAGATCCTTGAAAAGAGACCTGCTGAACCTAGAGATTTAATAGGCCTCCTGTCTAGTTGGAGGCGGAAGGCTCTTGTGTGGGTTCACCAGCATTTCCCCCAACCCATGAGTCACTATATGACGGGCTTGCTTTTTGGTTTTTTAGATGTAGAGTTTGAAGAAATGAGCCAGCTGTATTCGAACTTGGGGATTATCCATTTGTTTGCCTTGTCGGGCATGCAGGTTGCCTTCATCCTAGATGCCTTTCGACGCTTCTTTCTCCGCTTGGGACTGGAGCAGGAAAAGGTTGCCTACCTCCTCTATCCGTTTTCGCTTCTTTATGCTGGGATGACAGGCTTTTCGGTTTCGGTTGTTCGAAGCCTCTTACAGAAACTCCTGGCACAGGCTGGGCTCAAAGAAATGGAAAATATGGGAGTCACTCTCCTCTTATTACTCCTTCTTTTACCGTCCTCCTTGTTGACTGCTGGAGGTCTCTTATCCTGCGCCTACGCCTTTATATTGACACTAACCTCTTCCGAAGAGGAGAAGGAGGGAATCCGAAAAGTCATCAAGGAGAGTCTAGTGTTAACACTAGGGGTTCTTCCTGTTCTCATTTTTTTCTTTGGAGAATACCAACCCTGGTCCCTTCCTCTAACCTTTATTTTTTCTCTCTTATTTGACCTTATGTTGTTGCCAGGACTAAGTGTCGTCTTTCTCCTCTCTTTTCTGTATCCCTTGACCTTCTGGAATCCTTTGTTTGTCTGGATGGAAAAAAGTATGGAGTATATAGCGAGCTTCACTAGTCAATCCTTGGTTTTCGTGCAACCAAGCATCTATTTTTTCATCTTGCTCTTGTGCTTGCTAGCTTGCCTCTATGAGATGCGAAAGGTTAAGAAATGGAGATACCTGTTCCTACTCTTAATATGCTCTATATTCGCCCTTGTGAAGCATCCTTTAGAAAATGAGATTACCATCATTGATATTGGTCAAGGAGATAGTATTTTGCTACGTGATTGGCGAGGGAAAACCATCCTAATTGATACAGGAGGAAAAGTGGACTTTGGCCAAAAGGAGGAATGGAAGAAGCGGAGGTCTACTAGCAATGCAGAACGGACCTTGATTCCCTATCTCAAGAGTAGGGGGATTGACCGGATTGACCATATGATTCTCACGCATACTGACACAGATCATATGGGAGATTTGGAAGTCCTTGCGGCTAAGGTTAGCATTCAGGAAATCAACATTTCTAAGGGAAGCTTAAAAAAAGATACTTTTGTCCGTTTGCTCAAACGCTTAAACCTACCAGTAAAAACGCTGGAGGCTGGTGATCAACTGACGATCTTTGATGGGAGTGCAGAAGTTCTCTATCCGGTAGAAGTAGGAGATGGGAGTAATAACGATTCCCTTGTTCTCTATGGCCGGTTTTATGGTTGGACCTTCCTTTTTACAGGAGATTTAGAAGAAGAGGGGGAAAAGACCTTGTTAGCCCGCTATCCTCAACTGCGCGTGGATGTATTAAAAGCAGGACACCATGGTTCTAAGGGCTCTTCTCACCCAGCCTTCTTAAGGCGAATCCAAGCAAAAATTGCCTTGATATCTGCGGGAGAAAAAAATCGTTACCAGCATCCTCATCAGGAAACCTTGGAGCGATTTAAAAAGTTGCAGATGATGGTTTTTCGGACAGATCAGCAAGGAGCGATTCGTTTTAGAGGATGGAATCAGTGGAAGATTGAAACCGTTCGATAAGAGCTGTTTGATTTCTAGCTTGAAAATTGCTATGATAAAGTCAAGGAAATGAGGTTACAAGTATGAAATCATTACAGTTGTTTTGGATGCAATATGCTGATTTTTCTAGAAGATCAGATAGAAAAGAATTTTGGATTAGCCAAGTCTGGCACTTATTGTTTACAAGTCCTTTTTGGATTTACCAATTGGTCTTATTCTTTTCAAATTCGAAATCAGAGGAAGAGGTGGTTCCCTTGACCGGGATGGACGTTTCAGCTTGGTTCAGCATCTTTTTTCTCCTCTATCTCTATCTTATTTTTGTTCCCCAGCAAGCGGTAGTCGTTCGGCGATTGAGAGATGCGGGTCTTCATTGGTCGTTGATTCTCCTATTTCTAGGCCCTATCTTGCTCTACCTTTTATCTCCTATTTCAATTTTTCTAGTCTTAGCTCTTGCAGGCTTGCTTTGTTTGGCATGTCTCTTGGTCCTTCCAAGTGCTAGACTTGCACAACCTGACCAGAATGCTTCTCCAGGATTTGATTTGACGAGTCCTGTGGTCTCTTCGCCAAGTATTCCTTCCCATTTGATGGATCCCAACAGTTTTTCAGCTATTCCCCAGATTGTTTCGGCTCCACCAACTCCACTAGAGAAAGCGCCACTTGAAAAGAAAATGGAATCGGAACAGACCCAGCATCAGTTTAGAGAGGGGAATGAGGTACCTTCAGAACATGCAGGCTTTACAAACAATTAAAAAAATCAGTGCTGAGAACCTTCCTCCAATCCTGGTTCTATCAGGAGATGACATCGGTCAGTTTGAGTGGATGAAAGAGCAACTTTTAAAGAAAGTAGGTTACGATTCATCTGATTTAAACTATTCTTATTTTGACATGAAGGAAACAGCTTATTCAGAAGTTGAGCTTGACTTGGTCAGCCTCCCATTTTTTGCGGATGAAAAAATAGTGATTTTGGATCATTTTGTCGATGTGACGACCGCAAAAAAAAGATACCTGACGGATGATGAATTGCAGTCCTTTGAAGGTTACTTATCGGCGCCTTTAGAAACGACTCGCTTAATTGTTTTTGCGGAAGGAAAACTGGATAGCAAACGAAGAATTGTCAAGCTCTTAAAAAGGGATGCCCAGTTGCTGGAAGCGACTGAATTAAAAGAGAAGGCGTGGCGTGCCCATTTCACGGAAGAGATTAAGTCACTAGGGCTAGCGATTGATTCACCAGCATTCGAACAACTTTTGATCAAATCAGGCTTTGATTTTAGTGAGATTCAGAAAAACTTGGAGTTTCTTAAAACCTACAAGGGAGCTTCAAGCATCACTATCACAGATATAGAAGAGGCTATTCCGAAGACACTCCAAGATAATCTGTTTGATCTGATCCAGATGATTCTAAAGAAACAAATTGATTCCGCTCGCAGTTTGGTCAAGGACCTTCGGCTGCAAGGAGAGGATGAAATCAAGCTTTTGGCCATTTTATTGAGTCAGTTCCGCATCTACACACAGGTCAAGCTGTTGAAGCAAGAGGGACGAACAGAATCCCAAATCGTTTCAGACCTATCAGAGCTGACTGGCCGAAAAGTGAACCCCTACCAAGTCAAGTTTGCTTTAAGGGATAGTAGAGGAATTTCTCTTTCTTATTTGGAGCAGGCTATTTGTCTTTTGATTGATACCGATTTTCAAATGAAATCGGGAACTTATGAGAAAGATTATCTATTTGATTTAGCTTTACTAAAGCTGGCTAACCCATCGGTGTAAGCAGAATAGTTGAATAAATTAGATGATTGCGTTATCATTTTTATATACATAAAGAAATAGAGGTATTTTCCATGGCAATTATTTTACCAGATCTTCCGTACGCATACGATGCATTGGAACCATATATTGATGCTGAAACAATGCACTTGCACCATGATAAACACCATCAAACTTACGTAAACAATGCAAATGCAGCTCTTGAAAAACACCCTGAAATTGGTGAAGACCTTGAAGCTTTGTTGGCAGATGTAGAATCTATCCCAGCTGATATCCGTCAAGCGCTTATCAACAACGGTGGTGGACACTTGAACCACGCTCTTTTCTGGGAATTGATGACTCCTGAAAAAACAGCTCCTTCAGCAGAACTTGCAGCAGCAATCGATGCAGCTTTCGGTTCATTTGAAGAATTCCAAGCAGCCTTTACTGCAGCGGCTACAACACGCTTCGGTTCTGGATGGGCATGGTTGGTTGTTAACAAAGAAGGGAAGCTTGAAGTCACTTCAACAGCAAACCAAGACACACCAATCTCAGAAGGGAAGAAACCAATCTTGGGCTTGGACGTTTGGGAACATGCATACTACGTGAAATACCGCAACGTTCGTCCTGACTACATCAAAGCTTTCTTCTCAGTGATTAACTGGAACAAAGTAGACGAGCTTTACGCAGCAGCTAAATAAGCTTTCATAATAAAAAAGGTTTGAATCAAGAGGTCTCTTAAAGGAGCCTCTCGATTCAGGCTTTTTATTTTTCAAATTGGTCGAATTAGATTCAAATGAATCTCCCATTTTGGAAGGGATATTTCTTGCGTTTATACTTGAAAATGATACACTAGAAGAGTATGTGAAAGTGAGGAGAAAGGCTTCCTACATAAGGAAGAAGCCGTGTCACTTTTTCAGAAAAAAACTGTACCTCAACAAAAGGGAGAATGAAAATGACAAGTATTACGATTACAAAAGGAGCAGTGGATACGCCACTTTATCTAAAAATGCTCAACCGCCACGGGTTAATTGCAGGGGCTACTGGTACAGGGAAAACCGTGACCCTAAAAGTCATAACTGAAAAATTAAGTCAGCAAGGGATTCCGGTGTTTCTAGCAGATATCAAGGGAGATCTTTCAGGTCTTGCAAAAGCAGGACAATGGACGCCAAAGATGGAAGAGCGCTATAAACTACTTGGTATTACAGATCCTTTTGAACCTCAAGCTTTTCCAGTTCGCTTATGGGATGTCTTTGGTCAAGCAGGTCATCCAGTCCGTGCTACGATTGAAGGAATGGGCTCTCTTTTGCTAGCTCGCTTATTGGACCTCAACGAAACGCAAACAGGGATTTTGGCCATCGTCTTTAAATTGGCCAAAGAAAAAAATTGGCCATTGATTGATTTGAAGGATTTGCAGAGTCTTTTGAAGGAAGTCTATGACCATGCTTCAGACTATTCCGCTCAGTATGGAAATATCAGTAAACAATCAGTAGGAGCTATTCAACGAAGCTTGTTGGTACTAGAACAAGAGGGAGCAGATCAATTCTTCGGAGAGCCAGCTTTGGATCTTCAAGATTTTATGCAATTGGATAGCAGTGGACGA
>OGCY01000554.1_pt1 | contig 9676 bp, 6 predicted proteins | sample 1570311 | NCBI WGS metagenome assembly OGCY01 (sample SAMEA2582165, study PRJEB24529) | metagenome | biome: Human gut stool | place: China | collected 2011
AAATGCCTTTCGAATCAGCCTTCGTAACTCAATCCGCATCTTAATATTCTTTAAGTTCGGTTCCGTACTGCTTAAGCGTCCGGTTGCCGTAATCGTCTGGTTAAAAGCCGTATGGATTCTTCCGTCCTCCCTGATATAACCGGAAAGTCCGTCCGCATACGTCGATTTTAACTTCGTAAGCTGCCGGTATTCGAGAATATCCCTCACAATCGGATATTCCGGTGCCAGCCGGTCTAACACATCCGCCGCCGTCGAGTATCCGGTCTTTGTCTTCTTTCCGCCCGGCAGCTTCATATTTTCAAACAGAATGACACCGAGCTGCTTCGGGGAATTGATGTTAAATTCTTCACCCGCCTCGGCATAAATCTTCTGCTCCAATTCCACGATGCGAACCGCCAACTTATCACCGTATTCCTTTAATGCTTCCTTCGATGCAATGATTCCGGTGTGCTCCATATCCGCAAGCGTAAATACCAGCGGCATCTCAATTTGTGTAAACAGTTCTTCCATCTCGGTTTCCCGGAGCTTTTCCAAAAGCGGTTTTTTCGTCTTCCATGCCACATATGCCATGAAGCAGACGCACTTTAAAAATGCTTCTTTCTCGGAGGAAGCCGCTTTTTCAAAGGACATTTTTCCGAGAAGGTCTGCCTTTGACGGCAGCATCAAATCGGCATGGTCTTTTGCAATGTCCTCATACGGATATTCGTTCTTAATCGGATTTAAAAGGTATGCCGCAATCACATTATCAAACAGATTTTCCTGTGAAATCGTCCCCCGCTTTTTCTTCTCAATCATTCCAAGAAGTGCCACCTGCGGCTTTAAATCAAGCGTTGCATAGGAGACTGCCCCGCTCTCACAAAACTGCTCTGTTAAATTCTCACAAAGTTCCGCCGGGATATAGAAAACCTCCTCTTCTCCAAGGGCAATGGAGAGTCCAAGCACCCGTTTTTCTGTTTCTGCCGGAACCAGAAAAAATCCGCACTCTTTTCCCTTTATGGAAGCAAGCACTTTTTTTGCCTGCTCCGCGCTCTCCACATAAGAAAAATACTCTTCTGCGCTGTTTGCCGGTGCCGTCACCTCAAATCTGCCGAGAAGCTGCTTAAATTCGAGCCTCTTGCACATCAGGTACGCTTCCGGTGTATACAAATCCGAAATCTGATTTAATCTGGCGCCCTCAAGCTCATAGGAAATCTCCGCATCAGTCTCGATGGTCACAAGAACCTTGCTCATCTTTGCCTGCTCGTAATATTCCTTCAGATTATTGCTGGCGCGGGGCGGCTTTACCTCGTCCACATGCGCATAGGCATTTTCAATGCTGCCGTATTTGGCAATGATGGAGGTTGCCGTCTTCTCCCCGATTCCCGGAACCCCCGGGATATTGTCCGAGGTATCGCCCATCAGCGCCTTCACATCAATAAACTGTTCCGGTGTCACAAGGTATTTTTCGAGTACCTCTGCCGTGTTGTAATCCTCAATCTCCGTTCCGGTCTTTTTGGTCTTTGGAATCCGGATTTTGATATTGTCACTCGCAAGCTGCAAGAGGTCACGGTCTCCGGAAACTACAGATATCGTAAGTCCTTTCTTCTCCGCACGCTTTGCGATGGTTCCTAAGATATCATCCGCCTCATAACCGCCTTTTTCAACCACCGTAACGCCCATGCAGGATAACATTTCCTTCATCAACGGCACCTGCTGCTTTAATTCCTGCGCCATCGGCTTTCGGGTTCCCTTGTACGCATCATACATTTTATGGCGGAATGTCGGCTCGGACACGTCAAATGCCACCGTAAGATAATCCGGTTTTTCCTCTTCCAAAATTTTAAACAAAATATTCAAAAAACCATACACCGCATTAGTGTGAAGTCCCTCCGCGTTGGTCAAATCCGGGATTCCGAAAAATGCCCGGTTTAAAATGCTGTGTCCGTCAATTAATACCAGCTTTCCGCTCATGCCGTCTCTCCTGTCTAAATTGCTCTCGTGTAGCGTTTCAGCCACTCATTTTCTTCCTCTGTCATATAAGGAGACAGAGTCTTATATACCATTGCGTGATACTCGTTTAAATATTCTCTCTCACGCTTTGTCATCTGCTCCGGGTCAATGGCGTCCAAATCAATCGGCGCATAGGTGATGTTCTCAAACTCCATAAACTGTCCGTATTCATTCTTGCAGGACTTATGGCAGACCAGTTCGTTTTCGGTACGGATTCCATATTTACCTTCCAGATAAACACCCGGCTCATCTGTCGTAATCATGCCTTCCTGCAATACACCGCTGTCGTTTCGCTCTGTAACCACGCGCCATCTGAACCCGTTTGGTCCTTCATGCACGTTTAAAAGATACCCTACACCATGCCCGGTTCCACATTTGTAATCAATTCCCATTTCCCAGAGTGGTCCTCTTGCAAGGATATCCAGATTTAATCCGGTACATCCATATAAAAATTTTGCATGGGCAAGATTCATGTTGGAACGGCATACCGCGGTAAAATGGGTGCGCATCTCATCCGTAATCGGTCCCAATGCAAATGTTCTTGTGATATCGGTCGTTCCCTCATAGTAATGTCCGCCGGAATCTACCAGAAGAAATCCCTCCGGCTTTAACTCCGTGTCGGATTCCGGTGTTGCGGAGTAGTGCATCATTGCCGCATTTGCACCGTATGCGCTGATGGTATTAAAGCTGATGCCTAAGAAATTCTCCTGTTCTTTTCTTAAGTTTTCGAGATAATCGGATGCAGAAATCTCAGTGATTTTTGTCTTTCCGATATTATTTTTTAACCAGTACATAAACTTTGTCACAGCCACACCGTCTTTGACATGGGCAGCTCTGGTGTTGTCAACCTCTGTCTGGTTTTTGACTGCCTTCATAAGAAGTGTCGGGTTTGGCTTGTCGATAATAGTGATATCTTCGTTCAGGCTGCTTACGATGCGGTAGTTTACCTGTCCGGCACTTAAAAGCACCTTGGCATTTGCCGGGATATCCAGCACATATTCATAGATGGCGTCATATGATCTGGTTGTAATATGATTCTCATTGAGATATGCGCGGAGTTTTTCATCCACAATCTCTTCCTGTAAGAACCAGATACATTCTTTTTCTGTGAGTACCAGATAAGACAATACGACCGGCACGCACTCAATATCGCCGCCTCTGACATTTAAAAGCCATGCGATACCATAAAGGGACGTTAAGATATGATAATCTGCGCCTTCTTTTTCCATCGCCTCACGGACTGCCGCAAGCTTCTCTGCCGTGCTCTTTCCGGCATATCTTTCTTCCAGGATAAATACCGGCTCCTTAGAGAGTGCCGGACGGTCCTCCCAGATAATGTCAATCAAATCCTCGTTGCAGTGGATGGTGCCATTTTTCTTTTCTGCAAGCTTTTCCATGCGTCTGCCCCAGGTTCCGCCGATGACTCTTCCGTCAAATCCAAGGCATCCGTTCTCCGGCAGTTTCTCCGCAAGGAACTCGTCAACCGTAGGTACTCCCTCTTCTCCCATGCGGTACAAAGTCACTGTGCTTCCTTCGAGCTGACGCTCTGCCTGCACAAAATAGCGTCCGTCTGTCCAGAGTCCTGCCTCTGTCATTGTAATGACTGCTGTTCCGGCAGAACCGGTGAATCCGGTGATAAATTTTCTTGCTTTAAAATGTTCTCCTACATATTCTGAATCATGAAAATCGGAAGTCGGCACCACATAAATGTCAATTCCTCTCTGTGCCATCTCTTCCCGCAGTTTTTTTAACCGTTCCGGTATCATTTTCTTCCTCCTCTATCTGTCTGTATATTCAAAAAATTTTGTATCAATTTCCGGATAGGAACGTTTCAGTGAAATCGGTCTTCCTGACCGGTTCAAAAAGCAGTGGGAACTTCTTCCCGTCGTCCGAAGCTCGCCTGTCTCCTTATCGGTCATGCGGTACTCAACTTCTAATTTGATGCCATTATATTTGACAATCCGCGGCTCAATCACGACCACATCATCAAAATGTACCATGCTGTGATACTCGCAGGAAACGGAAAGCACCGGACTGATAATCTCCATTGCTTCCATCTGCTTGTAGTCAAGTCCCATCTGTTTCATCAGATCCATGCGCGCCTCCTCCATCCAGCGGATGTAATTGGAGTGATGGACAATTCCCATCTGGTCGGTCTCATAATATTTTGCATTGTGCTCATAAGGAACAATCTTTAAGGGTTCCATATGTTTTCCGTACACTTCAAGTTCTTTCTCAGCCATATTCAAAACCTCTTTCCTATGAATCAAAAAGACCGGTATAAGCACATACTTATACCAGCCTATATTATCCCACATTGTACGCGGAATTTCAATGTTACGATAAAATTATTCTGCCCTGGCAGTAATCTTCTTTTTTCTCCGCACCGCCATCGTCACTGCAAACAGCGCCATGCAGGTAAACGTAACCGCTGCCCCCACACCGATTCCCGGTGTATGATAGGAAATTGTCACCTCATGACTGCCGGCAGAAAGCGGAATACTGATGAGTGCTTCCGCAAACAGTTCCGGCTCTACTTCCTCTCCGTCAACGACAACCGTAAATCCGGTTTCCTGCGCAATGGAAAAAATCAGTCTGCCCGGATTTTCCAGCGTAACATGCCCCTTCACCGAAGTGTCCGTCACCTCATCGAGAAGAAACTGCTCTTTATTTAACGTCTCAAACGCTGTTTTCACGCTGTCTAAATTCAGGCGGTACGCGGTAATCTGCACCGTCTCCTCCTTCGTATTCGTAATGGAAATTTCGCTTCCCGCCTCCTGATAGCCAAGCTCTAACAGATAATTGTGCGATACCTTGGAAAAATTCCTTGTGTAATCCTCTCCCACCTTCTCCGTCAGGTTATCGACCGTTGTCTTCTCATAGGAAGCAAAAATATATCCGTCTTCCTCCACCGCAATCGTGGACTCACCGACCTTTGATTCCGACGGAATCTCGGTCAGCATCGGCTCCTCGGCTCCCAACAGATAAGCAAGCCTGTTCTGGTTTGAAATATCCGCCCCGCTCTCAAGTGTCCACGCTGCGGCAGCATCCTCCGGCATGACAAATCCAAGTGGCAGCACATAACTATTTTCGTAGAGATATGTATTTCCACTCTGTGCCACCAGCATGCGCATAGGATTCTCCTCAAGCGCATTGTCTGCTAAGATATACCGTACGGAAAGCATTGCAGAAAGCAACGGTGTTGCGCCGTTATAGCAGTAGAAATTCTTTCCGCCTTCCATTCCGACTTTCTGGTAAAAATGGCTCACATTCAGATTCATCAGGGACGAAAACTGCGTTGCTGAACAATAACCGTACAGTGCCGCATCATTTTTGGTCTTTCGCTCTAACTCCTCCGTCCGGTAGAAAAGCACGCTCTCCGCTTCTGCCAGTGCATCCGCCTGCTCTAAAACGTTCTCATAATCCTCCCAGTCCTTTGTATAGGCAGTCCGGCTCACAGTTCCAAGCCCCGTCACGTCAAAGTTGACCGCAAGCTCCACCACCATAAGTGCGCACCCCACACACGCCATCAGCCGCCGCATCTTTTCTTTTCCGGAAAAATAAAATATCAATACAAGTGCATAGCCAGCCAGAAGAACCGCGGTTGTCACATAAGCATCCGTACTTCGCATCTCCTCTGCGGAAAAGTAATAGCCAGCCAGTAAAAACAGCGCATCAACACCGGAAGCCACTGCGATATGCCACATCTTATTTCCTTCCAGTTTTAGGACTGCCTCAAAACTCAGGACTAAAAGCACAAACATATAGAGAAACGACTGTCTGCCCGGCAGGGAGTCCGGGAAATGAAGTCCATGCCAGATAAAGTCGAGCATATTATTGGCAAAACTCACAACAAACAGCGCCACAACCGCCAGATACGCCAGTTTTTTCTTCCAGGAAACATGACGGTTTAACAGATACATAACTACAAGCATCAATACAAATGTGCCACAGTACAGATTGGGCCAGTGGTCTCTTCCGGTATACGGCGTCGTCAAAACCGCATGACGGGAAAGCTCCGCTATGATATTAAAATACCATTCCATGGCACTCGGAAACGATAGATTTTTGGAGCCGCTCTGGCTGAGTATCACCGCCTCCGGCAGAATCAGCACAGCACCGGTTCCACCCGCAAGCAGAGAATACCACGCGAAGCGGACAAGCGCCTTCCATCCGCTCTTTTTATCCGAAATCCAGGCAGCAAAGAACCACAGCACCAGAAAAATACAAATCATAATTGAAATGTAGTAGTTGCTTAAAACAGAAACCGCAAGCGTGACATAGTAAAGTGTGGGACGGTTTTCTTTTACCAACCGCTCCAGCCCTAATAGGATAAGCGGCGCCAGCAAAATACAGTCCATCCACATGATATTCCAGGCGTAAGCTGCCACATAGCCGGAAAACGCATATGCGCAGGCAAACACCGGAAGCAGCAGATTATTTTTTTCAAAGTGCTCTTTGAGGTAATAGGCAAAGGTCAGTCCGCAGAGTGCAATCTTAAGCACGACAAGAATCGTCATAAACTCAATGACCGCACCATCCGGGCAAAGCAGCAGCAGCCAGTTGAGCGGGCTTGCCAGATAATAGGCATACAGGGACAGAAAGTCTGCTCCAAGACCGATGTTATAGCTGTAGGCAAAGCTTCCGCCTGTCCTTAATTTTTCCAGCATTTCAGTAAAAAACGGACAATACTGATGGTACATATCCACCTTTAAGATGCATTGGTCGCCAAACGGATAAACCCCGTGATCCACACAGATAATAAGAAGAATCATAAGTGGCAGAAAAAAGGAAAGCAGAAGCGGCAGACGTGTGCTCCACCGCTCCCATTGTTCTTTTTTTGAAATTTGATGTGTTACATGATTATGGTGCAAAACAATTCCTCCCGTTTCACTTTCTATTTATTCCAGTCAAACAACTGATAATACTCTAATTTCTGATAATCGGTTGTCTCCGGCTTCTGCTCTGTCAGGCTGGTTTCTTCTCCCTGTTCATCCACCATCCGGATTGCCGAAAAAATCGGATATTTTTCCTCTAACTCAAGCAGAAAATTCTGGTAAGCGGAGGTTGGCACGCCGGCTCTTTTTAACACCTCTGCCGCAAGATAATTGACACTGGTATCGGCATCTGTCTCCTCCTCAATGTCATAATTTGCCCAGATGACATACGGCACCTGATAACGGAGCTTTGTCTCCTCCTCATCAAGCTGATTCCATACCATGCCGTTTTTCTTTAAAATTGGCGCTGCAACCGTATCGCTCGGCTGATGGTCACCAAAGAAGACAATGACCGTCTTTTCCTCTACCCCGGAAAAATAAGTAATCAACTGTTCTAACGCAGCGTCAGATAATTTCACAAGCGAAAGGTACTGGCTGAGTGAGGTATTGGTAATTCCGTCAACCGTGATATCCGGTGTAAAATTGTCAAATAAATCTGCATACCCACCGTGATTTTGCATCGTGACATTGAATACAAACAACGGGCTTTCTTTTTCCTTTTTCTCATAAAGCTCAATAATCTTATCCACACAGCTTGCGTCGCTGACATATTTACGCACATAGGACGCGCCCGCATACTGTCTTAAGAAAATGTTCTGTTCAAAGCCAAGCCACGGATAAACCGTATCCCGCTCCCAGCCTGATGCGTTAAACGGGTGTGTTGCCGCCGTCTGATAGCCAAGCCCCTCCAAGTAATTCGCAAGAGATGGAATCCCGCCGTTGATATACTGCTGGTAGGGAATGCTTCCCTGCGGTAAAAAAGCCATCGTATTGCCGGTTAAAAACTCAAATTCCGTGTTTGCCGTATTTCCGCCGCAGACCGACACATTTAACATTCCCGTCACCGTGTTGTCCGCGCCCTGCTGCAAACTGTGAATAAACGGCATATAGTCTTCATTCGTTGTGAAATCACCGAGCACCGCCAAGTCCGAAAATGACTCGTTCATCATCACGATAATATTCGGCAGTTCCTCGTCTGTCGTCTCCTCATCCCCGGAATACGACTCCAAAAGCTCCGACGCTTCCTGTCTGTGGTAGCCTTCCGGCTTGTCGATTCCCATATAGGCAAGGTTCATGACAAACGTGACGCCAATACCATCTACGTTTGTCATGTATACTGGGGTAAACAGCTTATTATAGAGTCTGTGGCTGTTCTGAAAGCTCTCCTTCTGCAAAGTACCCGCAAAAATGACAAGCACCGCGGCAAGCACCGCCGATGGAATCAGACGCTTTACAAATCCAAAACGGTTTATCTTTCCTTTTAAGAACCGCAACAACACGATAATAGCCACAAATGCCCCCGTCACCACAAGCATCCGCGCGTCCGGGGTGAAATCATAATTGTCCGCCACACTCGCCGCAGTCTTTACGGAAAGTATATCCCACGGAACAATCGGATTTGTGCGGAACCGCACGACATAATCGTTTGCGATTCCGTAGACCATCGCAAGCACTGCCTCCATCCTAAAGCCTGCCTTAAGGCTTCCCCACAACAGTACAAACAGCCAGCCAAGCAGCTCAAAAAGCACAATATTAAAAAACTGTGCCCACGGCCGCACCTCTGCAAACGGATTATGCGTATAACTCTCCAGCAGATAAAAAAAGACCACCGGGAGCAGCGCTGAAATGATTCCTGTTCCTATTTTTTTTATATATGGAATGTATTTTGTATCCAGAATATTTTTTTTCTCTTTTTGTTTCATAAAAATAATCATACCTTTCGCACTTTGTCCGTTTTATTTCCACGCACAAGTTTATCACAACCCGCTTCAAAATAACACTGCTTTTTGGCGGGAAATGATAGATTTTGTCGACAATCATTTTCCTTTTGGTCTTCTCGAAATGCTTGGGATTGACTTTCTCTCCCGCTTCTACTACTATCATCTTATCTGAAACAGCATCACTCTGTTGCGCATCAAATGGAAGTTGGGGAAATCAATGTACGATGAAAATGAGTTTTTACGCCTGACAAAAGAGAACGACAATTTTCGTAAGATTATTGAATCACAGGAACGCACGATTAAACGTTTGGTAGACTATTTTATTCTGAGAAACCAGCAGGTCTGTGAAGAGACACGCTCCGCACGGCATGGCTGACGACAGGCAGTCCTGTTTTTCAGACACACAATTCCATCCGAAAGGCTTGCGCTTTATTAAGAATTAAAAGCAAAAAAGACAGAAACGAATCGTTTCTGTCTTTTTTATTTCTAATGCCGGCGGTGGGACTTGAACCCACACGAAGTTGCCCCCGCAAGATTTTGAGTCTTGTGCGTCTGCCATTCCGCCACACCTGCTTACCCAAGAAGCATTTTTACTTCTTTTTATTAAGTTGTTGTCTCAACAAAATGTATATTACCATATGCTACTATAAAATGCAAGCCTTTTTTGAAATTTTTTCAATTTTTTTAATAATTGCTACTGTTCACCCAAATGAGCATCTCCGCACACAGCGGTGAACAGCAGCTGACATTTCCCTTATTTCAATTTCTGACCAATCTCAAAGCAGTCGAATGTCGCAAAGTAATCTGCCGGTGTTTCGGCTCTTCGAATCAGCTTCGGAGTACCATCTTCCTGTAATAAAATCTCTGCTGATTTCAATTTTCCATTATAGTTATATCCCATTGCAAATCCATGTGCTCCTGTGTCATGAATCACTAACAGATCTCCAATATCAATCTTTGGAAGCATAC
>OGCY01000558.1_pt1 | contig 9602 bp, 15 predicted proteins | sample 1570311 | NCBI WGS metagenome assembly OGCY01 (sample SAMEA2582165, study PRJEB24529) | metagenome | biome: Human gut stool | place: China | collected 2011
GTGCTTACACTTTTTGGCAAGTATGTTGGAACTATTAAAGAAGCGGGATTTTACTTTGTGAATCCGTTTTGTGTTGCTGTTAATCCGGCAGCGTCAACTAAGCTTAATCAGAGCGGTGATGTGACAGGAGATGGAAATAAGCTTGATCTTGCTAGCATGGCAGGTGTTGCAGGAATGGCAATTGCAGCAGGAAATAATTCACAGTCAGCTAATAAGAAGATTTCACTTAAGATAATGACACTGAGCAACAGTAGACAGAAGATTAATGATTGCCTTGGTAATCCTGTTGAGATTGGTATTGCGGTTATGTGGAAAGTGACAGATACAGCTAAGGCAGTGTTTAATGTAGATAATTATAAGGAATATCTTTCATTACAGTGTGACAGCGCACTCCGTAATATTGTCCGCATGTATCCATATGATGTTGCAGAAAATGTAGATACAACGGGAGATGGAATTGCAGATGAGGGAAGCCTTCGTGGTTCTGCGGAAGTGGTTGCAGAGCGGATTAAGGAGGAGATTTAGTCAAAGGTGACAGAGGCAGGCCTTGAAATTTTGGAAGCGTGCATTACCTATCTTGCATATGCGCCGGAGATTGCGTCCGTCATGTTGCAGAGACAGCAGGCTTCTGCGATTATTGATGCAAGAAAAATGATTGTGGATGGAGCCGTTGGAATGGTTGAGATGGCATTGGAGCGGTTAAATGAAAAACAACTGGTGGAACTTGATGAGGAGCGCAAAGCGGCAATGGTTTCCAATCTTCTGGTAGTATTGTGCGGAAACCATGATGCGCAGCCGGTTGTAAACTCAGGAAGCCTTTACTAATGGCAGAGAAAAAACAGGTCCCGCTTCGACTGTCAGAAAAACTGTATGCCGAAATTGCCGCCTGGGCAGAAGATGATTTCCGGTCAGTGAACGGACAAATTGAATATCTGCTGTCGGAGTGTGTCAGACAGCGCAAGAAGAATGGAAAGTACGTCGGGGAAGAGATTGATGTTCCGCCAAAGCTGGACATTCATTAGAAAAAGCAGGTGCGTATCTCATTGCGCGCCTGCTTTTGTAGTTAAACTTTTTTACATGACAGGAAATACACTTTGTAGTATAGTAAAGACAAAAAGGGAGTGAGAGTATTGATTTTATGCGTAGCAACAGATGACCATCTTGGGATGACATTTCACGAGCGCAGGCAGAGCCAGGACAGAATATTGCGGGAGCGGCTGCTTGCGATAAGCGGCCGCAGCAGGCTCTGGATAAACCACTATACGGCAAAGCAGTTTGGAACACCGCTTCCGGAGAACGTGAAGGTGGACGAGCAGTTTTTGGAAAAAGCAGCAGACGATGATTTTTGTTTTGTGGAAAATCTGTCCCCGGCGGACTATGAAAAACAGATAAAAAAAATATATTTGTTCAAATGGAACCGCGTATACCCGGCGGATACTTATTTTACGATACCACTTGGAGAAGGTGGATGGAAACTGATAGCTGAACGGGAATTTGAAGGACATTCACATAAAAAAATTACCATGGAGGAGTGGAATCATGAAAATCAATGAGAATTTACCGAAAAATAAATTTTTAAGGATCGCGATGCTTGGAATGATGCTGCTATTGTCCGGTTGCGGCGCGGCAGGCAGCAATGGAAATGTAGCACAGCAGGCGGCAGCAGATAATCAGAAGATGGTTGCGGAATCTACACAGATGGGAACGGCGGCAGCCACACAGAGGGACGTTATCGAAGCCACAGAGGTGACACTTTCGCTTGCAGACATTCCGGAATATTCGGGCGAACCTTATGTCACAGTCAACGACAATGTGCCACAGTTTTTAGAAACGGATTTATCGACCGATTCCTATGAATATTACAGCGATTTGGACAGCCTCGGACGCTGTGGCGTCGTGTATGCCTGCATCGGCACGGATTTGATGCCGACAGAAGAGCGCGGCAGCATCGGTTCGGTGAAGCCGACCGGCTGGCATACGGTAAAATATGACGTGGTGGACGGTAATTATCTCTACAACCGCTGTCATCTCATCGGATATCAGCTTTCCGGCGAAAATGCCAATACAAAGAACCTGATTACGGGGACGCGCTATCTGAATGTGGATGGGATGCTTCCATTTGAAAATATGGTTGCCGATTATGTCCTTGAAACAGAAAATCACGTCATGTATCGTGTCACCACCATTTTCGATGGTGACAACCTGCTTGCAAGCGGCGTACAGATAGAAGCCGAGTCCGTGGAGGATAACGGCGAGGGCATTCTTTTTAACGTATATTGCTACAATGTGCAGCCCGGCGTGGAAATTGATTACGCAACCGGAGACAGCCAGTTGGCAGCGGGTGCTGCCTCATCCGAGAGCAGTGCATCGGATGACAGTACAGCGATTTCAGATTCTTCGGGTTCCGGCTCCGTTCTGGTATGGAAATCTGCGACCGGCTCCAAATATCACAGCATCAATAACTGCGGAAATATGAACCCGGATAAGGCAACACAGATTACGGAAGAGCAGGCAATTAATGAAGGGCTTGGGAAGTGCAGTAAGTGCTGGTGAAAATCAGGAAAGGAACAGTGCCAATGAAGCACGATATGCCACGAATTTTTGGCTGCAAAACAAAGGAGCCGCTTCATTTTTCCGTGTGCGGGCAGTTTATCAGTCCGGCGGGATTTTTGCACCAGCGCCGTCTCTTTGACGTCAATGTGCTGATTATGATAACGGAAGGCACGCTTTACATCAATGCCAACGGGGCAGAGTATGCGGTTGGGGCAGGGCAGTATATTTTCTTAAAGGCGGGCGAAGAACATTTTGGCTATCGTCCCTCGGAGGGGAAATTGTCCTATCTTTGGACGCATTTCAAGTCGGACATGGAGTTTGAGACGGTAGGGGAAGCGGAGGAGGAATACACTTATCTTTTCCCGGAAAATGCTCGTTTATCAGATGCGGGACGGACAGCGCAGCTTTTTCATCAGCTCATGGATTTGTCGTTAGAGGAGCGGCTGTATACAAAGAAAATGGCAGATTATGCGACGAGCCTGCTTTTCATGGAGCTTTCCCAGGAATATTTTCACACCAGGGACAGCGTGGAAAAACTCCCGGCAGCGGTAGTTTCTGCGACTGCATGGATTAAAAATCATTATTATCAGCCGTTTGAGGTTGCACAGCTCGCCGATGCGGTTGGATATCAGGCGGATTATCTGTCGTCGCTTTTTAAGCGGAGCATGAGGATTTCCCTTGTGCGCTACACGAATCAGATGCGGATAAGGACGGCAAAAACACTGCTTTCCAACTATGGCGTTACGATAAAGGAAGCCGCATTTTCCTGCGGCTTCTCGGATGAAAAATATTTTATGAAAGTGTTTAAAAATTTGGAAGGAATCACGCCTGCACAGTATAAAAAATCATTTGGCAGGAAAAACATCAACTGAGAGATTTCTTTGAGAAATATATGGTGTACGGTTCATCGGTGATATCGTACAGCGGAACAAACTCAAAATTCTCCGGCTGGTTTATCGTGCGGTAAGTGCTTTGTTTCCACGGAAACGTTTCATAAGTATGCTCGGTGGTGGAGACGAGAGCACTTTCGGGATTGTCATCGGCAACATAGATGCCACAATCTTTGTCACATAATCCGGCAAGTACAATCGGACCTTCCAGGAATGCCATAAGCTCCGGTGCATCCGGCAGGGAAGCAGTTGTAAGAGCCGTCTCGAAATATATCGTAATTGTGTCATCTTTCCAGGTGCGTTCGATGTCAAAACAACCATCGTGGCTGGAAATATTTTTGACTGCTTCGTCATTGACAGAGATGTCAGGTGTGCCGATAACCCAGGAAGGAATCCGGAGCGATAACGTAAATGCTTCCGGCGTATCAGCCTTGACATTTATGCGGATAAACCATCTTGACATCCGGCTGTCATCGTGCTCGTCAAAGGAAGCTCCATCGTTATAATATTTCATATCAACGCGCTGGGTTACGGTCACATTTTCGCTTCGCTTATAGACTGCGTTTAAGTACTGTGCCACAACGAGTCGGTTTTTGCTGCTGTCTTCGTACCAGCAGAGAAGCGGATAAATGGTGTGTGCCTGTACGGTTGTGCCGTGACAGCACCAGAAATCATGTGTTTTGCTTCCCCATTTCTTCTTACTGCCTGCCTTAATTGGTAGAAAATAAGTCGGCATTCCCGTAAATTTATTCTGCTGTGCAAGAAAACCGTTGTACAGATTTTTTTCGATATAATCGAGGTAAGCGGCATCGCCGGTAAAACGGAACAGGTAGTCTGCGAGACGCACCATGTTGTAAACCGTACAGAATTCCTGCGTGCGGTCTCCCATAAAGCTTCCGAGCTTGTGAGGCGGAATCCAGAATTCGCCGGAGTTCTGACCGCCGGTGCAGAAGGCTTCCCGGTCTGTGACAGCGCATTTCCAGAAGGCTTTTACCAGCGAAAGCCATTTCTCATCCCCTGTAACCTCATACATTTTTGCCGCTCCGTGCGCCCACGGAATACTTGCATTTGCATGGCAGTTTGAAAGCGGGTCATTGCCGTCTGCAAGTTTTTTGAAAATGGACGGGTGGGCGTAGCGTTCTGCGAGTTTGAAGAAACGCTCGTCGGTTGTAATTTCATATAAACTGGCCCATACCTCCAACATTCCGCCTTCCTCGCCACTGTAGACGACATGCGGATTTTTATCCTGCATATCGGCAGTCCAGTTGAGATACCAGTCTGCGGCGTTTCCGAGGATGGAAAGGGCAGTCTCATTTTTGGTATACAGTACACTGTGGTAGAGTCCGAGCAGTGTTTTATGCAAAGTGTACTGCGGCGACCAGATGTATTCGTTTTTTTCAAGTCTCTCAAAATATTTTTCCGGAATCGAGCCAATCCAGTGCCCGCCGTTTAATTTCTGACAGCGTGCAAGTTCATCGATGATGTTGTCGAGCTTTGCCTTTAACTCTCTGTCGTGGTTTTCTGCAACCAGAACGGAAGCAGCAGACAGCCAGTGACCGAGAAAATGGCCTCTTAACTGGCAGGTGGGCGATTCCCAGCCGAGGTGCATATCTGAAATGTCACGTTCGGTGCGGATGCAGGCCTCAAGGTAGAAGTTCTGCAAAAGATTTTCGGTTTTCAGTTCCATGAGATAAGCGCGGTTGACATCGGCGCGCTCTTTAAAAAGCCCCGGAAGAAGGGCTGTATTTTCAGGATTGATTTGTCTGAACATAAAGTTTCCCCCTGTTTTTTCTATAACTATACTGTCTGCCTTTTTATTTGTAAGTAGACAAAAGGGCGGAAAAGGTGGAAAATTCTTTGATGTATGGAAATCTTTTTCAAAAAAATTATTTTGTCGCGTCTATAAAACTGAAGCATATCAGCAGGAGCATCCAGATTGTAGAGCAGATTGTAGGGAATGCGATGCTCCTGGTTGATGGGGGAGGCATATGAAGGACGGGAAGGGGAAGATAGTCTGGCAACTATTATGCGAGCGAATTCTCTTCTAAAGACGTATCTGGATTATTTTAGAATTTCATATTAAAATATTATTATGGGAGGACAAACTAATGAACGAAACATTAAAAGTCTTAGAAACAAGAAGAAGCTGTAGAAATTTTGACAAAGAAAGAATGGTATCAGAAGAAGACATTCAGGCTATCGTAAAGGCTGGTACTTATGCTGCAACTGGGATGGGAAAACAGAGCCCGATTATTATTGCCGTGACAAACAAGAAACTGAGAGACCAGTTATCTGCGGAAAATGCAAAGATTATGGGAGCTGATATAGACCCATTTTATGGAGCACCTGTCATTCTGATTGTGCTTGCGGACAAGAGCGTACCAACATATATGTATGATGGTTCCCTTGTGATGGGAAATCTTATGAATGCGGCAGAAAGCCTTGGACTTGGCAGCATTTGGATTCATCGGGCAAAGGAAGAGTTCGAGTCGGATTTTGGAAAAAAGATTCTTGCAAATCTTGGCATTGAAGGCAGCTATGAAGGGATTGGACATTGTGCAATCGGATATGCAGCAGCACCTGCCAATGCACCGGCACCAAGAAAAGAGAACTATGTTTATTATGTAAAATAGTTGCCGGTGGTACCTACAAACCAGGAGAGCATCATGACTTCAACAGCAGAAAATTATTACTATCATCAATTAAACAAAGAACAGAAAAAAGTTTATTTTGCCATGAAGGAGGGACTTCTCAAAATGGAGGAGTCCTTTCAGGTGCTTAAAGTCAGCAATCGTGAGTTGGCGGACATATATTTTATGGTTCGTATGGATTGCCCGGAAATATTTTATTCTGTCAAATTTACATACAGATACTATCCTGATTCAACGATGCTTGAACTCATCCCGGAGTATCTTTTTACGAAGGATAAGATAAAAGAACATCGTCAGGCAATGAAGTCCCGCGTCAAAAAGCTGGTGTATCGTTGCCCTTTCAGAGGCAAATCCAGATAAGGGGATAAACTATCGTCACACATGGAATGTGATTCGTATCGATGGAAAATATTATCATCTCGATGCTACCTTTGATAACACATTATCGCGGGATGATTCTGTCCGTTATGATGTGGAGGTTATTTAACCAAAGAAGTTCTAAAAGAATTGCTTGTGGTATTTGATGAGGAGGCCAGTGTAAAAGGGAAACAGGCTTATGTATCGGTCAACTGGCCACAGGCGGTGATTCGCGTGAGGTTTGAAGACGGTGTTGGCGAGGAACAGATTGAGATGGAAGAAGCGAATGAGGGGGAGAAATAATAGGACGAATAACTGCAACCAACAATCTGGAAGCAAAACCACATTTGAGAAGAAATAACAGAATCAAGTCGATTCATTCCTCTTTGAAGATTGAGGCAAATTCCCTGACTTTGGGACAGGTTCGGGATGCCATTAACGGCAAGGCTGTACTTGGCGAACAAAAAGAAATTCAGGAAGTAAGAAACGCTTATGCTGCTTATGAACGACTTTCAGAAATTGATCCTTATAACATTCGATATTTGAAAAAATTCCATGGAATTATGACAAAGTATCTTGTAGAGGAATCAGGTGAATTTCGCTCAGGTGAGGAAAGGGTTTTTAATGGTGCGCAATGTATTTTTATGGCACCTCCTGCACAATTTGTACCGCAGCTTATGGATGAGCTATTTGCCTGGATGAAAGAAGCGAAGGACGATGTTCATCCGTTAATTTTGAGCAGTGTATTCCATTATGCGTTTGTGTTTATTCATCCTTTTTCAGACGGCAACGGCAGAATGGCGAGATTATGGCATACGGCAATTTTATCCAAATGGAAACCAATATTTGAATATATTCCCATTGAGAGCCAGATTGAGAAGTTTCAGGATGAATATTATGAAGCTATTTCACAGTGTCATGTTGATGGAGAATCCACAATTTTTATCGAATTTATGCTGTCCCAAATTGATAAAATTCTGGATGATATTTCTGCTCAAATCAGTGAGAAAAATGAATATCTTCCAGAAACGATACAAAAGTTACTTGAAGTTATGGAATGTGATATTCCCTATACGAGTAATGCTTTGATGGAGAAACTGGGATTAAAAGCAAAAGAAGGATTCCGGAGAAATTATCTTCATCCGGCGATTGAAATGAATTTAATTCAGATGACGATACCGGATAAACCGAGCAGCAAAAACCAGAGATATGTGAAAATGTGATAGGAATTAGAGAGCATTTTTGTGAGAAAAGATGGAGGTGTATCAGTGAATTTTTTCGATTACATAAAAAATGAAGCTTTTTTTAAACCGTTAACATTGAAATATAAAAGAATATACTATGATTGTATTCAAATATTGTGAAAAAACGAAAGAATTACCCGTATTATATGAATCAGATGCGAAAGACAGTATTACGGTTTATTTGAAAAATACCGGACTGGATGAAAAAAATATATCAGGTGATGCTGGCATCGAAGAAGAGGGGGGCTATGAATTGCAGCCACCGGGAATACTTTCTTTATTTCGCGAATGTGGCTGGTTACTTCCAAGAGAGATAGGAAGAAATGGTGAGTATGTGGTTAATATCTCGAGTGATTGTAGAAGGTTCATGGATTTTCTGAGAAAAATGACAGAAAAAACAGGAGAAGGTATGATGTCAAATCGTATTTTTTCCATGTATGAAATTGTAAAGTCTGCATTTGAGGAGGATTCAGTACGGAGAGAGACCAGAAATATGTGGGGTATAAGTCTTTTGAAAAAAATAAACGTATCAAAAATGAAGGGGAAAATATTGGACTTGTAATAGCAGAATTGTCGGAAGAGGAAAAGCGCAGGCAGACAGAAAAACTGTTTAACAGTCATCCAAACCGGTATTCAGTTGACCGGGTAAGCAGTTTTCTGGATGCACAGCTGGACGGCGAACCGGAAATGGATATCAAAGAAAAGGAAATTAAGACAAAAGAGGAGATACTTATGTATGCGGCAGCAATGCTGTATGCGAAAAACGAGGAGTTTCCATATGATATTCGACTGTCGGAAACAATGGTAAAAACGGAGATTGCAGATATTACGGATATGACAGTAACGAAGAAATAGGAGAGAGTTTTATTTATGAATGATTTCAGTTTTATGGGGAAAATGTCGGAAGAGGATGCATATTTATTTAAGCGGTGCATCCGGAAAATGCTTGACACAACATTTATTCTGGCTGATAAAGATGAGAAGTTATATGATTTTATAGCATCAGAGTCAATCAATATAATGTCAATACCTATTTAACGGCGATTGGGTATAAAGTTATTGTCGAGGAGAGAATGAAAGTGGCAATGCTCCAGCAGGCGGATGAGGATATAGAAACTGTTGGGTTAAAGTGGTTAAATTTATATCGTTTCGATGCGAAGCAGGTAAAACTTTTAATGGTGCTCTGGCTGTTATTTTTAGAGCGCATGGGGTATGCAGATCCGATGCATCTATGATTAACTGAAAACAGAGTATGGTGTGGTTCCACAAAATGTTATTTTAGCACAGGTTCAAAAAATAGTGGAGCCGTATATCCACACAGGCGGGATTGTGCAGAAATATTGCGAATATGTACTTGCACAGACTGAAGACCCAAGGTGCGCTTTTTGTCCCGAAAGGGTAGAGGCAAATCTGAAAATGTTTCTTTTTTTGGAAAAAATCAGGAAAACTTATATGTGAGGGAAGTTTCCATGTTAGTGTATGGCGATTCAAAATGGTTTGAAAATAATAACTATGAAGAAGTATGTGCTTTTTTAAGAAGCGCAGCCAGAAAAATCAGGCAAGAAAGTGAAAGCAATGATGAGATACTGGGTCTTTTTTATGTTACACCGGCAGAACAGGAAATTTTTATCAAGGGCAGCTGGATCATTGAGTGGGAGGGGTACACTTTAGATATATCCAAACTTCAAAGTGGAATCGCGATAGCATCCGGTGATGTTCCAAGCATAAGACGCATCCGTGTCAATGCTGAGAATATCATGACAATTGAAAATAAGACATCCTATCAGAGAATGAAAGATACAAGTTCTGCCATGATGTATTTGGGCGGTTTTGCCAATAGGTATCAGATTGCGTTTCTAAAAAAGGTTATTTCAGATATGCCACAGGTTACTTATAGACATTTTGGA
>OGCY01000562.1_pt1 | contig 9562 bp, 9 predicted proteins | sample 1570311 | NCBI WGS metagenome assembly OGCY01 (sample SAMEA2582165, study PRJEB24529) | metagenome | biome: Human gut stool | place: China | collected 2011
ATACAGTTTAATACGCTGTAATAGTTCGGCTCCTCTTCATCGGTTCCCAACATCCCAAGCACGTACTCGAAACGCTTCTGCGCCTCCTGGTACTGCTTATTTGACAGATAAAGGGTTCCAAGGTTGAGCGTTAAAATCCGCTCCTCGTACTTCATATCATATTTTTTGCAGTAATTAAGTCCACGAAGATAGTAATCCATCGCAATCGGTGCATTTCCACGGTTCATCGACGTAATCGCCATAAGATTGCACGCGAGTGCCACCAGATTCCACTGTTTTGCCTCGTCAAGATACGAAATCGCACGGGTAATGTATTTAAAAAAATGTTCTCCGTCATTAAGAACGTAATATGTTTCTCCAAAATAATAGCTTGCAATTCCAAGCAGCTTGATATCGTCATGCTCTACGGCATAGTCTTCTAACTTCTGACTATAAAGAAGCGTTTTTTCCGCATCTTCACCACGGTATTTCTGGATTTGTTCAATCCACGAATGTACCGGCTCCCTGTATTCGGCAAAATCCACGACGGCAACCTCCTCTACTTGTGTAATCCAACATTTACTCTATCTTATTATAAACAGGAAATGTGTGCTTTTCAAGAAGAGAAAGTGCCGTCTACATGAATTTTACTGAAAACATTCCACCGGGTCTATTGGGGAACCGTCCTTTAACAGCTCAAAATACAGGTTGCTTCCCTCGACGGAAAAATATTTTGTCGGCTCACTGATGTAGCCCAATACATGTCCGGACTCCACGTAATCCCCCTCCGCAAAATTCAGTTCCTTGAGCTGTCCGTACACTGCCTGATAGCCATCTCCAAGGTCTACCGTCACTGTGCACCCGGTCACCTCATCATTCTCAATCGCGCTGATGCGCCCCGGCGCCACCGAATACACCTTCTGGTTCACCTCACCGGAAATAATCACCGCCGGATTATATTTATACTGGTCAAGCGTCGCAAAATAAACCGTGGAATCCATGCTGTAATTTAAAATCACATTTCCTTCTGTCGGCCAGAGGATTCCATCTTCTGCCGCAAAATGTAATGTTTCTACATTCGAAGATGTCGTTTCCTGCACATCCTCTTCGACCTCAACACCTTCCTCATCGTATTCGATTGCCGCCACTTCTGCGCCAGCCGCATCGGTTTCCTCCTCTGCTGTGGTTTCCGGCGGGATTACTGCAGAAGTATATGCAGACGGCTGCTCTCTTTCTTCTTCCATCCCCAGAGAAAGTTCTTTTTCCTTGGAAAGTTCCGTTTCCTGGGTAAGTTCCGCCACCTGATTACTTTCCGCAATGTCAGTCATTTCCTCTGCAAGCTCTGCCTCCATCTGGGCACGCTCCTTTTCCTGATGGTCATTATAAATCACAGTCGTTGCAATTGCAGCTAAAATGACCAGTGTCCCTGCAATGACGTACTGTTTTCCACGTAAAAAACCAATCCATCCTTTCTGTTTCCTCATCCTCTTCACCATCCATATGATTATTTAGCCTGTCGACTATTAATCATAGTGTTGCCGGATTCTCATGGTTTATACGTCAAAAGTTCGCATCCCGGATAAAACTGTGTAAGAATTTCCTGCCAGGTATCACCTTCCTTTGCCAGCTGTTCTGCCGCATACTGGCTGAGTCCAAGTCCATGCCCGCAGCCTTTTGTGACAATCCGCACCTTTTCTTCATCCACCGTAATCGAAAAACAGGCGGATGGAAGTTTTAATGCCGTCCGAAATTCTTCTCCTGTAATGCGCAGTTTTCCAACTGCGATTGTAAGCGCATAGTCTGCCGAGTCTCTGCTCTGCACGCTGCAGCCTTCCGGCTCTTTTAGCCCGCTGTCGGGATATGCCTCCTTACACAGTGCCATGAATTCCTCCCTGCTCCAGGTAAAAACCGATACATAATCTTCTGCCATCGCATCCCCATGGCATTCAATATTTGTAAGATATGGCATCTGTACCTCTGGATAAAGTTCTTCCATCGCTCTGGTCTCTCCGGCACTGATGGCATGATATGCGGCATAAATACAATTCCCATGATAGGCAAGATACTGCCCTCTCGTATCAGCTGCTGCATCCTCAAGTTTTGTGTAATAGCTTTTAAACTGTTCTCCCCACATTTCCTGCAGTTCTTCTAAGGTAAATGCCTGTGGTTCGTTTTCGCCCTCCTTCATTGCCGCAATGAGATTCGTCCGCGCAATCACACACTGCGCCTGAAGCGCCTCTGGCTCTGCCATCACGGAAATTTCTTTTGCAGTAATGAGCAGCACCTTCTTTTCTAATTCTTCATCCGTCATACTCTGTTCTAACTCTGTCTCTGCCCCCGCTAACAGCTCATCTAACTTCATCTGCTGCAAAATGACCACCGCAAGCAGAAAGAGAAGCGCTAAAAGCAAAAAAATTGACAAAAGATAGCTGTTCTGCTGTTTTCTCCTTTTTTTCATAAAAAAATCTCCCTGTCCATATACTTACTATATGAAACAGAGAGATTTCTCATTCATTTCTTTGCAATGATATTGCTGAGTGCGGCAAACTGCTCTAACGTCAATGCCTCTCCACGGATTCCAGCCGGAACGCCAAGCTCTGCGATACTCTCCTGTATCGCTTCCTTGGAAAAATGAATATCCGGTGCATTATTAAGCCCGTTCGCAAGTGTTTTTCTGCGCTGGTTAAACGATGCACGAATCAGAGAAAACATCAGCTTTTCATCGTCCACCTGAACCGGCGGCTTTTCGTGGCAGGTCAGGCGAATCACCGCACTGCCCACATTCGGTCTTGGCATAAAACAGTTTGGCGGCACGTTTGCAACAATTTCAGGCTTCGCATAGTACTGCACTGCAAGTGACAGCGCGCCATAATCCTTCGTTCCAGGTCCTACCTGCATCCGGTCTGCGACTTCCTTCTGCACCATGACTGTGATGCTCTCAATCGGCACGTGGCTCTCAAAGAGTCCCATGATAATCGGTGTCGTAATATAATAAGGAAGGTTTGCAACCACCTTAATCGGCGCACCCCCGTTTTTTTCCTGCGCAAGTGCATTGATGTCCACCTTGAGAATGTCTTCGTTCAAAACCGTTACATTCTGATAATCCTGCAAGGTGTCCGCAAGAATCGGAATCAGGTTCTTGTCAATTTCCACCGCTACGACTTCTCTGGCACTCTCACACAGATACTGGGTCATGGTTCCGATTCCCGGTCCAATCTCTAACACGAAATCATCCTTCGTGATGCCCGCTTCCTGTATGATGCGCTCAAGTACGTGTGTATCAATCAGGAAATTCTGTCCGAATTTCTTCTGAAAATTAAAATTATATTTTTGCAGCACCGCAATGGTGTTCTGCGGAATTCCAAGTGTTGCCATGTATCCTCCCTGTTTTGTTGTCGTTTCCGTCTTCGTCAGTCTGATAATTTCTCGTCAAACAGGCGGTCTAAAAATTCCGCATACAGACTGTTAAAAACCTTGTGAAACGTCTGCGCCACATCCAGCTTTCCATTGCCGGACATCTGTGCTTCCTCAAACAGGGCAAATGCGTTCTCATAAACCTCCGGGTTCTTATCGTAAAATGCCTCTGTAAGTCCATCCTGAAATGAGAACTGCGCTTCTTCACTCAGGTTGTCCTTAAAATCCTCCTTAGAAACACATCCGTTTTCCTCGTAATCGGAGTTATAGATATGTCCGTCTGCTGCGGACACGAAGTTCTCAAACGCCTCCCGTACATCTTCGTAGGTCGCCGGAACATAATTTTCATTCCAGTATCTGTCAAATGCTTCCCTGTCCGGGAACTGCTCAAAAATAGTCATTGGGTCAATTGCTCCTTTTTATTCATTCTTAAACATTGTAATAATATTGCGTAGGCGCTCCATATTTCCTTGATTGCTCTCTACCAGTCCGGTGTTTGTCTCCACCATATCTGCCACATCCTGCGTTTTCTGTGCGATATCGGTCACACCGTTTGCGGCATCATTTACCGTGCGGCTGACAGAATCTGCTGCTTCGGAAATATTGACGATTGCTGCAAGCAGTGTCTCTACTTCCCTGCTGATATCATTCATATCATTTTCAAAGGTCGCTGCATCCTTCGTATATTCCTCTGCAACCTGGCTGAAACTGCCGTAATCCTTTAATACCGCAGACTCCAGGAAATCCGTGCTCTCCTTGAGACAGTCTGCCATATTCTTTACGGCACCGTTTACCTCATCAATAATGTTGTTGATATCGCCCACGGTCTGGGAGGTCTGGGTTGCAAGCTGTCCGATTTCTTCTGCTACAACGGCAAATCCTCTTCCTGCATCTCCGGCTCTTGCTGCCTCAATGGAAGCGTTTAATGCCAGGAGATTCGTCTGGCTTGAAATTTCAAGAATTGCCTGTGTAAGCTGATTAATCTTTTCCACTGCCTTCGCACGCTCGATTGCCTCCACGGTCTTCTGCTGTACACTCTCGTACATTTCTGTCGTCTTCGTGCTTGCCTCATCCGTTGTCTTCCGCAGTTGGTCTGCTCTGCCGCGCACTTCAACAGCCGCCTCTTTTCCATTTCTGGAACGTTCCTCGATGGCATCGGCACGTTTTCTTACGTCCGTAATGTTATCGTTGACATCCTCCATCGTTGCCGCAGTCTCCTCCATCGCTGCTGCAAGCTGCTGCGTGGTATCAGAGTTCTTGTTACTCATGGAGCTTACCTGCTCAGTTGTCTGCGCAAGCTGTTCCATACTTTCCTTGAGGTTGTCATAGGTTGTGCGGATATCCGCTACCATTCCACGCAGATTCTTACGCATGACATGGAGTGACTTTGCCATATGTGCCGTCTCGTCTTTTCTCCTGTAAAGCTGTTCGTTTGCCGCATTGTGGGAGAAATCGAGTTCTGCTGTATTTGATACAATCGTATCTACCTGAAGAATCGGCTTTGTCAGAGTAATGGCCAGCAGGAAGCCGATAATCGCTGCGATGACAACTGCGAACATTTCGCCTATAAATATCATTTTTGCATTCCGGCTCGCCTCTGCGCGAAGCTCAGCCTTCGGTGCTGTCAGTACAAATTTCATGCCATTTTGAAGGGTCTCATAACAGAGCACCTTGTCTTTTCCCTGGTAACTGTAATGAATGAACTGATTTTCTTTGGAAGAATCCGAAAATGCAGATGCAACTGTCTGTAATCCTTCTCCTGCTGCACTTATAGCAGTTCCATTGTCAAGTCTCTTATGATAAACAATATTTCCATCCGCATCCGATAAAAACGCATAGCCGGTGGTAAAAATATCCGATTCGTCCACCATATCGGTAAAAACACTGAAATCAATATCCATGCCGACGATTCCGATAGACTCTCCGTCCACATAAATCGGAACGACATAGGAAACCATGTAAACATTAATGTTGGAATTCAAATACGGCGTCATCCAGGTCGCCTGTTTATTTTCTACCGGAATGTAATACCAGCCGACATGCTCAACATCGGACGGATCATACATAGAGAAGTCCGTCGGTGTCACGATGGAAAACGCACTGCTGCTGTCATCCCTTGTCATGAAAATTCCGCTGGTCGGTTCCGTGAATTCCGGATTATAACGGATATATGCTGTCAGCGCCCCCTTGGTGTGCGTTGCAGTCTGGAGCATCATATCTTTAATGCCCTCGGTGTAAGAATCCACATACTCACTGCTTGTCTTGAACTTGTTCACATCGTCAAGTCTTCCGAGTGCCAAATCATACAGCGTATCTACCGACTGCTCTACCTGTTCCATGCTTGCGTTAAGTTCGAGTACCTGATTCTGCGCTGTAAGAAGCATCTCCTGTTTGGAATCCGCCTCATAGTTCTTTGATGCATTTGCAATACTGATTGCACCGCAGATTCCGGCTGAAATCAATGAACAAAAAATCACTGCTGCTATAATTTTGGTTTTAATCGATTTCATACTTTCCCCCCCATCTTCCCTATTCATTTGTATGCAGCAAAAACATTGCTATAGTTCTATCATACCATATTTTCTGTCAGTTTCAAGAAAACGTGACACCATTTTACAAATTTTCATCAAACAAATGTTCGATTTTCTCTTGTAATTTTTACCCTGCTGTGTTATAGTTTTTATGTCGAACATTCGTTCTTTTTCTATCCTGACAGAACGCATGATTCACTTCCAATTGATTACCATGAGCAATCCATAAAGCAGGAGGTACCATGATGAATATCCAGCAAAATATGTCTCTGATGGAGAAACTTTCTATCTTAGCAGATGCCGCCAAGTATGACGTTGCCTGTACTTCCAGTGGCGTTGACCGCAGAGGGAAGAAAGATGGCATTGGTAATTCCGTCGCCGCCGGTATCTGTCACAGTTTTGCAGCGGACGGGCGCTGTATCTCCCTGCTCAAGATTCTCTATACCAATGAGTGTATTTTTAACTGCGCCTACTGCCAGAATAACTGTAACTCCGATGTTCCCCGTGCGGCATTTACGCCGGAGGAGGTCTGCACGCTGACGATGGAATTTTACCGCAGGAACTATATCGAAGGGCTTTTCTTAAGTTCCGGCATCATGATTAGCCCAAACTACACGATGGATCTGATTTACCAGACGTTATTCAAGCTCCGCAATGAATACCATTTTAATGGCTATATCCATGTGAAGGCGATTCCGGGCGCTGACCCGGTACTGATTGAAAAGACCGGCTGTCTGGCAGACCGCATGAGCATCAACTTAGAGCTCCCCACCGCGGACGGTTTAAAGAAGCTTGCTCCGTGCAAATCGCGCAATACGATTTTAAAACCGATGCGGCTGATTCAAAACGGCATCACCGCAAACCGGAATGAGCTGATTCCCTATCGCAAGACTCCGACCTTTGTTCCCGCCGGACAAAGCACGCAGATGATTATCGGTGCAACCCCTGAAAGTGATTATCAGATTATGCGCCTCGCGGAAGGACTTTACGACCATTTTTCGCTCAAGCGCGTGTTCTATTCCGCCTTTGTGAATGTAAACCACAACTCCAATCTCCCCATGCTTCCGGGCGGACCACCTCTGCTGCGGGAACACCGGCTCTATCAGGCAGACTGGCTGTTGCGCTATTATCACTTTAAGGTAGATGAACTGCTGTCCGAGGAGCGCCCGGATTTTAACATTTATTTAGACCCGAAATGTGACTGGGCACTGCGCCACCTCGAACAGTTTCCGGTGGAGATTAACTCTGCGCCCTACCAGACACTTTTACGGGTCCCAGGCATCGGTTACAAGTCCGCCCAGCGCATTGTTGCGGCAAGACGGCAGAACCGTCTGGATTTCCCGGATTTAAAGCGCATCGGCGTTGTTTTAAAGCGCGCCCTTTATTTTATTACCTGCTCTGGCAGAATGATGTACCATACAAAGCTCGATGAAGATTATATCTGCGCCAATCTGATGGCAGACCGCACGCAGATTCCCCGCGAGCTCAGAAACTGTGGTTACAAGCAGCTCTCCCTGTTTGATACGGATACACTTTGTGACCTTGCCATTCCACAGACCACCGTCATCCAGAGTGAGGCTGTCTCATGAACCCGGACATTTAAGAAAGGATGGATTTTGCCATGTATGTATTTGTATGTGAAGACAGCCCGGAAGGGATTTTTACCGGTGTCTATGATGCCTGCGCCAGCAGGCTTGGGCACAAAAATATTCGGCTCACCACCGGAGAGCCGGAAAATTACGAACTTTTTTCTGAATACCGGACCGTCACGCCTTCTGTGGAGAAGACCGCCAAAGTCGTGCGGACGTTAAATGAGCGCTTTGGCAGAGAGTTTTACGAAGCCATCTATCAGACCGCAATGGCAATGGAGTTCCCCTATAAACCCGGTGCCTCCCACAAACCCGCCATGGACAAGGCAGATGCCATCTACCGCACGATTCTCCTTGCGTTCTCCTGCAATGACGGAAACCGCGTTCTTCTCGCGCTCGGAGAGCCATGCGTCATGCGTGTCTTTGAGCTCTGCCGTGCCACAAACCGTGAAGCAGCCCATCTGCTTGGTTTTTTACGCTTTAAGGAACTTGAAAATGGCGTTTTGTTTGCCACCATTCACCCCAAAAATAATGTCCTGCCCTATCTGGCAGAACATTTTACCGACCGGCTTTCCCCGGAGAACTTTATGATTTTTGACGAGACCAGAAATACCGTTGCCATCCATCGTGCCGGAAAGGGCTATCTGCTGACCGATGCCACCGACCTTGACCGAGACAGGCTGACACGCTGTTCCGCAAATGAAGCGGAATACCAGAAGCTCTGGCTTGCCTTCTTTGACAGCATCGTCATCAAGGCGCGCACGAATCCGGATTTACAGATGCAGTTGATTCCAAAACGTTACTGGAAGGACACACCGGAATTATCCCGCACACTCTCATAAGATGCAATGCTTCCTGCGGCACATGTTCCCACGCTGGCACCAGATGTTTCTTCCCCCATACCAGACGTCATCTCACCCGCGTAAAGAGCCGCATGGCGTTCTCCCAGGTAATCTGCTCGACCTCATCGGTACTGATTCCCTTTATCTGTGCAATTGTATTTACGACGTACGGAATGTTTGAGGAATCATTGCGCGTTCCACGGTGTGGTTCCGGTGCCATATAAGGGCAGTCTGTTTCCAACAGAATCGCTTCCATCGGAACCGCCTCGACAGTCTCCTTTAACTTTCTGGCATTTTTAAAGGTCACAACACCGCCCACTCCAATCCGATAGCCCATTTTGACAAATTCGAGCGCCATTTCTTTGGAATAGGAATAGCAGTGTATCACACCCGGTATCTCCTCTGCGTGGATTTCCTGCATCAGACGCATCGTATCCTCCGCTGCATCCCGTGAATGAATAATGACCGGAAGAGTTTCCTCACGCGCCAGCTCCATCTGTCTTTTAAACCAGTAGCGCTGTGCCTTTTGTACTTCCGGTTCTTTATCCCAGTAATAGTCCAGACCGATTTCTCCTACCGCCACTGTCTTTTCCTGTCTGGTCTGCTCTTTTAACCAGGCGAACGTCTCTTCATTCAAGTCCCCGATTTCGCTTGGATGAACCCCGACCGCAGCGTAAACATAAGGATAATTCTGTGCAATTGCGAGTGTTTCCTTTGTAGAGACAAGTGTTGAACCTACATTTATAATTCTTCCAATTCCGCGCTCCGGCAGGGATGCCAGTAACGTATCTCTGTCCTCTGCAAACCGCTCATCATCGTAATGTGCGTGTGTTTCAAATATCATTGTACCTGTTTCCTTTCTGTCCGCCTCAGTTACAGTGAAATATCCACAGACGGCGTACTGACTGCCGCTGTAGTGGAAGCTGGCATCGACGTACCCATCGAGACATCCCCTGTGCCCATATCTGCAGCGGATGCCATCTCCGCAGAAATCTCTGCTTCTACTTCCGCTTCAATCTTCTGTCCGTTTCCATTGAGAAGTTTGATACCATTATCATAGAATGGATTATGGCTTGCGGAGATCATAATACCACAGTCAAAATCCTCTGTACGTACTGCATAGGAAACACTTGGGGTCGTCGTTACATGAAGAAGATATACATCTGCACCGGACGATGTCAGACCTGTAACAAGTGCATATTCAAAC
>OGCY01000563.1_pt1 | contig 9555 bp, 9 predicted proteins | sample 1570311 | NCBI WGS metagenome assembly OGCY01 (sample SAMEA2582165, study PRJEB24529) | metagenome | biome: Human gut stool | place: China | collected 2011
TGAATGGAGAAAATATAATTTTCGATGCAGGACCGAGAGAGTTCCTTACATATATCCGTGATGCAGAACTGATATTTACAAACTCTTTCCATGGAACGGTATTTTCGATTTTATTTCAGAAAAAATTCTACAGTGTATACAAGGAAAACGGCCGCATAACAAATCTGCTTATATTCCTGAATCTGGAGAGCAGGCACATCAAGGCAGAGAACGAAATAGATGATACAGAGGTAATTGATTACCATAGTGTTGCAGACAGGCTTTGCAGTTACAGGAGTAAGTCTGTTGATTATCTGAAGAAAGGAATCGAGCAATGAAAACGATAGAGGAATTTTCCTTTGCAGATGAACCGGGAAAGATACAGACAAAAGCTGATATTAAGAAAACGATAGAAAGACCACGTATCTCGATCGTGACACCATTTTATAATGCAGAGCGGAATTTTGAACAGACATATCATTGTGTGATAAACCAAACTATGCAGGAATTCGAGTGGGTGATTGTAGATGACGGAAGCTCACGTCCGGGTGCAGTTGCTGTATTGGAAGAATATAGTGAAAAAGATGCCAGGATCCATGTGATCAGACAGAAAAACCAGGGACAGTCAGTAGCAAAAAATAATGGGATCAGAAACAGCAAAGCGGACGTGATCGCATTTCTGGATGCAGATGACCTGATTGAACCATTTTATCTGGAAATATTGTACAAAGCATTACAGGAGCATCCGGATGCATCGTGGAGTTATACGGATCTTGTTGGATTCGAAGGACAGAAGTATATCTGGTGCAAGCCTTTTTCAGCAGGAAGGATGACCTTCAACAATACACTTGTGAATGCAGCACTATTCAGGAAGAAAGACCTGGAGGAAATAGACTGCTTCCCGGAAAAATGGAAGCATTACGATGAGGACTGGGCACTTTATCTGAAACTGTTAGAAGCTGGAAAACATCCGGTTCATGTGCCAGTAATCGGATTCTGGTATCGACGTAGTGATACAGGTATGAAGCAGACTGTGAGAAAAAATGAAAAACTCAGGAAACAGTCTGATAATTATATTGCTGAAATTGCGAAAAAGATTGATATTCACATTAAAGGGGAAGAATACAAAGGAGAACTGCCTCAGGAGGCAGTAAAGACAACTTTTAGCAGCAAGGAAAATCTGCTGGCTGGAATACTTTCAACCAGACTGGGAGTCAAAATAGTCTCAAAGATGTACCAGCATTGAAATTCATGATATAATGTGTGTAAACAGTGAGCAGTGCTCACAGCGGATCAAGACATAGCGAGGAATATAAATGAACGAAAACAATATAACAACCAAACGAAAAGAAACTGATCTTGAGATTACAGATTTTTTATGGGAACTCATTCGTAACTGGAGAGTAATTACAGTATGTCTGGTGATCGGAGCAGTTTTACTATGTGGTTATCAGTATGTGAAAGACAGCAGGAATGCGAAGGTAACTACAGATGAAAAGGTAGAGGAATATAACAAGACATTGGAGGAGATGGAAGCATCTCTAGGAGCACAGGATCTGGATCAGGTTTATGGTGCAGTTGCAATCAAAAAGCAGCTGGATGAGAAAAGCACCTATGCGAAAAGCTCTCCGTTAATGGCGATTAATGCATATGAGGAATATGTAATTTTATTACAGTATCTGGTGAAAAGCGATTCTGGAAATGCAGCAGAGATCGCAGTAATGTATCAGGATTACCTTTTAAATGGGGAAATCGCGTCGGAACTGATCGAATGTTCCATTTCTTCTGAAAACAATACTTACGTAAAAGAGACAAATGAAAGCAGCTTTAGCGTTCGTATCCGTGGAAAAAACGAGGAGGAATGCAAAGAACTGGCTGAAATTATACAGTCTGGTCTGGATGTTTATTCACAGAAACTGACGGAAAATTTCCCGGTACAGCAATTGCAGCTTCTTTCACAGAGTCAGAATGTGATCGCAGATCAGGAACTTGCACAATTACAGGATGATACAGCACTTGCTATTAAGAATCTGGGTGAACACCTGGATACGATCAAGAGTAAGATGAATGGCAATCAGTTAGAACTTTATGTGGAATATACAGAGAATCAGCCACAGGAGAATACCGCAGAGCCGAAATCAGACAGTGCAGCTGATATGGATACAGAAGAAACACAGAACACAGCAGTACAGCAGAATGCTCATATCAGTGTATCAAAATTTGTGATCGGTGGAATACTTGGTGTGGTACTTGCATGTATCTTTGTGTTGTTAAAATATCTGTTTTCCGGCAGTCTTCGATCAGAGGAAGAAATCAAGACTCTTTATCATAGCAATATACTAGGAACAATCCGAAGCAGCATGAAGGGAAAACATAATAAAATTGACAGATGGTATGCAGGTGCAAGATATGGTAAAGCAGGAAAATTATCATTGGAAACAGAAATAGAACTGATCTGTGCCAATTTGAAAATAATTTGCAAAACATCTGGTAACCAGAAGGCATATCTTACAGGAAGTAATCTGTCAGAAATTCCGGCAGGCATTATCGAGAAATTAGTCACAGAGTGTCAGACCAACGGACTTACATTGGTCGTAGGAAAAGAAATCAATTATTATGCGAAGGCACTTGAAGAAATGGCAGAGACAGGACAGGTTGTACTTATTGAAGCAATGAGAAAATCCAGATACAAAGAGATGTATCAGGAAGTGATCAGCTGCAGAGAACATCAGCTGCCAGTCCTTGGCACAATCGTTGTCGGGATTTAGAATAAAATGGATTGGAAGGAACAGGAATGGGTGAAATAACACTTGTAACCGATTTTTTTGATATCGGAAGAGGACAGGATAAGAATGAAGAATTAAGAAGAACAGCATCGAAGTATTTTGATGAATTCAGACGTTGGGCAAGAATACAGAACAGACTGATCGTTTATACAGATTCTAAAAGTGCAGAGATAATTAAAGAAATCCGTGCTGAGTATGGTCTTTCAGACAAGACGATTATCATGGCAACAGATAATCTTTTCGAACTGGAAGGAAACCTGCTTTCACGAATGGAGAAAGCATCCAAAAACTGCGATTTCTTAAATTTTCGTTATTTGCAGGAGGCGTCGTCAAATAATCCTAAATATGACTATCTGTGGATGATGAAATACTACTTCATGAACGATGCTTATGAGAAGGGACTGCTGACAGAAGATGTTGTCTGGATGGATTTCGGATTCGACCATGGTGGAATTACGTATTGTGATGAAAAAGACTATGATTTCCTGTGGAACTATGACTTTGGTGGAAAGATCCACATTTCCTGTTTACATGATCCGGATTCAGTGATAGGTATGCAGAGCCTTCAGTTTCAGGACGACTGTGTGATGGGATGTATGTATGGACTGCCCAGAGAGCTTGTACCGGAATTCTGGCATCTTGTGAGAAATGCAATGGAAGCATTGTTAATGCTTGACTGTGTAGATGATGACCAGCAGCTGGTACTTATGGCATATAAGGCAAGACCGGAGCTTTTTACGGTGCATGTGACCGGATGGCAGATGATTATGAAAGAGATGGGAGCTACACATATGAAGCTCCAGAAGAAAGAATTACCTAAAGAGGAAAACAAATACAAAAAGTTCTTAAGACAGGCGTATAGGAAAATCATTCCGAATCGAAATGACCTGAAGCGTAACTACGCAAAAAGAAGTTATGAAGCAGCCGTACGTGTGTATGGTAAGTAGAAAGTGACAGATTCTGTGCTGGGAACGGAGAGTGAATATGGCAGAAACAGATTTACTTGTAATAGTACCTCATGAAGATGATGAACTTGCAATTGCAGGTGCCATGATTTATGGTGCAGTACAACAGAATATGAGAATAAAAGTCGTATTTGTCACAAATGGAGACTACTTTAGACATGAGGGAACAATCAGGATCAAAGAGGCCGGTAAAGCACTCGGAGAGCTTGGAGTGACTCTGGAGGACATCATCTTTTTAGGATATGGAGATCAGACACAGACGAAGCACCTGTATAACAGTGCACCGGATGAGCTGGTAGCATCTTACAATGGGAAGACAGAAACCTACGGAACAGAACAGACACCGGAATTTGCAATGACAGAGTATGGTGTCCATCATGCATATACCAGAGAAAACTATAAGAGCGATATCAAGGCTGTAATTGCAAAGTATCATCCCAAGATTCTTGTGACAACAGACTGGGACAATCATATGGATCATCTGGCTTTATCATTAATGGTGGATGAGGTGCTGGGCGAACTGCTAAAAGAGGAAAAATTGTGGCATCCTCTGGTACTAAAGGCACAGGCTTATAATGGGAAGTGGGAAGGACATGCTGATTACTATCATGATAAAAATGTGACAGAGCTTGTAAATGAAGCAGATGGGACAGATCATATTCATCCGATGGACAAATGGGAAGAACGAATCCGATTTGCAGTTCCAAGGCAATGCAGGACAGCACTTATCCGAAAGAATGTACTATATAAAGCAGCGAAACAATATCATTCCCAGAGTGTGGATTTGAAGGCAATACAGTTTATAAATCTTGATATGGTATACTGGAGACGACCTACAGAGGGTCTTACTTATCATGCAGATATTGAAGTGAGTTCAGGAAATGCGGCATATCTGAATGATTTTAAGTGTACGGACTGTTCAGATATCATGCATGGAATGTGGAATTATGATACAGGAAGCTGGATACCGGAAAAAGATGACCAGAAGAAGCAGGTTAAGATCACACTTGATCATAAAGCGAGGATACAGGAAATTCACCTGTTTGAAAATCCGGCAGATGATTGTGCTGTGAATAAAGTAAAAATTTCCTTTGGAAACGGATATGTGATGCATACGGATGAACTCATGCATGAAGGAGGGCGAACCATTATCAATATACCGGATATGGAGCCAACAGACTTTGTGGAAGTGACTCTGGAAGCAACAGAAGGTGAGCAGGCTGGGTTAACAGAGATTGAGATTTATGAAGGAATTCAGGAAATTGAGAACTATAGACTGCCATTACCATTATGGCAGGAAATCCCTGAAAATTACCAGAAGATGGGAAGTACAGCCGGATGCAGGATAGAAGAGAAATGGTTACAGTTCGTATGCTATGGAAGAGTCAGACTATGGCCGGATAAATATTTTTTGATGAAGCGTTATCCCAAGCTGAAAGAAAACGATTCAGTGATTACGTTCTGGAAAGCTTATCTTAGATTCGTAAGGGAAAAGCTTAATGAGAAAAGAAACGGATAAATGGAGATAAAATAGAATGATAACTGTAATGAAAGCAATTATAATCCTGCTGTTACAGCTAATAATATATTATTTGTTTGGTTCCCTGTTAGAACTGCTATGCAGAAAAAAGCATGGGATGGTATTTAAGGTGATCAGTGGATTCCTTACATATCAGGTAATCTTTCAGATTTGTGCACTGCCGATGATAAAAATGGATCAGACCCTGACAAGACTTACTATCCTGTGGCTTTTAATAGTGGCTATCTGTTGTATATGGGTAGGAATCCAGTGCCGAAAGCGGATCATGGAAGATATTGGGATGGTAAGAAATGCTTTTTTAAGGCACAAAATATGGTTTCTGCTTATGGGGATATTCCTGCTTGTAATGTGCTATTATGTGTCTGTTAATGGAGAGATAAATGATGATTCCACTTATTATATTGGTCTGATTAACACAACACTGACATCCAACCGGTTATACAGATTTAATGCATATACCGGGGAGCAGGTAAAATCTCTTTATATGAGAAGAGCATTGGTTACGTTTGATATTAATACAGCAGTTGCGTGTAAAATATACCATATTCATCCATTAGTGATCACAAGAATCACAAGGGCAAGTTTAAATGTGATTTTGTCAGCCGGAAGTGTTTATCTGCTAGGCAGAACATTTCTTGGAAAAGGAAAAGAGGCATTCTGGAAAGCAGGAGTATTTACCTGCCTTGCAATGGCATGCAATTTTCTTTTTGATAACACAATCTATACAAGTGCAGCTTTCCTGCTGCACAGAGCATATGAAGGGAAAGCATATGCAGGAAATGTTTTAATACTTTTTACTATTTATCTATGTATTGAAGAGATCAGAAAATCTGATAAATGGAACTATATTTATCTTGCCGTTACTTTATGGGCATGTATTGCAATTTCTTCAACTGCAATTCTGGTGACAGGAGCAGCGTGTGTCGTATTACTGACACCGGCATTGCTGCAAAGAATGATAAAACACAGGAAACAGGGCAAGAACTATGACTAATGCAGAAACAATATGGAATGTCATCTCCAGGTATTATGGAAACAGTACACCGATCGGTTTACTGCTGATCGTGATGACAGTTTACCTATTAGCAAAGAAAAAAGAATATCGATATTATACAGTGGGCGGCCTGTTTTTTAGTTTTTTAATACTGAACCAGTTGACTTATCGCGTCATTACAAAACTCGGCGAGGGAAGCACCTATTATCGTTTTCTCTGGATGTTTCCGGTATCGTTGCTTGCAGCATGGTTTTTGTTAAAAATCCTGGAACGCGTAGAGAGTGGATGGATAAAAGCTGTATGTTTAATAATGGCAGGCTGTCTGGTGTTCTTATATTCGGGAATGGGGACTTCTGAGTGGTTCCGGCTGCCGGAGAATATTTATCAGATGCCGGAAGACCAGATACAGATAGCAGATCTGATCGATGAAGTGACTGATGGAGAGCGTGTGAACGTGTATGCAGAGGATAGCCTGCTTTATGGCATCAGAGAATATAATGCGAACATTTGTCTTGTAACAGAAGGAGAGCGTGGGTACCTCTATCACATTATTACAGAAGATGATCCAAATGCCAGCGGCAATCTGATGCTTGGAATATTGGTCAATGCCAAAATTGATTATATTGCGGTCAGAAAAGAATATTCCGGAGCCAAAGTAGCTTTAAATAGCGGAGGGTGCGTGAAAGTCGGACAGACAGATAACTATGCATTATATTATGTCGATCAGGAACGATCACAGGCAGATCTGTATCACACATATAATTCAGACTGGAATACTGCAACAGTCATCGCAGGTGTTGAGGATGTGATGGTTCAGGGAACGGAAGGAGAACAGCAGTTTCTGCTTTACGGAAACGGCAGATTAGAAGCTTTCAATAATGAAACAGGAGAGCAGCAGATATTGTTTGCAGGGACAGATACGTTCTACAGCAAGGAGTATGAGGGCTATATTGTCTGTGAAATAGATAATCGGAATCAGGGAATCACTGAACAGCTGATGCAAAAAATCAAAACAGAAGAGGAAAAGTCCAAGCCAATCATTCTGGTTTTAAAACGACCACTGACATGGGGCGAGAAAAGCGATAGACTTCTTGAGTGGATAGAAGCTGGCGAAAGTCAGATTCAGGGAGTGTATGCTTTGAATGCAGATGAGAATAAGAAAGAGATGCTCACAGGACAGTGTTTTCAGTGCCATATTGCAAATGGAAGTGACGGAAATGCATTGTTAGTGCAGGTGTTTGGGGAATAATCTGGCATTCCGGATCAGAATATGTTAAGATTATAAAATATGAAAACAAATGAGGTATAAAGGATGAAACTGTCATTAGTAGTACCATGTTATAATGAAGAAGGAAACATACGAGCTTTCTATACAGAGGCAAAAAGAGTATTTGATGCAGAAGATTATGAATACGAGATTGTCTTTGTCAATGATGGAAGTAAGGATAAAACACAGGAAGAACTTGAGAAGGTATACAATCTTCATGAAGCAAACATTGTAATCGAGATGTTTTCCCGAAATTTTGGAAAAGAAGCAGCTATCTACGCCGGATTTCAGAAAGCATCCGGAGATCTGATCACTGTGATTGATGCAGATCTGCAGCAGAGACCGGAAATTGTTGTAAAGATGGTTAAAATCCTGCTTGAAAATAAAGAATATGACTGTGTGGCAGCATATCAGGAAGAGCGTCATGAGGGAAAAGCAGTTGGTGGTCTCAAGAATATGTTTTACAAAATCATTAATAAGACAAGTGAAATCGAGTTCTATCCAGGAGCATCTGACTTTCGTACGTTCCGCAGACCGGTTGTGGATGCAATATTAAGTCTGCCGGAATATCACAGATTTTCTAAGGGAATCTTTTCCTGGGTTGGATTTAATACCTGTTATATTCCTTATATAGCAGAGGAACGCAATGCAGGGGAGACAAAGTGGTCAGTCAGAAAGCTTTTTAAATATGCTATTGAAGGATTTATTTCTTATACAACATTTCCACTTAAAATTGCGACAGGAATTGGCTTATTCACCTCCTTGTGTGCAATTATCTATTTGATTGTTGTTGTAATCCAGAAATTGTGTTTTGGTAATCCGGTACCAGGATATCCGACAATTGTTGTGTTGATTCTTTTACTTGGAGGTATCCAGCTTACGATTCTTGGTATTATTGGTGAGTATCTGGCAAGAATGTATATCCAGGGAAAACACAGACCAATCTATATTGAGAAGAAATTATTAGATTATAAGAAGGAAAATCATGAAGAAAATTAAAGAACTTTTATTGAAATACAAAGAAGTTATCATGTATCTGATTTTTGGAGTTGCAACAACACTGGTGAACTGGATTGTGTATAGTGTGCTGATGAAAACTTCTGTTGTCAATATGACAGTAAGTAATGCCATCGCATGGTTTACAGCGGTTGTCTTTGCATATATTACGAACAAACTATTTGTGTTTGAAAGCAGATCATGGAATCTTACAGCAGTTTGGAAAGAAGTTGTAAAATTTTTCGGAGCACGTATTGCAACAGGTGTGATTGAGATAGGAGGTCTACCACTTTTATATTATATTGGTGTGAAGCAAAGTTTGTTCGGAGTCGAGGGATTTCTGGCAAAGATACTGGTCAGTATCATTGTTGTAATACTGAATTACGTGTTTAGTAAGATATTTGTATTTAACAAAAAGGATAAATAGGCATGTTGTATATGGAAAAAGCAAAAGAAAAATGGTGTGCCGCTCTTGCAGTAGTTGTATGTGGATTTATGGCTCATGGTTATTTTTTTACAAATAAAATCAGCTATCATGACGACAGCTGTTATTATTTCGGAGTAGGAATGACATTCGGTTCTGGAAGATGGGCACTGGGATTAATACAAAAGGTAATGAACAAAGTTGGATTTTTGAATTACAGCAGTTCCTGGTGGAACGGTGGACTTTGTATTCTTCTTACGGCAGTCTGTGCCGTGCTTTTGGTGGAACTGTTACAGATCAGACAGAAATCATACGCAGTTTTATTGGGGGCATTGCTTATTGCTTTTCCTGCTATGGCGTCTCTTTTTGCATATATGTTCACAGCACCCTATTATATGTTTGCTGTATTGCTTATGATAGTGGCTGTTTATACAGCAGTCAGATATCCGTATGGGTATTTGCCGGCGATCGTGATAATTGCATTTTCCATGGGAATTTATCAAACCTATTTTGGAGTTGCAACATCACTTTTTGTGCTGATTTTATTAAGAGATATGGAAGACAGAAGCTTTGCATAAAATTTTCTGGAGGCATTCAAATATTT
>OGCY01000572.1_pt1 | contig 9455 bp, 8 predicted proteins | sample 1570311 | NCBI WGS metagenome assembly OGCY01 (sample SAMEA2582165, study PRJEB24529) | metagenome | biome: Human gut stool | place: China | collected 2011
CTAATTCAGCACGTAATTTTTTCGTGACATCAACCATCACTTTTAATGCCGCAATCGTTTCTGGCCAACCACGTGTTTTTAAACCACAGTCTGGGTTTACCCATAAACGTTCTTTTGGAATTACTTTTAACGCTTTGCGTAATAAGTGTTCAATTTCACCTGCAGTTGGTACACGTGGGCTGTGGATATCATACACACCTGGACCGATGTCATTCGGGTAGTTGAATTTCACGAAGGCATCTAATAATTCCATATCTGAACGTGAAGTTTCGATGGTAATCACGTCCGCATCTAATGCAGCAATGGCTGGTAAGATGTCGTTAAATTCAGAGTAACACATATGGGTGTGAATTTGCGTATCATCTTGCACGCCCATTGAGCTTAAACGGAATGCTTCGCCTGCCCATTGTAAATATGCATCCCAATCTGCACGTTTAAGTGGTAAACCTTCACGAATTGCTGGTTCATCAATTTGGATAACTTTAATGCCTGCTGCTTCTAAATCTAACACTTCATCAGATAACGCTACGCCGATTTGTTTACATACGGTTGAACGTGGAATATCGTTACGCACGAATGACCATTGTAAAATAGTTACAGGGCCTGTAAGCATTCCTTTCATTACACGGTTTGTGAGGCTTTGTGCATATTGTGACCAGCGTACTGTCATTGGCTCTGGGCGAGTTACATCACCGTAAATCACAGGCGGTTTCACACAGCGTGAACCGTAGCTTTGTACCCAACCAAATTTAGTGAAGGCAAAACCGTCTAATAATTCCCCAAAGTATTCCACCATGTCGTTACGTTCCGCTTCACCGTGAACTAACACATCTAAATCTAATTCTTCTTGGCAACGTACCACATATTCAATTTCTTTTTTCATTGCCGCTTCGTAATCTGCAAGAGATAACTCGCCTTTTTTGAAACTTGCACGGGCGTGACGAATTTCAGTCGTTTGCGGGAATGAACCAATATTTGTGGTTGGCAGAAGCGGTAAATTTAACCACGCATTTTGCTTAACAATACGTTCTGCAAATGGCGATTTACGTTGATCCGCACCTTTTGGCAAGTTTGCTAAACGCTCAGCCACTTCAGGGCGATGAATTTCTTTTGAGGTTGCACGTGCATCTGCCGCCGCTTGGCTTGCATCTAATGCTGCTTGCACAGAAGCTCTGCCATGATTTAACGCTTGTTTTAATACATTTAATTCTTCTACTTTTTGTAGCGTGAAAGATAACCAGCTATAAAGTGCAGGATTTTTCTCTTTTAATTGCACTTCCACTTCTAAATCAAATGGGGTGTGCAATAATGAGCAGCTTGGTGCAATCCATAAACGCTCGCCTAATTTTGCTTTTAATGGCTCTAATACATCTAACACTTTGTTTAAGTTTGCACGCCAGATATTACGGCCTTCAATCACGCCAGCTGATAACACTTTGCTGTAATCTTCAAATGCCGCAAGCTGTTCTGGTGCGCGCACTAAATCTAAATGTAAGCCTGCAACAGGTAAGGCTTTTAATAACTCAGCGTGTTGTGCAACGGAACCAAAATAAGTAGCTAATAATAATTTTGCATTCACTTTGCTTAATTCAGCGTAAACAGATTTATAGGCTTCAACCCATTCTGCAGGTAAGTCTAATGCTAATGCAGGCTCATCAATTTGAATCCACTCCGCACCTTCAGCCACTAATGCATTTAAGATTTCAACATAAACAGGCACTAATTGATTTAATAAATCGAAACGGTTAAATACTTCGCCTTTTTCTTTACCTAACCATAAGAATGTTAATGGACCAACAATCACAGGTTTAAAGTTTAAGCTTAAGGCTTTTGCTTCACGGATTTGGTTTACATAATGTGCTGGGTTAGCTTTGAAAGCGGTCGATTTTTGGAACTCAGGCACAAGATAGTGATAGTTCGTATCAAACCATTTGGTCATTTCAATTGCAAATTGATCTTTGTTACCACGCGCAAGTTGGAAATATTGATCAAGGGTTAAATTTTGGCTATCAAAACCAAAACGAGCAGGAATTGCCCCTGTTGCCACTTGTAAATCTAAAATATGATCGTAGAACGTGAAATCGCCCACTGCAACGAAATCCGCATTCGCCGCTGCTTGATGTTTCCAGTTTTTTTCACGCAATGCTTTCGCTAAATCTAATAAATCTTGCTCTGCTAATTCTTTACGCCAATAACGTTCTTGTGCAAATTTTAATTCACGTTTTGCCCCTACACGAGGAAAGCCTAAGATGTGTGCTGTTGTCATAATGTACTCCTGCTATTTTAAATCGGGTTTGTTTAGACGTTTAGCCGTCTAAACTGCTTAGTTCACATCTTCTAACTTTTTCTTACATTATGCAACCTCATAATTTTCTTATTGATTATGAAAATTTTTAATATTTTAGGGAGTGAAAACGGAACAGCAAATTTCATTTACACCGACATGTTAGTGTTGTGTTCGTGAGTAGGCAGGGAGAAACAGTAGTTTGCCGACCTAAAAAGGTCGGCGATATTTTGGAGAGTAAATTTAGAGATACTGCTGTGATCTCTTATCATATTGTAGATTCGCGATTATTTATCACGAAAAACGCCACGAATAAATTGAATAGAAAGGAAGAATAAGAAAGCAAGCACGGCATATAAAATATAACTTACGATCGGTTTGGCAAGCGTTTCGCCTTCAGCAAGCGGTTTGATGGAAACTACGTTGCGGAACTCATTCATCCAGTTAATACGCCAACCGTAGTATTTGATTTGCACGCGTTGATGCTCGTTCGCATAGGCTTGTGCTTTCGCTTGCACATCAGCAGAGCCGAATTTGAAGTAAGGCGGTAATCCCCAGCCTGTATCTTCATTACGATAAACCATTGTTTTTTTACTGTCTGGATTTTCGGTGAACAAGAAATACACATCACGTACTTCGCCATCTGCAGGGTTAGATTTGCTGATGACGCCATCTTTGTCCATCCGGCGCACTTCCATTCCTGTTACCACCGTTTCATCGTAACTTGGCATTACGTAGTTTACTGTGCCTGCGATGACGATGAAAAACGATAGTGAGACAAGGCATAAAAAGTATTTAAGGATTGATTTCATATAAGTTCCTATAAAGTAAGGTTAAATAAATGTCGTGTATTACGTGTGGTAATATGTGCCAATTCTTCGGTTGAAACGCCTTTTAACGTTGCCAAATATTCACACGTTTCACGCACATGAGCGGGCTGATTTGGCTTGCCACGGTAAGGAATTGGTGCAAGATACGGCGAATCGGTTTCCACCAATAGGCGATCAAGCGGTAATTTTCTGACCACAGTTCGCAATTCTTCTGCATTGCGGAAGGTGATAATACCCGAAATCGAAATATAAAAGCCAATATCCAATGCACGTTTTGCCATCGCATAATCTTCAGTAAAACAATGTAATACACCGCCACATTGTTCTGCACCGCCTTGCTCAAGCATATTCATCGTATCTTCGCGTGCGGAACGAGTGTGAATAATCAGCGGTTTATTGACCTTTTTCGCTACATCAATTTGAGCAGAAAATTGTTCCTGCTGAAGCATTTTGGTTTCAGGCGTGTAGTGATAATCTAAGCCTGTTTCGCCAATGGCAACGACTTTATTGTCTTGGGCATAAGCCAAGAGTTTGTCGTAATCGAAAGGTTCTTCATCTACATTAAGCGGATGCACACCGCAGCTCAGTGAAACATCATTGCGATGAGCGGTAAGTTGTTTCATCGCCTCAAAACGCCCAAGTGTAGTGCAAACAGAAACAATATGTCCCACACCACGTGCTTTGGCTTTTTCGATCACTTCATCCACGCTTTTATGTTGCGTTTGATAGTCTAAGCCATCAAGGTGGCAGTGGGAGTCAATAATAAATAAGTCGTTCAAATTTAGTTCCTAACGTAGGATGGGATTTATCCCACCATTTTATGATATTGATATTTAACGGTAGGATAAAGCCTACCCTACGATAAAAAATGCAAGCATGGTGCTTGCATCTTTAATTAAAAAAGCAAAATTACTCTTCTTCTAATTCGTTTAAATCCAACGCTTCAGGCGAGAGAATAATGCCTGTTAAGTCCGCATACACGTAATCTTCTGGGAAGAATGTCACGCCACCGAAATTCACAGGCGTATCAATTTCGCCAATTTCAGTATCGTCCGCACCAACAGGGATTGGGGCTAAAGCGTGAATGCCAATATCTAAGGTTTCCAACACATCTAACTGACGCACCGCACCATAAACAATAATGCCTTCCCAGCCATTATCGACAGCTAATTGTGCTAACTCCGCATCAATCAACGCACGGCGCACTGCACCACCACCATCAACAAGTAGCACGCGCCCGTTACCCTCTTCTTCCAAAACTTTTTCAATTAAACCGTTACTTTCAAAGCATTTTACGGTTGTAATTTGACCACAGAAAGAAGACGCACCGCCAAAGCTTGAGAAGATTGGCTCAACCACATCAACTTGGTCTGAATAAATATCGCAAAGTGCTGAGGTATCAATACGCATAATAGGCTCCGTTTTATTTTCGTTTTAATGTGGCCAGTATACACCTCCGTAGGGAATTTGCAAAATTTTCTAGGAATTTGACCGCTTATTTAAAGAAACATTCATATGTTGGGAAATATCAAATACCAAATAATCTGTGTATTTATGTTAAAATGCCCGAAATTTTCTAACTGAACAAATATTATGCAAAACTTAACGCCTTTTCATACCTTTCATCTGCCTGTTAAGGCTTCCAAAATTATTGAATATACTAATGTCGAACAGCTTTTAACTGCGTGGCAAACCGCAACTCACGCTAATCAACCTATTTTGCTTTTAGGGCAAGGCTCGAATGTGCTTTTTACCGATGATTTCCACGGTGTTGTACTGGTCAATAAAATGCAAGGCATTGAACAGAGTGAAGATGCGGATTTCCATTATTTGCACGTGCAAGGTGGGCAGAATTGGCACGAACTCGTAAAAACAGCACTTTCACTGGGTATTTACGGCTTAGAAAATTTAGCCTTGATTCCAGGTGTGGCAGGTTCAGCACCAATTCAGAATATCGGTGCCTATGGCGTAGAATTTGCGAATGTGTGTGATTTTGTCGATGTTGTGCATCTACCAACGGGCAAACGTTCCCGCTTAAGCAAAGAAGCCTGCTGTTTTGGTTATAGAGACAGCATTTTCAAGCACGAATACAAAGACGAATATGCAATTATTGCGGTTGGTTTGAAATTGCCAAAAGCGTGGAAACCTGTGCTGAATTATGGCTCATTGGCACAGTTTGATCCTGAAACAGTAACGGCTCAGCAAGTGTTTGAAGAGGTGTGTGCTGTACGCTCGAGCAAATTGCCAAATCCAGATGAATTTGGTAATGCAGGCAGTTTTTTCAAAAACCCTGTGATCGATGCTGCCACTTTTCAGCAAATTCAGACCGCTTATCCGAACATTCCAAACTATCCGCAAGCGGATGGTACGGTCAAACTTGCTGCAGGTTGGTTAATTGACCAATGCGGTTTAAAAGGTTTTCAAGTAGGCGGAGCAGCCGTGCATACCCAGCAAGCGTTGGTGTTGATTAACAAAGAAAATGCTACGGGAATGGATGTGGTGAATTTAGCCAAAGCTGTTCGCCAAAAAGTGCGTGAAAAATGTGGCGTAGAGCTGCACCCTGAAGTGCGTTTTATGGGCAAAAATAGCGAAATTAATAGTGAGTTGATTACTCGATAATATTTAACGCTTAATTGATTAAAAAAATTTTATGATACCTATCAATATTCAATTCTCTATAAGGAAACTGTTTGTGTTGTAAAATATAGTATTTTTCTCTAATAAAGTATAAAATTGCAACATTTTATAAAAGCATTGCCGATTTTATGGGCTTTAATGACATTGCTCACAGAATTTTTAAATGGTAGGATTTGCAAACTTTTTACTTTATTGAGAAAAACAACATGTCAAATCAACTTCGTAATGATCCGAAAAAAGTGGCAATTGCCTCAATGATCGGCACTGCAATTGAGTTCTTCGATTACTATATTTATGCAGCAGCGGCTGTGTTGGTCTTTAACACGCAATTCTTTAAAAGTGGCGATCCAGTTTCTGATGAGCTGCTTTCCCTTTCTACTTTAGCATTAGCTTTCTTTGCTCGCCCGATTGGTTCTGCATTATTTTGACACTTCGGTGACAGAATCGGTCGTAAAAAAACCTTAGTTGCCTCTTTATTATTGATGGGCGGTTCAACCGTGATGATCGGTTTATTGCCAAACTATGAAACTATTGGCATTTGGGCACCTGTTTTACTTTGCTTATGCCGTGTTGGTCAAGGTTTAGGCTTAGGCGGCGAATGGGGCGGTGCAGCATTAGTAGCAACCGCAAATCCACCTGAAGGCAAACGTGCGTGGTACGGTACTTTCCCTCAATTAGGTGCACCGATTGGGTTGTTCATAGCAAATGCTTCATTTTTCTTAGTAAGTTACTTTTTAGGTCATGAAGGCTTAGTAGAATGGGGCTGGCGTATTCCGTTCATCTCTTCAATTGCGTTGGTTATGGTGGGCTTATGGGTGCGTTTAACTTTGCACGAAAGCCACGTATTCCGCGAAGCTGAGCAACAAGGCAAAACGCAAAAAGCCCCTGTTTCTGTGGTCTTCCGTCATCATTTAAAACCGTTAATTCTTGGTACATTCATTATGACGGCAACTTACGTGTTGTTCTATATTATGACGGCGTTCGCACAAGTGTATTCTCGCTCGCCAGCAAAACTCTCTGAAGCAGGACACGCAATGGGTTTAGGCATTGCACCTAATACATTTACAGGCTTATTGTTATTAAATGCTATCGTATTTGCGATTTTTACCAGCATTTCGGGCATTTATGCAGACAGAATTGGTCGTCGTAAATTCTTATTATGGGTAACCTTTGCAATGGGGATTTTCGGCTTAGCTATGCCATTATTCCTATCAAACGGTACTCCAATGTCTGTATTCTTCTTCCTTGTCGTGGGTATGGTGTTAATGGGCTTCACTTTCGGCCCGATGGCAGCATTACTGCCTGAATTATTCCCAACAGAAGTACGTTATTCTGGTGCATCATTGGCGTATAACTTCGCGTCAATTGTGGGTGCAACCATTGCGGCAACCTTTGCGATTAAAATTAACGCAGCATACGGGATCTTAGGTGTCGGCATCTATTTAGCGGTAAATGCATTGATTACTTTTATCGCTTTATGGGCATCAAAAGAAACCAAAGATTTAGACTTAACGAAAGCCTAATTTTAGCTTAAATAATATGATATGATTTTCACCTAGTATTGTGGATCAACCGCATTGCTAGGTGATTTTTTATGAAAACTATGAGAGAAAAATGAAACTCAATCAATCTCAAATTCAAGAAGCCTTGCATTGCGGGCAAGCCTTTGTGTTTGATGAAATTAACTCTACCAATGCTTACTTGCTTGAACATTATCAAACGTTAGAACAAGGCACGGTTTGTCTTGCGGAAACCCAAACCGCAGGGCGTGGCAGACGGGGTAGAACATGGTTTTCGCCAGAAAGTCAGAACCTCTATTTTTCGATTTTGTGGCATTACAAACAAAACGAATTAGAGAATTTACCAGCGTTGAGCTTGGTTGTTTCGCTGATTATTGCCGAAGCTTTGCAAGCCCAAAATGTGCAAGATATTCAGATCAAATGGCCGAATGACGTCTATTACCAAGGCAAAAAAATGGGTGGGATTTTGATTGAAACTAAAGCTAACCGAGAGGGTATTCATTTGGTGATAGGGATCGGGCTGAATTTAGGGATGACGCAAGTGGATGAGAAAATCGTCACGCAAGCGTGGTCGGATCTTTCGCAATACCATTTCGACCGTAATAAACTCGTCTGCGATTTAGTGCAGGCATTGCAAAAAAACTTGAAAATTTACCCGCTTGTTGGCTTCTCTCACTATCAAGAGCGTTGGCAAGCATTCGATATTTTCCAAAATCGAGCCGTTAAATTGATTGCTAACGATAATGAAATTCACGGTACTTCACGTGGTATTAACGAACAAGGCGAGCTACTGCTTGAGCAAAATGGCGAATTGAATGCTTTTGCGATTGGCGAGATGTCGCCCAGATCAGAATAAAAATAAAATAAAAGATGAATAATAAACCTAAAGCGATTTTTTTAATGGGCCCGACCGCTTCGGGCAAAACTGACTTGGCAATTGCCTTGCGTGAAAGCCTGCCTGTAGAAGTGATTAGCGTGGATTCCGCCCTCATTTATAAAGGAATGGACATTGGTACGGCAAAGCCAAGCCCTGAGGAATTGGCAAAAGCACCGCACCGCTTGATCGACATTTTAGACCCAGCGGAAAGCTATTCCGCTATGAATTTCCGAGCCGATGCCTTAAAAGAGATGGCAGAAATCACTGCAAACGGTCGAATTCCGTTGCTCGTTTGCGGCACGATGCTTTACTACAAAGCTCTTATTGAAGGGCTTTCGCCACTACCTTCTGCTAACAGTGAAGTGCGAGCTAAAATTGAACAAAAAGCAGCAGAATTTGGCTGGGGAGTTTTGCACCAAGATTTGATGGCAATCGATCTTGTTTCGGCAAATCGTATCAATCCCAACGACAGCCAGCGTATCAACCGTGCGTTGGAAGTGTTCTACATTACTGGTAAAACGATGACTGAACTCACTGCCCAACAAGGCGAAAGTTTGCCCTATGATGTATTGCAATTTGCTATCACCCCTGAAGAGCGGGCTGTGTTACACCAACGCATTGAGCAGCGCTTTCATAAAATGATCGCGCTTGGTTTTGAACAAGAAGTACGAAAACTATTCGAGCGTGGCGATTTGAATATTGATTTGCCGTCTATTCGTTGTGTGGGCTACCGCCAAATGTGGGAATATCTGCAGGGTGATATTTCATTTGATGAAGCGATTTTCAAAGGCATTTGTGCCACTCGCCAGCTTGCGAAACGCCAAATCACTTGGTTACGTGGTTGGCAAAGTGAAATTACGTGGTTAGATAGTTTGCAGCCTGAAAGGGCACAAGAAGTTGTGTTGGAAAAGTGGGCTAAGTTTAATGCATAATCACTTTTTCAAAGATAGAAAAAGCATCCCAATTATTGGCATTTAATTGGGATGCTCATGTTAAAACAAAGGCTTTATTATTTAGCTACAACAATACGTTTGCCATTTGAAAAAGCAACATTTTTAGCACCATTGATGGCACTAATTTTAGCCTCTCGGCTAGCAAATAATTGCTGTGCTTGTTCAGGCATTTCTGATAAAGGTACATTAAATGTAACATCAATCTGTTGTTTTGAATCCAGTGAAGGCTCAAAGTTAATCGGGAGTTCTCGCACATAGAAAATTTTGTTTTCAATTTGGTAAGCAGATACCCAATTTAGAGACCTAATTTTATTTTGACCTTTATTTTGAATAGTATAAGTTAGTGTTACAACA
>OGCY01000574.1_pt1 | contig 9406 bp, 5 predicted proteins | sample 1570311 | NCBI WGS metagenome assembly OGCY01 (sample SAMEA2582165, study PRJEB24529) | metagenome | biome: Human gut stool | place: China | collected 2011
GAAAATTTGTGGCAATTTTAGATTTTACTCTATATCCAAGAGAAATAATCATATCAAGATTATAATGAATTGTATTATAGTTTTTTCCATCAGCTGCAGTTGTTCGGAATTTCCGAACAACTGACTCTTCATCCAATTCTTCCTCTTCAAAAATATGCTTGATATGCTCGCTGATATTAGATTTACTTGTCTGATACAACTCACATAATTGTGCCTGTGTAAGCCAAACGGTCTCGTCTTCAAATTTAACGTCAATTTTTGTATATCCATCTTCCGTTTGATATATGATGATTTCACTCCCAATAATATTAGGATTGTCTCTTTGATCCTCCATCTTTTACCCCTCCCTTTACCGTTCCATTAAATTCCCGATAACCTCTCTCTTAATTAAACATCTATCTTCACCTCTGTAGCAAATAGTTTCTTATTCCCTTCTCCTGGAATAAAAGATATTTTTTTACCCTTTTGAATCACTTCTATTGCACTCTCTGTCTTAGAATAAATACTTTCGGTAATGGAATATTCTTTTCCATCAGCACCAACTACATAGGCATAAAAACTTTCTGTTCCCTTTCCAACATATTTGACCGTTCCTGTAATGCGTCTAAAATCCGCATCAATAACGAGTGTCCGTGTCTCGTCAACCTGCATGCGCAACTCATTCTTGTGTGCATGATCATCCACAAGATACTGATTTTTATATTCTCTGATAATCCGATCCGTATCTGTTGCAACATCACACCCAAGCCCAAGATACAATTTCCTATCACTAATAATATAAAACTCCTCTTTGGCCCTCGTCGCCGCAACATTCATTATGTTCGCTTCGGTTACTGCCCAGCGTGCCGCTCCGCTGCTCTGCCTGTCGGCACCGAGTACAAAAAATACGATTGGAGCCTCTTTCCCCTGAAACGTATGGACAGTTCCGACATTTGTCGGCTTTCCCTGTTCATCATATCGGGTAAAATGAATTTTCCGTAATTTCTGAGAAAGCTGATATGCCACATTGGAAAACGGTGTAATTACATAAACCACATCTTTTTCTTTTTTATCTAAGATTTTCGGATTTTTATCTATCATCTCCTTGAGCTTATGCAAAAGGAATTCTCCCTGTTCCTCGACATATTTATTGTTCGCCATTCCACCAACATCAAACCAGTCTGCTTTTCCGTACTTTTCCATTCCCTGCACCATAAATCCGTCATAGGAAATCATGTTCGAAATTGTAAACATCGGATACCGACATCTTCTATGCACCCATAGCGGAATTCCAACCCATGAATCCTCCGCCTTGTCCTGTTTTCGATAAAACCCGTACTGACTTGCCGCATCTGCTAAAATCTGTGCGGATGCAGATGCAGATAAATATTTTTCTGTCACTCCAAAATGCTCCCCCAACATATATAGGGTATTAGAATCCAACGTAAGAACTGGTTTAATCTGCAACGGATCACCGACCACCATCACATGCCTGCTGCGATAGATTGCACCGACAGCCGCCTGTGGCAGCGCCTGTCCTGCTTCATCGATAAAAAGATGCCCCAGTGTCTCAGCTCCAAGATTTTTGCACATACGCGAAAAACTGGCAAACGTAGAACTAATCACCGGAATTGTCATATTAATCCAGTTCCATGCCGCCTCAATCACAGGCTTTTGCTCCAAATACTTCTCCTGCTGATCCCAGACGATAATGGCCGCCTTTACATTTTTTCTGTTCTCATAAAGAAATTGTTTTCGAACACGTAATGCCATAACAAACAATTTTGACTGTGCAACACGATACGCTTCGTCAAACCACGGGTTTGATATCTGTAAATCTTCATACTCCTGATTCATATTCAGCGGTTCTGTCTTACTGTCGTTTTTTATATTTTCATATTCGCGGACTCTTTTCTCCAAATTTGAAATTTTACCTGTTTCCACCGTCTTCCAACTGTCAAACTTCTGCTTAAGCTCCTCCTGTTTTTCATTACTTTTACTCAGCCTTGTTTGCCGCAAATGAATATTTTCATTAATTTTTTTCTCCTGTTCCCTGCATTCTATATCTTCATCATTTAATTTTACGCACTGAGCCGTAATCTCATTTAATCTGCTCCTATATTCCTCTTTCTTTTTCTTTCCCGCAAAAAAGTAAGGACGTTGCTCCTTGTGTACTTGAAGGCACTGGTTCATACTGTCCATATTTTTTCGGACAGCTTCTGCCCTGTTTTGTACCTCTTTCAAACTGAGATGTAACTGTTCCAACTGCTGCCCGCATTCCTGTTTATTTTCTGCAAGCTTCTTAAGTTCTACGCACAATTCATGCTCTTTCTTCTCTAATTTTTCTTGATAGCTGCCACGAACCTGTTCCATCTTTTGAGTATATTCCTGATACATCCGAACGCTATCTGCAAATTCCTGCCTTTTTGTTCGAATCGCTTTTACTTCCTCATAATGACTCAGAAATTGTTTATATATACCTTGATTCGGCAGATAATCTTCTTCCAAATATTTGTGGATATGCTTCATATTCGTGAGGATATTGCTCATATTATTCGCTTTTCCACCTTCAAGTGAAAATACTCCCCAAAACTTTTCTTCTCCCGGAACAGATTCTTTTACCAGTTCCTCTCTTTTCTTCCCGTTCTCATCTTCCAACCACTCTACCGACACCTTCGCATTCGATATCTCACAAAAATAGTCCGCTTCTTTCAGTTCATCGATTAGAAAATTGTCAATCTCCTTACTCAACGGAAGTTCGTTCACAATGTTTTGAACCGCACCATTATTCGAACTTGCAACCACGATATTATTTTCGATAATATGTTCCGGGATCTCTCCAATCGATGCATGATTAAAATAAATTGTTTTCTCTGTTCCTTTGATAAAATGGTCCGAAAGTTTCGCAATACTATACGCCTGCTGTACCACTAACTGCGCAAATATGTCCTTCAAAAGCGTCGTTTTTCCGGTTCCAGGCGGACCGTTGACACTTCTCATCTGATTGTTGTCAAAGCCGATGGATAAGTTTACCGCAACTTGCTGCATCAGAGAAAGCGCATATGTCGTATTGCTTGGAAACCTTCCCAGGGGATAATTCTTCGGCTGCAGAATTTGTTCAAACAGATGCGGATGAAAATTCACTGAATCTTTTTTGCTGTCAAGGTTCATGCGTTCCTTTTTATTTCCATACAAATAAGCATTCAAATTAACCGTTTCGATTTTTTTTGCTTTTTCCAGATCATCGATGAAAAAAGAATGCAGATTCGTCGCTTCAGTCTCGATATTTCCCAGAATCTTCATCCGGCAATTTATTATATCAACCTCATGTTGCAGGAGTTCCTTTTGCATCGCAGCATTAAACTTCGCCGAATCCCCTGCTGTCTCATCAAAATCCTGAGCAAGCTGATTTTTAAAATCTTTCTCAAATTCCCGAAACTCTTTCTCATAGGGAACTTTTTTGAATTTCCGTATGTAAGCACTTTCTGTAAAGAATGTCATATCCTCCAGAAAATTAAGATTCTTATCGAAATACAGCGCAAAACTGAACTTGTCTCCGAAACGAATATCCTCATTCGTCGATTCCAAACCATACTCTGAACGAAGTATGTCCACAACTTCCTGAAATTTAAAAATATCAAAATAGACAACGACTCCTCCTTTTTGCCGTCGATTCCATTTCTTTTTCTCAATTTTATGCAGAAACAGAGAATAGAAATCCTGTTCCTGCAAATCATTCAGAGTGAGAATAGCCTTATCATTCAAACCGATGTCTCCCTCCGATAAATGTTCCACCATTATCCATGATTCTAAAATCTTATTTTTTTCTATCATTTATGAACAAAACTCCTTCGTATCTGTTTGAACTCTCTATCTATCTTCCGATACGTATTCACGTTTCTTCAAATGTAAAATTATGTCCCACTAACCAAAACTAACAAAGGGACTTAAAGAACCAAGTCAAAGAAAAAGGATTCTTCTATTTCTACGATATCGTCATATCATCCGAAAATGTTCCAGTGCCTCCCTTATAGCCGCTTCTTTCCCTGGCGGACACTTCGGCTGTCTAGAGTTTTCCAATTTTGACAGGTTATAATTTGCCCTCTCAATAATGCCGCATTTCTGCTTCACCTGTGCGATATACAAGTTGCTAACTTTCAATCCGCTTTGCTTCAGAAACATAATCCTTGACTTCCGCATAGATCGCTTTACTCTCCGCCGCCATCAAATCAAGCTCATCCATCTCTAATTCCACATTGATATGCTTCAACTTATTTGATTTAAGTTTGGAAAGCAACACGATACTTTCCACATGCTCCGACCACGCGAACATATCATACCCCCATGCCTCTTCTGCCTTATATCCGTGTTTTGTCAGATACCGCAGGTCTCTCGCCAATGTCTCCGGATTGCAGGAGACGTAGACCACTTTTTTCGGTGCAAGTTTTACTACTGAGGATAAAAATGCCTCATCGCTTCCCGCTCTCGGTGGATCCATGAATACGACATCCACTTTTTTGTTCTGCTCCGAAAGCTCTACCATAAATTTTCCGGCGTCTGCATTGTAGAACTGTTCATTTTTGATATTGTTCCGTTTTGCATTGATGACCGCATCCTTCACAGCATCACGGTTTAACTCCACGCCGATCACTTCTTTTGCCTTGGACGCAGCGATCAGACCGATCGTTCCGGTTCCACAATATGCATCGATCACTTTCTCTTTTCCGGTCAGTCCCGCATATGTGATCGCTTTGTTATAAAGGATTTCTGTCTGTACCGGATTCACCTGATAAAATGATTTTGGCGAAATACGGAAGGTACAGCCACAGAGCGTATCTTCAATATAACCTTTTCCATAAATAACAGTTTCCTTTTCTCCGAGAACCATGCTGGTCTGTTTATCATTTATGTTAACCACAACTGTAGTTATTTCAGGATGAAGCTTCCGCAATGCTTTCACAAAATTATTTTTGGATGGAAGAATCGGGGAACCGAGCACCAGCACTACCATCACCTCGCCGCTGTGAAAACCACGGCGCACGAGAACATGCCGGAGCAGACCGTATCCGGTGTCCTCATCATAAGTTTTTATTTTAAACGAATGTAAAAGTCCTCTGATATCACGGATGATAGCGCTTGAAAGCTCATCCTCAATCTCACAGGAATCAATGTTGATGACCTCATGGGTTCCGGCCTTGTATACACCGGAGATCACGCCGCCCGGTGCCGCTTTTGCATGTCCGTTTCCTGCGGCACGCCTGCCTCCGTTTGCATGTTTTCCCCTGCGCTCCACATCAAACACTGCGTGTACTTTATTTCTGTAATGATACGGATTTTCCATTCCGATGATCGGCAGAACTTTACAGTAATCCCCAATGTTTTTGCGCACATAGGTCTGTTTTTCCTGCAGCTGTTGTTCGTAGGACATTCCCTGATAATCACAACCGCCACATTTTTTTGCATACGGACAGACTGCTGCCGGTTTCTTTTTTTGTTTCTCTGATTTCCATGCGTATTTTTTCTGCAATGCTCCCGCATTATCTATGATTTTTTTCTTTCCTTTTTCCTGCATGACTGCTCCTTTGATTTTAGCTTGTTACTTAGACAATTGCGAAACTCATAAAAATCTAAATTGAATTGTGAAAAATTAACAAAAGCTTGAGAAAACACTGGGGAGCGGTCGGTTCTTAGAAGGCAGGTGCGATGGCAATCGTGACTGGCTTCTTAGTACCGTTACCAGCGACACGTAGCGAGAGCGTGTTTTCGAAAATTTTGTTAATTTTGAACAATTTAAAGAAAGATATGAGGAGTTTCGCAATTATCTACGAATAAATAAAGACAAGGAGATTATGAAGATGAATGTAGAATGTTTATTAAGAGATAGTATGAAAACAAAACCTAAGAGCAACCGTGGGGCACGCCAGAAGACTTCCACTCCAAAGAATGTCACCCGTATGAACTACAATGAAAATCCGTATGGTATGTCGGATGCCGTAAAAAAAGCGGTTACAGACGCCTCGATCAACAGTTACATGTATCAGGACTTTTTCGCCATTGACATTAAACAGCAGCTTGCTGATTTTTATGGTCTGACTGTCGACCATGTCTGCATCGGTGCCGGTTCATCTGCCATTATCGACATGCTCGGTGAAGTATTTATCAACTATGGCGACGAAGTTGTCTATTGTGCACCAACTTACGAAGCTTTTCCTGATATGGTCAGTGATAATGGTGGTGTCCGCGTCGTTCTTCCTTTGACTGACGATTACTGCTATGACCTTGACGCCATGTTAAATGCTGTCACGGAAAAAACAAAAATGGTCATTGTCTGCAATCCAAATAACCCGACTGGAACTTATGTAAACTCTGCAAAAGTTGAGGAATTTATCCGAAAACTTCCAGACCATGTAATTCCTGTTGTCGATGAAGCATATTTTGAATATGTGGAAGATCCAACACACTATAGTCTCATCAAAATGATTAAAGAAGGCTATGACAGACCTCTTTTTGTCCTCCGAACCTTCTCTAAAATTTATGGCATGGCTGGTCTTCGCATTGGTTACACCTTCGCTGATCCATTGCTCATCGACGAACTTATGAAAGCCTGTCAGGCATGGAACGTCAGCTACAATGCCATTGCTGCCGCTCAGACTGCTTTAAAAGATCAGGAATATGTCAAAAAAATAAAAGTTCTTACCACAAAAGGACGTGAATATCTGGTAGATGAACTGACAAAATTAGGCTGCACCCTTGCAAAGCCATGTGCCAACTTTATCTATTTTGACACGCATCATGATCCAAAAGAGATCCGCGCTGCCCTTGCCAAACGAAAAATTATGATCAGTGCTTTTGATTTCAACCGTGTCAGCGTCGGCACCGAAGAACAGAATCACGCCTTTATTGCTGCTTTAAAAGAAATTTTGGCAGGTTATTAATTTAAAATCATTCCGAGAAGTTTTGTCCTATTGTGATATTGATATTTCTCGTTTATTAGTTTTTTTCCTCTCTTTTATGGATTGATATGCTGTAAAAGGTTGACCTTTGTGGGCAAATGAACTAGGATGAAAGAAAAAGACATAAAACAAGGAGGACAAATCCTGCACAGCTTGCTGGGCATTGTTCCTGCATGGGCGCTTGCTATGCAGGCATAGCAGGCATTTGCTTCGCAAACAAGGAGGATTTATGATAGACAAAATTATCGGTTTTATTGGTGCCGGGAATATGGGTAGTGCCATGATCGGCGGTATCGTACATTCAGATCTTGTAACAACCAGTCAGATCATTGCAAGTGCCCATTCCACAGCAACCTTAGAAAAATTACAGGGTACCTATTCCATTGAGACAACCCTGTCTAATGAAACAGTTGCCGAACGCAGTGACATTTTATTTCTTGCTGTAAAACCAAACAAATTTGATGAAGTCATCCCGCAGATTTCCGCACATGTCAAACCAGACTGTGTCATCGTATCCATTGCTGCCGGAAAAACAATTGCTGCAATAGAGGACACTTTTGGCAGACCGATCAAGCTGGTACGCGCTATGCCAAATACTCCTGCTTTAGTCGGCGAGGCAATGAGTGCTTTGTGTGTCAATTCGAATGTTACACCAGAAGAATTAAAGGAAGTACAGGCTCTTTTCAACTCTTTTGGCAAATCAGAAGTCATCTGTGAATTGCTCATGGATGCTGTCATCGGGGTTTCCGGTTCTTCTCCTGCTTATGTTTACATGTTTATCGAAGCTATGGCTGATGCAGCCGTTGCAGACGGAATGCCTCGTGCACAGGCGTATAAATTTGCAGCACAGTCTGTCTATGGTTCCGCTAAAATGGTTTTGGAAACCATTGAGGCAGTCGCCGCACTCGAAGCCGGAGGTTTCCGCAACACAGTGATCTCTGCGCAGCGCGCCTGCTCACAGAAATCGCGCGATATGAGTGCTGAATAGATGAAGCATGTTTTATATCTGTGTAAAAAATGTGCAGATTGACTGAATATTACTTCTGCACCACTAATATTTTGAAATAATTAGGAGGCTTGAATATGTGGGCTTATGAAAGCGTATTTTATCAAATTTATCCACTTGGATTCTGTGGAGCACCTTTTGAAAATGATGGTGTATCAGAACATCGCATTTTAAAAGTAAATGACTGGATTCCTCATATTGAAAAACTCGGAGCAAATGCCATTTATTTTTCACCGGTATTCGAATCTGATACGCATGGTTATAACACCCGAGACTACACCCGAATTGATACCCGTCTCGGTACAAATGAGGACTTTAAATCTGTTTGTGAAAATTTACACAAAGCAGGAATCAAAGTCATTTTGGACGGCGTATTCAACCACGTAGGCAGAGGTTTCTGGGCATTTCAGGATGTATTGGAAAAACGTTGGGATTCCCCTTATAAAGATTGGTTTCATATCAGTTTCGACGGAAATTCAAACTATAATGACGGTCTCTGGTATGAAGGCTGGGAGGGTAATTACGATCTTGTAAAACTGAATCTTCGGAATGAAGATGTCATCCAGCATATTTTTTCCTGCATTAAAGGCTGGGTGGAAGAATTTGATATTGACGGTTTAAGACTTGATGTCGCATACTGTCTGGATCACGATTTTCTCAGACGGCTTCGCTCTTTCTGTGATGGGTTAAAACCGGATTTCTTCCTTGTCGGTGAAACACTTCACGGTGATTATAACCAGTGGATGAATGATTCCATGCTGCATTCTGTCACAAACTACGAATGTTACAAAGGGTTGCATTCCAGTTTTAACAGCATGAATATGTTTGAGATCAATCACTCCCTGCTCCGTCAGTTTGGTCCGGATAACTGGACTCTCTACAAGGGAAAACACCTGCTCTCGTTCGTGGATAACCATGACGTTACCAGAGTGGCAAGTATTTTAACAAATGAAAAACACCTGCCTTTGATCTACGCTCTGGCATTTGGTATGCCTGGCATCCCTTGCGTGTATTATGGCAGTGAATGGGGTGCAAAAGCAAAAAAAGAGGAAGGTGATCCTGCTCTCCGTGCCTGCTTTGAAAAACCGGAATGGAATGATCTCACAACTTTTATTTCCAGACTGGCAGAGGCAAAAAAACACTCAAACGCTTTAAATTACGGAGATTTCCGCTCCGTTCTCTTAACCAACCGTCAGTGTATTTTTGAACGCAAAACAGATTCTGAACGTGTCCTCGTAGCAATCAATGCAGATGATCAGCCTTTTATGGCACATTTTGATGCAGGATGCGGAACTGCTGTAGACCTGATTAACGGCGAACCACCCGACTTCGGCGGCGGCAGTGAACTGCCTCCTTATAGCGCAGCTTACTGGAAAATGGAACATTAAAACAGATTTTATGGCTGCTTCGTAGGTTTTCGAAGGGCAGATATCAGTGTCTTGTTCACAAGTCAAGATTAGGGTTTATT